>Ga0099364_10013966_pt1 | contig 10725 bp, 10 predicted proteins | sample TergutTh196P3_FD_73070 | JGI IMG/M metagenome (GOLD analysis project Ga0099364, IMG submission 73070) | Microcerotermes parvus P3 segment gut microbial communities from Pointe-Noire, Republic of the Congo - Th196 P3 | ecosystem: Host-associated > Arthropoda: Insects > Digestive system > Gut ...
ATTTCGCAACATGTCCGCCGATTTCTGCATCTTTTTCAATCATAAAAACTTTATGACCGAACTTTGTAAGTCTTGACGCCGCTTCAATTCCTGCTATTCCGGCGCCGATAATGGCTATTGTTTTCATATAATATATTTTTTTAACAACTACGAATATTTTGTGGTATTTCAGGTATCCCGAGGTCTTCACCTTCCACACCTTTGTATTTTGTTTCGGGATGATAGGGTATGCCGATTTTGTCCAATACCGGCTCTACGGCAACCTGATGCATCTGCAAGCCTATATCCCAGGGGTCGTAACCCATCACCAATCCAGCAACTTCTTCATAAGTAAATACGGGAATACCCTGTCCCTTATCGCCGAAGCATTTGCCTTCTGTTTCAGCAATCACGTATTGCCAACGATCAAGAAAGTACGGGCAACCCGGACAATTGGTGATGATCATGTCGGGTTTGAACGGCTCCATGGATTCAAACTTTTTGCCGGAATTGGCGAGCGAATAACCGCGATTTGCCTGAACCAAATATTGCCGAAAACCGAATCCGCAACAATGCCGGCGTTCGGGATAATCAACTAATTCGCCGCCCCATGCCTCAATCATTCCGGCAAGCACGTAGGGATATTCGGCGCCGCCGATTCCCTTGTGCGGAAACATTTTATTGTAGTGACAACCAATGTGATCTACCACTTTCAGCGGCTTACCTGTGTGTTTGTTGATCAGTTTGTACTTCGCCTTTTCGGCTATTTCAAAACGCAATTTGTACACCAAATCGCTGACGTGTATCAGAGATTTGGGAATTTTAAATTCTCTGCCGGTGGCTTCTTTGAGGTTTTTTCTGATTTTCTCCAACAATTCGGGAAAATGATGCCAGGTTTCCAACACTTCGGTGTAAAACCCAAACGAGGTAATACACGAACAGAGGTAGTTTTCAATTCCTGCCTCGTTCATCAGCGAAAACTGACGGGCATGAATGGTCATCGCAGTTTCTAATGGCACTATATCGCTGTGATACCCAATGCCTCCGCAAGTGGTATGGCTGGGCGTTTCGTACACGTTTTTGCCCAATTCTTCCCGAAGAATTTTTAAGATAGTGACTTCCGCCGCCGGGAAAAAATTTTGCCGCACACAACTTCTTACGTAGAAAAAATCGTCGGTGGGTATTTCTTTTTGGTATTCTTTCCAAATGATTTCTTTTCCTTCTTTCTTCATGGTTGATTCATCTTTTTACATTTCTGAAAACTGAAAACTGAAAACTGAAAACTAAACATGTTTTCCAGTAAATGATTTCGCTACATATTCATCCATACTAAGCCCCATTTCTTCAGCTTTTTTGGCGGAACATTCTTCAATTTTTTCATATCGTTTTGTTCCTCCGGTTACATCGAATATTCGTTTGATTTCGTCCAAATCTTTTTGCGGAATTTTGCGAAGAACGCCCGGACCTTCACCGTCGAGATTGCCGCCCAATCGTTTGTGTACCGCATCAACGCGGGCAGTACTCCATTTCCAGACAGGACCTGCTTCGGGATGCGCCTCGTATTTGATGAAACGCGGATACAGGCAATAGCCGGTGTTCAGGATTGCTTCGCCAATAGCGCGTTTGAGGACAATTTGCTGGCGTCCTTTTTCGCTGTCGGTAAAGTATCCCAAATCCTGCGAAAGCGAGCGTAATGCCATGATTATCAATCCCGGCGCATTTTTTCGCGGACAACGCGTGACGCACGACATACATTCGCCGCAATACCAAATCCGGTTGTCGCGCAGCAAACGTTCTATTTCTTCTTCATTCTTTGTTTGCACCAAATCCACAATACTGCGCGGGTCATAATCATAAAATTCCGCTGCGGGACATATCGCGGTGCAAGTGCCACAATTGATACATGCTTTCATACCTTCCTGAAAGCGAACATCTTCGGTAAGCCGTTCGTATAATGTTTTCATTACAATGATTTTTTTGCAAAAATATATAAATGTTTGTAAAAACATTGTTTTTTTTTAGGGAAGTTTCCATTTTCAAACATGGAATTTTCAATGTTTTGATTTCAGTTTCTCCAAAGCGTAAAGTTCGTCCCGCAAGCGCGCAGCTTCCAAAAAATCAAGTTCTTTAGCCGCTTTTTGCATGTTCTGTTTGGTTTGTGCAATCGTTTTTTCGATGTCCTTGCGGGTCATGTATTTGACTACCGGTTCGGCGGCTATGGTTGTGGTTTCGGATTCGACGTAAGGTCTCGGCTGTTTTTTGCTTTCTGTTGCGGTTTCGCCTCCGGATATATTGCCCATAATAGTGTTCAGCGCTTTGACGATCTGCGTAGGAGTAATATCATGTTTTTTGTTGTATTCCAACTGTTTGGCTCGGCGGCGGTTGGTTTCGTCAATGGTGCGCTGCATACTTTCGGTAATCTTGTCGGCGTACATGACGACCCGTCCGTTGATGTTACGTGCGGCGCGCCCCGCCGTTTGTGTCAGCGAACGCTCCGAACGCAGGAACCCTTCCTTGTCGGCGTCGAGAATGGCAACGAGCGACACTTCGGGTAAGTCCAATCCTTCGCGTAGCAGATTGACGCCCACCAGCACGTCGAATTTTCCGGCGCGCAAGCCCTCCATGATTTCAACGCGCTCCAGCGTTTCCACATCCGAATGGATATATCGGCAACGGATGTTTGCCTTGGTCAAGAATTTGGTCAACTCTTCAGCCATACGCTTGGTGAGCGTGGTTACTAACGCTCGTTCGCTGCGTTCGATACATTGATGTATGCTTTCCATCAGGTCGTCAATCTGCGTCAGGCTGGGTTTTACCTCAATGGCAGGGTCGAGCAGCCCTGTGGGACGGATCACCTGCTCGACGACCACCCCCTCGCATTTCGCCAATTCGTAATTCGCCGGCGTGGCGCTCACATAGATGGTTTGACCTACTAATGCTTCAAACTCATCAAATTTCAACGGACGGTTGTCGATTGCCGCAGGCAGGCGAAAACCGTACTCCACGAGGTTAATTTTGCGCGAATGATCGCCGCCGTACATGGCATGTATCTGTGGGACGGTGACGTGACTTTCGTCAATCACCGTAATAAAATCTTTTGGAAAATAGTCTAACAGGCAGAAAGGGCGCGTACCCGGCGAACGGTTGTCGAAATATCGCGAATAGTTTTCGATACCCGAACAGTATCCCAATTCGCGCATCATCTCGAGGTCGTAGGTCACTCGGTTTTCCAAACGCTTGGCTTCGGCATGAAGTCCGTTTTCACGAAAATGGACGATCCGTTTCATCATATCTTCCTGTATCTGATGGTAAGCCGACTGTTGCCGTTCTTTGGAGGTAACAAAAATATTGGCGGGATAGATGCGCATTTCCTCGAATTTTTCCTCCACATGGTTGTTGAAAGGATCGAAGGTATAGATTTCTTCTATTTCGTCGCCCCAGAATAGTACGCGGCAGCCAACATCGCTGTATGCAAGGTAAATATCCACCGTATCGCCCTTCACACGAAATGTTCCTCGCTTAAATTCATGTTCGTTTCTAAAATACAAGCCCGTAACCAATTGATGCAGGAATTTGTTGCGGCTGACAGTCATTCCGCGTTGGACATGTATCGTATTTTCGTGGAAGTCTTCGGGATTGCCGATACCGTACAGACACGATACGGACGAAACCACAATCACATCGCGCCGCCCCGACAGCAGCGACGAGGTGGTACTCAAACGCAATTTTTCGATTTCGTCGTTGATGGACAAATCCTTTTCGATGTAGGTATCGGTGGCAGGAAGATAGGCTTCGGGCTGGTAGTAATCATAATACGATACAAAATATTCAACGGCGTTTTTGGGAAAAAATGTTTTGAACTCGCCGTACAACTGCGCTGCCAGCGTTTTGTTGTGGCTCAACACCAATGCCGGACGCTGCACTTCCTTGACGACATTGGCAATAGTAAAAGTTTTACCCGAACCAGTAACGCCCAGCAAAGTATGGTATCGCGTGCCCGCGTTCAATCCTTCCGCAAGTTGACGGATAGCCTCTGACTGATCGCCGCTCGGCACAAAATCTGAAATGAGTTCGAAATTCATCTTTTACAGCAAAATATAATTTAATTTTCCGCAAAAGTACATCTTTTTACGTGTAAAGCAACTTATCAAACAACCTTTCCTTCAAACATCGGAGGGAGTCCACGAATTACACGGACTAACTCGAAACTCGAAACTCGAAACCCGAAACTATACTATTTAAGGCTATATCAAGTCGTTTCTTTTTAGAATTTCAATGATTTGTTCAGGGAGTAATCCGGTGATAGTTGAAATGGTTTCTACCGGATAGCCCGCCCGATGACAGTTAATTGCCGCTTTTTCCAAGCCGATTGCCTCGCCTTTTTCCAAGCCGATTGCCTCGCCTTCTCTTTTGGCGTCATTTATTGCGCTGCGCTCAGTCATGGCGGCTATTTTCCATTTATCGTATGCCGCCAACTGTTCTTTCGTATAGGCAGCCCTTTCCATGTAGCCCACCGCCTCGCGCGTGAGATCGTTTTCTAACAGGTCTTGGGGGATATCTTTTGTGGTTTCGTTGATCTCGGTAAGAAAGCGAAGCCACAACTCCTGCAATTTCTTTTCAGCGCGATTCTGTGGCTTAAACTTGGGCAATTCAACAAAAAGAAACTCCAAGCCTTCAATTTGCTTTTCCGTATTCTTGATATTGACAATCTTATAGTAATGAAAATATTCGCCCTGCATATCGGGCGATTTCTCAAACGTCTCGTTTACGAAGTTCAAGGCATAGACCGGTTGAAGCATTTGAAAATCTTCCGCTTTGTCCAACTGCATCACGTATGCCTTGGAAGCGTTGAGCAATACGCGGCTTTTGAAACTGTCCGACCAATACAATTGCATTTCAACAATAAAATGCCGGCCATCCGAGTCAGTGCAGCGCACATCAACAATCGTATGTTTCAAAACATCAGTCAATTGAGGGACTAATTCGCCGCTTTGATACTCAATGCTTACAATCGGATTTTCAAGCGACAACATGCTGTTGATCAAACTCATACAAAGGTGTTTGTGTTCGCCGAAAACACGCTTGAATGTTAAATCATTCTTGGGGTCGAGATAATGAGCCATGAAATTTTTTTTTAAAAGTACCCCGCAAAAATACATCTTTTTACGTGTAAAGCAACTTCTCAATCAACTTTTTCATCAAATTTTCAAGCGGCATTTATTTTTACTTCATCCTCGTATTTCTTCACCTTCTTCAATCCGAATTACTCTCGGTTTCGGAGGAGGTATATTCCGCGGCTGCGCTAAAATTGTCTTTATTTCGTCCGATTTTCCAGACAGGTATTTTGCCAAAATCGCTTGTTCTTCCTTTGTTTTCGGGTTGTTCACTACAAGAAAAGGAAATTGTTTACCCTCTATGATGATGCTGCACAAACAAGGCATTTCGGAAAAACCGGTTATTTCGTATTTCGTTTTCAACAATTTCACAGTCGCCATACCGAGGAAATAACTTTTGCGTATCCATTTATTTTCTCATCTTGACCAAGATACGTTTCACAACTCAAAAATCCGTTTATACGCCTCGCTCTTTCTTCTCCTGTTCACCAGCATCACGCTCAACAAAATGATCAGCAATCCGAGTATTTGTATGAGCGTAATATGCTCTTTGCCGAATGTTTTTCCAAAAAAGACGGCGATTAAAGGATTCACATAGGCGTGGGTGGCTACTTCGGTTGCCGGTCGTACTTTGAGTAGCCAGACATACGCCGAGTAGGCAAGTATGGAGCCGAAAACGATTAAATAAGCGAGCGACGCCCATGCCGAAGCGGGTACTTGCCTCAAATCGGTGCGTATATCTCCGAAAATGATGGAACACAGCCAAAACATGCCGCTGGCAAAAAGCATTTGCCATGCCGAGCCGGCAAAAGCATTGACTTCTTCGGCGCCCGACGAACGGTATTTGGCGTAAAGGGTGCCTAACGCCCACGAAATACAACCAAAGACAAGTATCAATACGCCGTATTCCCCGTGTTCGGTCATCCTCCCCGAAGGATCAAGCTGCTCGGCATACAGCATCATCACGCCCAGAAATCCGGCAACGATGCCGATTACCGTTGCAGGATTACGAAAATTTTTCTTCCACATCGGCGCATCCAACGCCATGATCCATATTGCCGTTGACGAGGCAATGATGGCTACCAAACTGCTGCTCAAATATTGCTGCGCCAACATCACCACCGCCATATCAATAAAAAGCAGGACAATACCGGTGACCGCCGATTTCTTGATCAGGTTTTTCTTGAATACCGGCTCGCCTCTGAAGAAACACCAGCCAAGCAGCAGCAGCCCCGCAACCGTAAAGCGGATAGCGCCAAGCAAAAAAGGAGGAAAACCCTTCAGGGCAACGCCAATAAAATAATAAGTGGAACCCCAGACCACATATATCAGGAAATAAGCAACTACAATACTAATCGTCTTATTCATTTAGTTTTCAGTTTTCAGTTTTCAGGATTATTTAGTTTTCAGTTTTCAGTTTTCAGTTTTCAGGATTAATTTTTAATTTTTAATTTTTAATTCGTAATTCCTAATTCCTAATTGAATTCTCCTGAGCCCTTCCGAAAGTACTGCTCTGGGGCAGGCGATGTTCAGCCGGATGAAGTTTTCGCCGCCGGCGCCGTACATGGTTCCGGGGTTGACCCACAGGTTTTCCTTTTCGAGCAGCATTTCGGCTATGGATGACGATGATCGGTGCAGCGCCGAACAGTCCACCCATACAAGATATGTGGCTTCTAAGGGCAAAACAGGGAACTGCGGAAGATGTTCCTTGAAAAAATTTTTCACGAAAAGGTAATTTGCGTACAGATATTCAATTAATTTGTCGAGCCATTCTTCCCCTTCGTTGTAGGCGGCAATCAGCGCTGCCACCGCAAACGGACTTATTTCACAGACTTCATTGATGTTCAATGCCTTGTTAATTTTCTTTCTGACGCTTTCATCTGCCGCGTGGATGTTGGCTACGTGCAGCCCCGCCAGATTAAATGTTTTGCTGGGCGCGGTGCATGTTACCGACTGGCGAAGGAACTCGTCGCTGATAGACGCAAAGGGAATATGCCGGTATCCAGAATAAACGAGGTCGCAATGAATTTCATCCGACACCACGATAAGCCCATTTTTGAAACAAATCTCTCCGATACGAATCAATTCTTCTCTGCTCCATACCCTTCCTGCTGGGTTGTGCGGACTGCAAAGCAAGAGCAGTTTTGTGCGCGGGTCGGCGGCTTTTTGCTCAAGATCATCAAAATCAACGGTATATCTTTCGTCTTGGTAAATCAATTGATTGGCTACTGCTTCACAACCGTTGTTGCGGATGGAAGAGAAAAAACAGTTGTACACGGGCGTTTGCACAATCACCTTATCGCCGGGAACGGTCAGCGCTTTGATAATTGCCGACAAGGCGGGGACGACGCCGGTAGTGAATAGCGTCCATTCTTTAAGAAAAGCGAAATCATGCCGTCGTTCAAACCAAGCGGTAACGGCGTCAAAATAGGCTTGCGGCACTTTGGTGTAGCCGAAAATACCATGCTGCACTCGTTTTTCGAGCGCTTCAATAATGGGCGGCGCAGTGCGAAAATCCATATCGGCAACCCACATGGGCAATACGCCATCATTAGCCGCCGAATCCCATTTGTAGGAATTGCTGTTCCGGCGCGGAATCGTTTCATCAAAAAAATACTTCATTGTCAAGCGATTGTTCAAATTCAGGCACAAAATTATGAAATTTTATGATATTAAAATTTTCTATGCTAAAAAAAAGACTTTATTTTTGCCGGCAAATATACATATGACGCATCTCATGACGCAGAACAAAATAGCCCCTGTTCAACCATCGGAACGGCACGTAATCCTTGATGTTTTGAGAGGAATTGCATTGCTTGGCATTTGTCTTGCCAACTATCAGGAGTTTTCGCTCTACAGTTTTCAGGCAAGGGAAATAGTTGAGGCTATGCCAACTGCAAAAATAGACCTGATATGGAAATATATCCATTATATTTTCATTGAAGGAAAATTTTACAGCCTGTTTTCGCTTTTGTTTGGCATAGGCTTTTCCATTATCTTATCCAATACGGCGCAAAAAAACCAATACGGACTTTCATTTTTTTACCGCAGAATGTTTGTCCTGATCATCATCGGCTTGCTGCACCTCTATTTGTTGTGGGCAGGAGATATTCTGGTGCTGTATGCGCTTGTCGGCTTGCTGCTCCCCCTGTTCAAAAATACGCCCAACAGAAGATTGCTCGTCATCTCCGCCGCGCTGATATTTTTCCCCATAGCGTTGGATGCGTTCAAAGTTTTGACCGATCATCGGTTCAGCCTGATGATTCCGGTTGAAAAGGCGTTACATTATTTTAATGTAAAAAACGGAATCAACGACGATAATTTCAGCGTATGGCTTTTGGAAGGCAAGACTTATTCGGATGTATTGAAATTCAATTTATCCGGCTCTTTTATCCGATGTCAGGAATTTATTGCGGACAACCGCGCGTTCAAAGTATTGGGGCTGTTTCTGCTTGGATGGTACATCGGGCGAAACAGACTGTATGCCCGCCTCGACGAACATACTGCCGTTCTGAAAAAGATACGGAATTATGGATTCCTTGTTGGTTTGCCCCTGTCCTGCCTGTTTGCATGGAATGCAGTAAACGGGTATCCGACGGGCTTGATAGCAAGTTCAACCATTTATGCGTTGAGCGTGCTGCCCATGAGTTTTGCCGGCATTTCGGCTGTATGTTTATGGTATGTAAACGGCAATTTGAAACGTCAGGACAAGAAGATTTTCAAAATCATTGCCGCGCCCGGCAGAATGGCGCTCACCAACTACATCGGACAATCTGCCATTGGAATGATCATTTTTTATGGAATAGGCTGCAAACTTGCCCTGAGCGTAGGCTTGGTATATGTAGAACTAATAGCGGCGGGCGTTTTCATGTTTCAGCTTCTGTGCGGCAACCTGTGGTTGCGCTTTTTCCGTTTTGGTCCGTTAGAATGGATATGGCGCATGTTCACGTATGGTAAATGGTTAAAAATAAGCAAATAGTAATAGCGTAAATTATAGTAAATGAAATTAGTAAACAACAAATTCTTTGAAGGCGAGCGTCCACTCTACGGCACGCGCGATCTCCGGATCGAAAACGTAAAATTCTATCCGGGCGAATCGGCAATTAAAGAATGTAAGCATGTAGAAGCGTATCGTTGCGAGTTTATGTGCAAGTACCCGTTCTGGCACAACGACGACGTTTGGATTGACAACTGTCTCTTTACGGTATACAGCAGGGCGGCAATCTGGTATTCAAAAAACATCCGCATGACCAACACTATAGTGGATGCGCCAAAAATGTTCAGGGAAGTCGACGGACTGTACCTCGAAAACGTCAAACTGCCTAACGCCGGCGAATGTTGCTGGAATTGTAAAAACCTTGAACTCAAAGACGTAGAAGTCAAAGGCGGCGATTACATTTTCATGAACAGCAAAAACATCCAGGTGGATAACTTCAAATTAGAGGGTAACTACTCGTTTCAGGACGCCCACAATGTAGTGGTTCGCAATTCGCGCCTCGATTCGAAAGATGCTTTCTGGCATACCGAAAACGTAACCGTTTACGATTCGGTCATCAACGGCGAATATCTCGGCTGGTACTCCAAAAACCTGCGGCTGATCAACTGCACCATCTCCGGCACGCAACCCCTTTGTTATGTAGAAGATTTGCTGATGGAAAACTGCGTGATGATGCCCGACGCCGATCTATGTTTCGAGTACACCGACTTGAAGGCGACCATCAACAGCCATATCACCAGCATCAAAAACCCGGGCGAAGGCGCCATCACAGCCCAAAGCATCGGCGAAATCATCACCGACGAAAATTGGAGGAAGCCGGGAGCCTGTGCAATAAAGACAAACTGAGGGTACGTCAACCCTTAGTAACCAACGTGATACCCCATGCCACCTTACCTTATTCCCTTATTTTTTACTGATTAACAAAGGAATAAGGGGAAAATTGTTGTGTGCCCGTCATGTTACTAAGGCGTTGTTGGAAAATAAATCTTTCAAAAATTCTTTTTCCTGCATTCCACGTTCTACACTCTACGTCATTGAACCTTTACCTTTAGCTCGACGAAGTCAACCTTTAGCTCGACGAAGTCAACCTTTAGCTCGACGAAGTCAATCAAGTTCAGGGCGCAATGACTTCGGCAGGTTTCCACAGACAAATTTGTCAAGTTGTTTCGACCTCCATACCGTGGCTGACAATTTCATTCACTAATGGATTGGTAAAGTCAAAGTCCTTTTCGCGGAAAGGGTGCGGCTCTATACGGGTATCTATTTGCCGTGTAAGTTTCATCAGTTCAACTTGTCTGTCCAAACGGTTATCATAATCCGAAAATATTATGGCAATATCAATATCGCTGGTGAAAATGTAATTTTGATCCACGAACTTTTCACACCGAAGGTAATTTACACGAATGAACACGAATGAAGGAACTCGAAAGCAGGGCGCGCCCGCTGTTGCGCCAACCGCTTGTTGGCTGCAAGTGCATTTTGTACGCTTTTTCATGCCTCAAGCTACTTTTAACTTTCCTTCTCGCATGAGGTTCCAATAGTTACGCTTTTCCAAAAGGGTCATTCCTTCTGTGGCTTTTGCCATCTTTTCTTTCACAGAGCGAAAAAAGGCAACCGTATCAAAGTCATTTTCTG
>Ga0099364_10013968_pt1 | contig 10724 bp, 4 predicted proteins | sample TergutTh196P3_FD_73070 | JGI IMG/M metagenome (GOLD analysis project Ga0099364, IMG submission 73070) | Microcerotermes parvus P3 segment gut microbial communities from Pointe-Noire, Republic of the Congo - Th196 P3 | ecosystem: Host-associated > Arthropoda: Insects > Digestive system > Gut ...
GGGGGGCGGCCGCCCCCCGCCTCGTGGTGATATTTTTTTCGAGGTAAAAAATTTTTTTGGTGGATTGTGTTTGTAATTTCTCGCATTGCATCGTACAATGCGGGCGACCACACGGGGTCGCCCCTACGCAAAACACCAAAACACCCGTCACCGCGACGAACAAGTCATCACGGTGCCACCCTCTTTAAAAAAGAGGGTAAGGCTACAATAAGAATTATTTTTTCACATAACAAGCGCAAAACAACCTTAGGACGTACCCTCTTTTTTAAAGAGGGTGGATTCAAAGCGGTTACGCTTTGAAGACGGGTGTTTTGCCCTACGTAAAATATATTGTGCCGTAGGGGCGACCGTCCCTACGGCGCCCCGCTTGCTCACATTCCATTTTTACCGACATATAATATACAAATAATGTTTAATACTGAGAATGTGCGGTAACAATATATACAGGACATTGAAAGCAATCGCCCCGGAAGCGGGGCAGCGGAGTGTGAGAATTCATGACTGTAAAAAGAGGGGAAATCTATTACGCCGACCTGTCCCCGGTAATAGGTTCCGAGCAGGGCGGGATCAGGCCCGTGCTGATCGTGCAAAATGACGTTGGCAATAAATTCAGCCCGACCGTAATTGCCGCCGCCATAACAAGCCAGAAGGAAAAATCTCGCCTGCCCACCCATATATCCCTGCCGTCTGTGGGATGCGGGCTTTCCAGGGATTCTGTCGTGCTGCTCGAACAGATACGCACAATCGACAAACGCAGGCTCAAGGAGCGCATGGGGCTGCTGGATGACCATTCCATGAACGAGATCAACAAGGCGCTGTCAATCAGCTTCGGGCTGGGCGCGGAATAAAATTTAATGGGGCTTGCTATCATTGCGGAAATACATATAGCAGCCCCGCCGCCCGCAATTTACCACAACATTAAATTCAATGCGTGTTTTTTTGCCCCCTTCGCGTGCGAAGGGGGCAAATTACCGCGGCGCATCGTACAAAGCGGCATTGTAGGGTGCGGCTTCCATGCCGCACCGTTGGTAAATGCCTTTATCTACAAGTTTGAAGCGCCCTGCCTTCCGGCAGGGCGCTTTAAGCTTTTATCGGATATTAAACCTCGTAAAGCTTACTCAATCTAATCAGGTGATCGTACTTGTCCTTCGCATTCAAGTCGGCACTGCTGAACAGCTTATCCGCACGTTCGGGCTTAGTGCGCGCCAGCGAGCTGTAGCGGACCTCCCCGCGGATGAACTCCTCGTAGGATGATTTCGGTGCCTTGCTGTCCATTTGGAAGGGGTTCTTGCCCTCTTTCTTTAGGCGCGGGTCAAAGCGGAACAGGTGCCAGTATCCCGCTTCCACGGCGCGTTTGATCTGTGCCTGGGACTTGCCCATGCCGCCGGGGATGCCGTGGGCGATACATGGCGCGTAGGCGATGACCACAGAGGGGCCCTTGTAGCTTTCGGCCTCATGCAGGGCTTTCAGCGTCTGGGCGTAATCCGCGCCTTGGCCGATCTGCGCCACATAGACATAACCGTAGCTCATGCAGATCGCAGCAAGGTCCTTTTTCTTGATATCCTTGCCTGCCGCCGCGAATTGCGCGGTGGAGCCGGTCTGCGTGGCTTTGGAGGACTGGCCGCCGGTATTCGAGTAAACCTCAGTGTCAAATACAAAGATGTTTACGTCTTCGCCCATGGCGATAACATGGTCAAGCCCGCCGAAGCCGATGTCATACGCCCAGCCGTCGCCGCCGAATACCCAGATAGATTTTTTGCCTAAAAATTCTTTGTCTTCGAGGATTTCTTTCCCAAGCTGGCAAGCGTCGCAGATGCAGATTGTCTCGCCGGCCTCTTTGGCTTTTTGAGCTTCAGCCAAAGCGCCGTCCCACTCATCGCCCTTGCCGATCATGCCTTTGATAAACTCAATGTTTTCATCAAGGGGCACAAGGCATTCTTCAAGCTCGGTGATATACTGCCTAGCCGCGATGTTGTTGGCTTTGCCGTCGTCCAAGGTATCGAGCCACTTCTGCGCGGCGGCTTTGAGGTCGGCGTCGCAGTAGTCAACAGCGATCATCTTCTCGGTTTTCATGATCAGCCTGTCGCGGATGGCTTTTTGGCCAAGATACATCCCGTAGCCGTATTCGGCGTTGTCCTCAAACAGTGAGTTTGCCCAAGCGGGACCGCGCCCGAACCTGTCTTTGACGTATGGCACGGCGGGGGCGGAGCCGCCCCAGATGGACGAGCAGCCGGTGGCGTTTGCGATATACATCCTGTCGCCGAACAGCTGTGTGATCAGCTTTGCGTAAGGGGTTTCGCCGCAGCCCGCACACGCGCCCGAGAACTCAAGCAAGGGCGTTTTAAATTGGCTGCCTTTTACGGTGGTGTCCTTGAAGCGCTCTTCAACTTCGGGTTTTAGCGGCAGGCTTTGGCCGTAGGCGAATACCTCCTGCTGGGCGAGCTGGCTTTCAATAGGCTCCATGACCAAAGCCTTCTCGCCTTTTTTGCCGGGGCAGACATCGATACAGACATCACAGCCATAGCAGTCAAGCGCGGACATGGTCATCACAAACTTTTTGCCGGGAAGCCCTGTACAGTCCACTGTTTTGATACCGGCGGGGGCATTCGCGGCTTCGTCCTCGTCCATAATCACGGGGCGCAGGACGGCGTGCGGGCAGACATAAGAGCAGAAGTTGCACTGGATACAGTTTTCCGTGACCCAGCAGGGGACAGTTTCGGCTATGCCGCGTTTTTCAAACTGTGACGTACCAAGCGGCAGTGTGCCGTCCTCGCGGCCGGTAAACACGCTGACGGGGAGGGAATCGCCCTTTTGTGCGTTGGACATTGTGTGGACCTTGTCGATGAAATCCACCAGAACCTTGTCGCCGCCTTCGGCTTTGCGGTGCTGTATGGAGCCGGAAGCGGTTTTCCAGGATTCCGGGATTTTAATTTCATTGATGCTGTCTATGCCGCGGTCAATGGCGTCGTGGTTCATCTTGACGATCTTTTCGCCCCGCCTGCTGTAGGACTTCGTGGCGGCATCCTTCATGAATTTGACGGCTTCATCTATTGGGATGATATTCGCCAGCTTGAAGAAAGCGGCTTGAAGCACGGTGTTCACGCGGAAGCCAAGGCCAAGCTCGCGGGCGATATTTACGCCGTCGATCGTGTAGAATTTGATGTTGTTGTTGGCGATGTATGCCTTCGCGTCGCCGGGGATGCGTTTTTCAAGCTCATCGAGGTCCCAATAGGTGTTCATCAGGAATGTACCGCCGGGCTTCAGCTCCCCAATCATGTCATACTTGTCGATATAGGAAGGCGTGTGGCAGGCAACAAAATCCGCCTTGCTGACAAGATAGGTCGATTTGATGGGCGTTTTGCCGAAGCGCAGGTGGTTTTTCGTTACGCCGCCGGATTTTTTGGAGTCGTAATCGAAATAGGCCTGGGCGTACATATCGGTGTGGTCGCCGATGATGGTGACAGAGTTTTTGTTTGCGCCCACGGTACCGTCAGCGCCCAGCCCCCAGAATTTGCAGGAGGTTGTACCGGCGGGGGAGGTGTCCGGGTTGTCGATAATGGGCAGGGAAAGATGGGTCACATCGTCGTTAATGCCGACAGTGAAGCGTTTCTTCGCGCCGGTCTTGGCGTTTTGGTAAACCGCGATGAAGTTAGAGGGCGGCGTGTCCTTGGAGCCAAGCCCGTAGCGGCCCGCATATACAGGGGTATTGGCAAATTTAGAATCCTTCAGCCCCAGCACAACATCCAGATAAAGCGGCTCGCCGTGCGACCCCGGCTCTTTGCAGCGGTCGAGGACGGTAATTGTCTTTACGCTGTCCGGTATGGCGGCGATTAGCTTGTCCGGGCGGAATGGGCGGTAAAGATGGACTTTTACCATGCCGACCTTCTCGCCCTTGGCGATCAGGTAATCAATGGCTTCCTCGTTGGTTTCGCAGGCCGAACCCATGAGGATGGTGATATGCTCAGCGTCCGGCGCGCCGTAATAATTGAACAGGCCGTAGTTTGTCCCGGCTTTTTTGTTTACCTTGTCCATGTACTCCTCTACAACGGCGGGGAGTGCGTCGTAGTACGAGTTTGAGGCTTCCTTCGCCTGGAAGAAAATGTCCGGGTTCTGGGCTGTGCCGCGCTGTACGGGATGCTCCGGGTTCAATGCGTTTTTACGGAAAGCGGCAAGCGCGTCTTTGTCCAGCATCTCCTCAAGGTCGGAAAACTCCCAGGTGTGGATCTTGTTCATTTCGTGGGATGTGCGGAAGCCGTCGAAGAAATGCAGGAAGGGTATTCGGCCCTTTACCGTTGCCAGGTGTGCGACCGCGCCGATGTCCATGACCTCCTGCACGCTGGAGGATGCCAGCATTGCGTAACCGGTCTGGCGGCACGCCATAACATCGGAATGGTCGCCGAAGATGGACAGCGCGTGGGCGGCGACAGCGCGCGCGGATACGTGTATAACGCCCGACAAAAGCTCGCCCGCGATTTTATACATATTGGGGATCATAAGCAGCAGGCCCTGGGAAGCGGTAAATGTGGTGGTCATCGCGCCCGCCGCCAGTGACCCATGCACTGAACCCGCCGCACCGGCCTCGCTTTGCATCTCCACCACGCGCACTTGCTGGCCGTAGATGTTCTTTAGGCCGTCGGCGGCCCATTTGTCTACATACTCGGCCATGTTGGACGACGGCGTGATCGGATAGATCGCGGCTACCTCCGTGAACGCGTAAGACACGTGCGCGGCGGCGGTGTTGCCGTCCATGGTTTTCATTTTTCTTGCCATGTTGTTAACAGTCCTCCCTCATACAATTGCCGGCAGGGCATAACCTCAACCGGCATCCTTTTAAAGTTCCACCATAAATTCTACCATATTGAGGATGTATTGTAAATACAATCCCGCGAAAATGTCAACCCCATTTTTCATGTTGACAAAATTCGCGGGGATTTGCTATAATATTCCGGTCAGGGGCAGCCTAAGGCGGTTGGCGATCAATCCGAAGGGAGAGGTTGCCATGAGTAAGTATGAAACCTTAGTGGTAATACTAATGTTTGCATCGACACTCGCAGCTTTTTTGAACATAAAAAAGTAACCGCCCAAGCCCGGTAAGCTAGCGGTTACTTTTTTTGAACTTTTTTCGAAAAAACAAAACCGACGCCAACCGTCTTGCGGCTGTCCCTGCATTTATTTTACCACGCGGGTGCAAATTTGTCAACGGCAAATTTGCATTTTTTTTGCGATGTAGGGGCAACTACCCCGGCACTTCGTGCCACCCCTCCAAAGGAGGGGAATTGCGCCCTGTTTTATCTTTAAATTCCCCTCCCTTGGAGGGGTGGACGGCGCAGCCGGACGGGGTGGTTCGCAAATTACCAACCAAACAATATTTTTACGCATTTTTTTATTTTCCCGCCCCCCTAAAGTCCTCCCCAATTCTTCCGATAAATAAAATAGCGGGCGAAACTAGCGGAAGTTTCTCCCCTGCAACTACCGGCGCGGCTGTTTGGGCTTTTTCCGCGAAAGTTACACTACAGCCACACCGGACGCGGCAAAGCAGGATGCGACGCCGCAAACGCGGGCAACCGCGCAAAATTTTACGCGTGAAACACGCGATCATGGAGGAAAAAGAAATGATAGTACGCACAAATGTACCCGCGCTGAATGCGCACAGATTTTTAGGCCTCAACACAGCCGCGGCTGCCAAAAACCTCGAGAAGCTGTCTTCCGGGTTTAGGATCAACCGCGCGGCGGACGATGCCGCCGGCCTTGCGATTTCCGAGAAAATGCGCGGCCAGATCCGCGGGCTTGGCATGGCGGAGCAAAACGCCAAAAACGGCATTAGCCTGTTGCAAACGGCGGAAGGCGCACTGAGCGAAACCCACGGCATTTTGCAGCGTATGCGCGAGCTGGCGGTGCAGAGCAGCAACGGCACGTACCAGGACGAAGACCGCATGATGATCACCAAGGAGTTTGACCAGCTGAAGGGCGAGCTGGACCGCATAGCGGAAAGCACGCACTACAACGGCATAAAACTGCTGGACGGCAGCCTGAGCAGCGCGAACGCCAGCGCGGCGGCAAGCGGCGTGCAGGGCGTGGTAATAACCGACGCCGTGGACGCGACCAACGCCACCTATACGTTTGAGGGGCTGGCGGGGATTATTAACGGCGTGAAGGGCGAGCAAATCTTTGGTGGACATATTTATACAGCAGGGCAGATAAATGGTGCGGCCGCAGGAAACTTCTTCGCAGGGTTGGATGCAATGACGGCGGGACAGGGCATAAACATCAACGGTTTTACTATTAGATCGGATGGAGCTGCTCTGGCAGGGGGTACAGGTACTGGGTTCACTATTTTTAACACGGAAAGCGATAATGTTGCGTTGCATGATGGCATCGCTATCCAAAATGATGTGCTTGGTGCCGGAACCGCGCGCGATTTGACTGCAGTCCTCGATGTGCTTAACGCGAACGATAATAACTGGAATTACTCGATAAATGATGACAATCAGCTAGTAGTCATTCTGAAAGAAGGGGCAAGCGATGACGCAAGGTTCAATGGCCCCAGCGCTATAACAAATACACCAATTCCGGGAATTGCTACGACTGCAGCTACTTTGACCACGGCATTCACTATAGCCGATGCCTTCACCAATGAAATTGACGGAAAAGTTGTTATCGGCACATCCAATGCCACATTGACAGGGACCGCGGATATTACCGGGCTGGCGAATGGGGACTCGGTTTCCGTGACGATTAACGGTGTAGACTATACGTTCTCTGTTATTACGGCAGGCACCTCGGACACGTCAATTGACACGACAACGACTCCGGGGCAAGGGGTTGCGAATATAATCGAATATAACCCGGCTACGGGCGCGGGGGGAACCACTGATTTGCTTGCGCTTCTGAATGACCACTTCGCCGACTACACCTGGTCCGTTGAAGGGAACGACCTCGTCGCGACTGCGGTGGTTGGTGGAAAAGTTGGGGAAGCTTCGGAAGATGTCGGGCTTGAAAGGTTCTCGGCGTTCACAACAGCCGGTACAACAACGGCGGGCGAGCACGCCTTTGTGGAAATCGCAGCTCCTTTCTTGGGGTTATTCTCTGGGGTGGAGGCACTAAAAGAGGGAGATAAGATAACTTTAGGCGACTTCGAGTATACGATGACCGCTGACAGCACGAAAGATACGTTCTTGGCGGCTCTGAATGCGGCGACCGCGGCTGATTTGGGTCTTACGGCGGCGGCGGCAACGGCGTATGACGTAGCGGGGAGCGTGTGGTCGTTTAACGCATCGGGGAACCTTGAATGGGAACAGGGTAACTCCACAACCGCCTATAATCCGAATGCGGCTTCGTTTGAACTTACTGTTTCGCGGTTTGGCGGCGTAGCTCCTGCCCTTGATATCGGCACCGTGGCAGTGACGAGGGCGGCGGCTCCGGGCGACGTTGAACTTGAAGCAACCTTCGTAGACGGCACAGACGCAGTCGAATATGCCGAGCTTACTGTAGACCTTCCCGGCGGCGTAAACAGCATCGGCGGCGGCCTTACCGGTATCATCAAGTTTGGTCAGAGCGCGCCTGTAAACGCAGAGGCCGCAAGATACGAAGTACACAAGGACTACGTTGAGGATTTCCTTGTGCGGACCCTCGGGCTGACTATGTCCGCAACAGAACTGCAGATTTCCGTTGCTCTGGAAAAAGCCACCGGCGTTGATGTTACCAAAAATTACAACATCGCACGGGAAACAGACGGGTCTATCTCTATCACCGCGAAAAACGCGGGCGTGGACGCGAACAGGAACGCGTTCTTCACCGAGGGCATGAGCGAAGTCAAAGAGATCGTGAGGGGCGCGGATTCCTACCGCGAGCTTACGCTGATCGTTGACGAAGAGCTTGCCACGGACAGCACGCTGATCGACAAGACGATCACGATAAACGGCAAGACCTATCAGTTCACCGGCCAGGCGCAAATTGATGAGTATGACCGCTTCACAGAAGACGGCGCAAGGCTGGAAAACGGCAACTACGCGATCAACCTGCGCAAAGCCGATGCCGAAAACCCGAACTACACCTACAACGTCGCCGAAGCGATCATGAACGCCGTGAATATCGTGGAAGCGCGCGCCGCGGGCGTTGACCAAATGGTCATGGCGGTTATCGGCAGGGGCATGAATACCCCCGAAGACATGACCGACCCGACCAAGCTCAACACCGTAACGTTCAACATTTCACTGGGCGCGGGCGGCCTTGCAGGCTCCGTGGGCAACACCGGCCTGACCTTCCAGATCGGCGCGAACGGCTCCGAGGACCAGCGCATCAGCATGAGCATCAATGCGATGGACTCCAAGAACCTGGGCATCTCCGGCATGGAAGTCGAGTACAACCGCGTAACCGGCGCGACCGTTGCAGAATCCTCGATCGCGACCGAAAAAGACGCCAACAAGGCTATCGACATCCTTGACGGCGCAATCATGATGGTTTCCGCACAGCGCGCCGACCTCGGTGCCGTGCAGAACCGCCTGGAAAGCTCGCTCCGCAGCCTCGGCGTATCGAAAGAGAACCTGACCTCCGCCGAGTCTATCATCCGCGACGTCGACATGGCAGCCGAAATGATGATGTTCACACGCAACAACATCCTCGTCCAGGCCGCGCAAGCCATGCTCGCACAAGCCAACGCCCTCACACAAGGCGTGCTGTCGCTGCTGCGGTAAGTTTGGCGCAATATTGCAAGTTTGCACAAGTTTCAGAAGGCACAAAAATCCCCGGAAGCACAACAGCTACCGGAAGCATGAAAAAAAACCCGCCGAAAGGCGGGTTTTTTTGTTGACAAAACTTCACATCCCTGCTATAATAAAAACAGGGACAGCCGCAAGACGGTTGGCCAGAGGTTATTTCTTACAAAAAAAGTAACCGCAAGCTAGCCGGGCTTGGGCGGTTACTTTTTGCTGTTCACGTGAACAGTCACGAGTATAGATACGATCATTAGTATGATTACTAAAGTTTCATATGTACTCATGAACATCACTCCTTTCGGTGTGACGCCAACCGCCTTAGGCTGTCCCTGCGCTTATTATAGCAAATCCCCGCGAATTTTGTCAAGAAAAATTAAACGCCTGTTTTAAATCCCCGATAATATCGTCGATATGCTCCGTGCCGATGGAAAGGCGGATTGTGTTCGGCTTTATGCCCGAACCCGTAAGCTCCTCCGCGCTCATCTGTGAATGGGTGGTTGAAGCGGGGTGGATGACCAGCGACTTTACATCCGCGACATTCGCAAGCAGGGAGAACAGCCCCAGCTTATCAATAAACGCTTTTGCTTCATCTGCGCCGCCTTTTATCTCAAAGGTGAAAATCGAACCCGCGCCGCCGGGGAAATATTTTTTATACAGCGCATGGTTGGGATGGTCCTGCAAAGCGGGGTGGTTGACCTTTTCCACATTAGGATGCTTCGAGAGGAAATCCACGGCCTTCAGCGCGTTTTCCACATGGCGCTCTACCCGCAGGGATAGGGTTTCCAGCCCTTGCAGGAACAGGAACGAATGGAACGGGCTGAGCGCCGCGCCGGTATCGCGCATTAGTGTTGTGCGGATTTTTATGATGTAGGCGAGATTGCCCGCTACCTGTGTAAATACAGCGCCATGATAGCTTGGGTTTGGCTGTGAAAGACCGGGAAATTTGCCGTTTGCCCAATCGAATTTGCCGCTGTCCACGATTACGCCCCCGAGCGTCGTGCCATGCCCGCCGATGAATTTCGTCGCGGAATGTACGACAACATCCGCGCCGTGTTCAATCGGCCGCAGCAAATACGGCGTGGCGAAGGTGTTGTCCACGATCAGCGGGATGCCGTGCTTATGGGCGATTTCCGATACCGCGCCGATGTCTACGATGGTGGAATTCGGGTTGCCGAGGCTTTCGATGAAAATCGCTTTTGTGTTTTCACGGATGGCGCTTTCAAAATTCCCGGGGGTCCCGCCGTCCACAAAGGACGTTTCAATCCCGATTTCCTTGAATGTATGCGCAAAAAGGTTGTATGTGCCGCCGTAGATGAACTTGTCCGATATAATGTGATCGCCTGCCTGCGCGATGTTCTGCACCGCGTATGTAACCGCCGCCGCACCCGATGCCGTGGCCAAGGCCGCTGCGCCGCCCTCCAGCGCCGCAATCCGCTGTTCAAATACATCGGAGGTAGGGTTCATCAGGCGGGTGTAGATGTTGCCGCCTTCCGACAGCGCAAACCTGCCCGCCGCCTGTGCGCAGTCCTCAAAAACATAGGATGCGGTCTGGTAAATCGGCACGGCGCGAGATCCGGTAGCGGGGTCGGGGTTTTCCTGCCCTGCATGGAGCTGGAGCGTTTCAAAACGGTATTTTTCCGGCATAGATAGACCTTCTTTCTTTATCATATTATTCATATGTAATTTATATGATTGTAAGATATGTGATTGGATTTGTCAAGAGCTGTCTTTTAAATATTCGCGCCGCGGTTGCGGTCTATGGAGTTTTGGATTAAGTCGTCCAGCGTCACGCCGCTGACATACTCGTCAATCACGCGGTTTAGCCCCTGCCAAAACGGCAGCGTGATGCAGTCGTCACAGCGCGGGCATTCATTGGGCAGGCCCTCCAAGCACGCCACTACTGCAAGGTTGCCTTCCATCGTGCGCAAAATATCCCCGACCCTGTAATCCTTCGGGCCGCGCGCAAGCCTGTAGCCGCCGCCGCTTCCGCGGGAGCTTTTCAAGTAGCCC
>Ga0099364_10013969_pt1 | contig 10724 bp, 9 predicted proteins | sample TergutTh196P3_FD_73070 | JGI IMG/M metagenome (GOLD analysis project Ga0099364, IMG submission 73070) | Microcerotermes parvus P3 segment gut microbial communities from Pointe-Noire, Republic of the Congo - Th196 P3 | ecosystem: Host-associated > Arthropoda: Insects > Digestive system > Gut ...
GGTAACGGTAGATACATTAGGCGTAGTATACACGGAACCTGTGAAAATAGGCGATTAGCCAAATTCCAATACCGACGGGGCTGTAATGGTTTCGACGGGGGTGTGGAGGCGAAAATAGCGGGCGGAGGCGTCGGCTCCTAAAACGGCAACCTTATAAATTAAAGAACAATAATAACAATACTGTTCTGATGGCCGCTTAAGGCCGTCCGTCCTGTCCTGAAGGTCCACGAGCGGGAACGGGGCGTCGATTAGTGGAGAACGTGAGCGCGAAGTAGCTTTGTACGCGCCATGCACAAAAAGCTACCAGACCATAAACGCGTGACGGTTTGCGCTATGGTGAGGGAACGGGGCAATAGCCCGAAATAACCGTCTGCGCCCGGAGAAGTTATCGTTCAAGCGCTTTCGGACGGGGGTTCAATTCCCCCCAGCTCCACCATAGGGGTATTGCACGAACTCACCTATTATTTCAAGGGCGGCTTTGCCGTTACGAGGTGGTTGTAATACCAAAAGCAAGGTGCGGCAATGGTTTAACGCCATCGCCGCCCGCTTTTTTTATGCGCCACTTTCATTAGGACGGGCGACTCTGATTTATCTCGGAGCCGCCCTCTGTCATGTATGGCTATTCATTTGCATATTGTTCGACATCTTCAAGCGACAGACTAAAGCGTGACCCGGCGACCACTCCATTAATGCTTGCATCAATAATCATATAGCCGCCTAAATTGTCACCGCTAAATGCTGCTCTCGATTTTCAGAGCAAATACCCCTGTGTCCGCAATTTGCGGCGTAGTGTGTTCTCAATGGTTTTTTCAGTGTTTGTCATGATAAAAACTCCTTTTTGAATAATACAATTCGTTTATCTCATAACTCAACTTGCCATATCAAAACACAGCCTGACCTACCATAAGGATACCATACCCTGCCATACATAACGTAATATTAGCATGTAAGAATGTCTATTGCAATAACTGAGCTAATAAAGGAGCGGTTATTAAAGTCGCTAGTTTTACTTATTACAAACCATCGTCATCTATAGTATCACACATTCACACAAGCGTTGCTGTAGAAATCTGCCTCGTCATAGCTTGTGTATCCGCAAAATTCACATTCGATTATTCTTCCAACGTCATTCTTACAAGGAGCCGTGTTTATTGATTTATTGCTCGGCATTTGCTTGGGCGTTGATGATTTGCCAAATACATCTATAAATCTATTTTGTGCCAAAGCATCGACTAAAAGATTCAGCTTGTTACCGTCGACCAGTATAACATTAGTTAAACTAGCATCTTCAATGGCTTGTTTGGTAAAAGAGCTATTTGTTATCACGGCGGCTATACTGGCTTTATAGATTTTCCTTGCAGTATGAGCCTCCTGTATAGATTTATTGCCAACAGGACGATTATAATGCTTAGCTTGAATCACATATGTGATATTGTCTTTCGTCAAAATTAAGTCAGCCCCCTTGTCCCCACTGCTTTTTGTTTGCTTAACATTATAACCGAGCTTGGAAAATATGTTATGTAAATAGCGTTCGAAATCGATGCCCGTTTTGACATTTGCTAAATCCAACTGAAATGAGATAAGGGTCTTCTCATAATCCATATCTCCACGTAGCAATCTCTGTCGCTCTTTGCCCAGTTCATATGATTTTTGTATTTCATTTAGTCGAAAAACCGAAGAACGACTATTTAACACTAAACTCAGTGATTGCTTAAAATTATATTTTTTTGAAATGCGCTTTGCTAATAGAATGTACAACAGCTCGTTAGAATATTTTCCATCTTTTACCATTTGCCTAAAGTTCGAATCGCTTAGATAGTTTATTATTTCATCATACGAGTAAGCTAATGAAAGGTTTTCCGGAAGATTTGAGAAGATACCGTCGCCGCTATTGAATGCGGATCTACTATCAACGGTATTCACAACAAGTTCAAAGTCAGCCAAGCTATTAACACGTTGCGAGAAATTATTTATATAAAACTCTGTGTAGATTGAATACAGCTTCTTACATCTATAGTTAATGTCAGGAGATGTTTGCTTTAGGTTTGCATTCATTTTATTTAATTCTGGATGATTGCTAAATTCATTTGCCAGTCTACAGAATTGGATTTGCTTCCATATAAACTCAATAACAAATGCTAAATTTACCAATAAATTGTTGGTGTTTAATGTTTTATCATTAGCTTTTAGTGGTTTTGCATAAACATTTAGCATTTTATAACCAGCGTTTGCCCGTAAAACATCAATCTCTATTTTCTTAAACAATTTCGGCGGTATTCTATTATTCAGTAGTTGCAAAGATACTTTGTTACCTGAATAGGTGCGACTAATCAACGTCGCAATGTCACTGCGAATCAAGTCTAGAAGTGCAGAATGTTTCACGGACTTTTTTGCAAATTGATTTTCTATGCCGTGAAGCATACTTGGAAAAATGACTATGGTGGCTAAAACTGCAACAATTATATACCAATAGTCAGTTATGAATCCGACAACGGCTGATATGATGATTACTATTATAGCAATTACGATTAAGATAAGAAACTACACTAGATAACCCCCCTAGAAATAATTCTTCGGTAAGATGCTCGCACAACTGGTCGGAGAAATCATGCAAGCGACAGCAAATACTGTGCTACTCCATAATAATAGCGTCAATAAAGAGACGATTTTCTGCGCGACCATGTCCATCATTTCGGTTATTATACGGTCTTAGGGTAATTATACCGCCAAACATCATATTCCTCGCGGGTTGTTACTTCATTACCTAGCTTTTCGGCTTCCATTTGCCACGCCACGAAAATATCAAGCATAGAAAGATAAGTCATACCCTTTGATTTATCCAAACGCAGACAAAGTTCCCCGTCAATTTCTCCGATTTTTAAGCCGTACAAATCTTCTAGTACGAATAAAGTATGCGTCAAACCTATATAATTGTCAATGTCGGGTAAATCAAGCGCCCGTGGACTAACTTCTAAAGCTGCGGAAATATCTGTCAGTAGTTTTTCTTTTGGTGTCCTTGTGCCGGATTCATATTGAGCAATACGGATATCGGCGGTCTTTTCGTCAAAACCGACAGCCGTACCAAGCTGTTTCTGTGTCATTTTTCGAAGGTTGCGAATGTACCGTATCCTCTCGCCTGTAGCCATTGCTGTATACTCCTTTTTCTTGGATGCGAACAGCATAGCATATCCGCTTAGTATCTGTCAACAAAAACTAAACGATTTTGTTATGCTATGTCTGTCTTGTCCTTGGTTTTAACAAAATGGTTTAGTATAATCGCGCTAAATAGTTATGATTGGTGCTTGTCCGTCGCACGTCACAGTAATGGCGTGTATCGCCCGGGCAAATCGGGAGGCGATTCAGAAAATAACCCGACACTAAAGAACCCGCTATGCCCAGAATGTCAGAAAGGAGAAGCGCCTTTAGTGATTCTACTGTCCGTTTTGGCGGGAGCGTACCTTGAAAATTTAATATTATGGCGCGGCACGGTCATGGTAAAGACGAAACAGCAAATCAACAGTGGGGAAACTCAATCGCACAGCATAGAGATTTCTGATAAGCAAATAGAGATCTTTGCAAGGCGGTTATTGCCCGAAATCAAACGGTTTTTCGCTAACGAGGACATACGGCGAGAGTTTGAAGAATGGCAACTAAAACGACAGAACGCTAAAACTGAATAAAGCAGATTGAATAGGGAGAGCTGACAATAAAAAATCAGCTCTCCCCTTGTTTTTTTGCCTGTTTGGTGGGATAATTGCACATAGTCAGTATTAATAAAATGCACCATTATCAGAAAGCAGATGCGATAACTATTTTGACAGGAAATAACGGAGCGAAAAAATGAGCATTGTTAATAGCGTCTATCAAAACGTAGAATACATATACTATATCGACGAGTCAACTGCCGGTGGGCAGTATATCTATACGGCTCTCGGAGTCCCTATCAAGCAATGGAATCACATTTTCGCTCGTATCCAAGCATTTAGGAAGTACATTAGTAAGGAATTCGGAATACAGCTATACAAGGAGTTACACGCAACTAAATTTGTTAATGGTCGTGGCGAGTTTACAAAAAATCAAATTGTTACTAAATTTCAGCGTTCTGAAATTTTTAGAATGTGCCTTAAAACAATTGCGAATGAGTATTTAACAGGAGTTCATACACTTAGCAGTTTTACCGACACTCCAGAAAGAGCTCTTGAAAGAGTTATTAACAGAATTGATAACACTGCTAAGCATAATGATTACTATGCGCTTTTATTCTTTGATTCAGGAAATGAAGAATCCACGCATAAAATACTAAGGAAAATGCGAGCAATAAATTATATACCAAGCAGATATGGTCTGTGGGACAATGAGTCCAATGTGAAAAATATTCCGATATCAAGAATCGTTGCAGATTCAATGTTTATTGATTCCTCTAAAGACTATATGATTCAAGTGACAGATTTTATCGCTTACGCTGTAAAAACAATGTATGAGCCGTCAACTAATGCTAAGAAATACGGACTTGAGAACAGCTATTTAATTCTCGAACCGATTTTTTTGAAGCAGGCAACAAAATCTAATAAGTATGCTATAGTAGAATAAAAAAGAAGCAAAGCCAGTGTCACGTGTTTCCACGAAGTTAGGTGCATCACCCAACTACTAGCCTTGCATCTATAATTCTATCATTATTTTTAATAAATGCAATAGTTTTTTGCCTTTTTGTATAAAATAGTTGCACTTTTGGGCAATATTTTTGCTTTTGCGTAAGGCCATTTTTATTATGAATAACCTTTTTTGAGAAGAGTAAGAGTAAGCGAAACTATCATCGAACCGCTGACAAGCGAAGCGTGATTAGATACCTGTTTATTGCTCCAACTCCACAATAATCACAAACCCATGCGCTGACAATAAAATCCGGTTCGGATTTGAACGTACTTGGGGAGCCAGTCAAAGACCTCGCTTTTTATATAAGCGAGGTCTTTGACTATATATTGTGGGAGGATACAGCATAATTAGTTGTAAGGCGCCGCCTCACGTTAGTATTCGCCGATTTCGGAATCTTGCAGCGCATCGTAGCCTGTTTCGCCTGTGCGTACCTTGACAACGTCCTCAACATCGTAAATGAATATCTTGCCATCGCCGATCTTTCCTGTATAAAGCGCCTTCTTGACAGTTTCGAGCATAAGCCCGACAGGCACCTTGCTGATGACGACATCAACTTGGATTTTAGGGAGCAATGGTGAATCCAACGGTACACCGCGGTATGTATGCGAATGTCCGCGCTGCACACCATAACCCTGTACGTTGGTGACAGTTATGCCGGTGATGTCAAGTTCGTCAAAAGCGCCCTTAAGCGCATACAACATTATAGGCCTAGTAATGATAGTCACTTTTGTGAGTTTCTTACCTGTTGATAAATTTGTAACGGGGATAGCGGCATCTAGCGTAACAGGAGCGGACGGCGTTACGCCAACGGACTTGGCGGTCAATGCCTGCAAATCGGGGTTGGCGACAGGCAGAAAGTCTGCATAGCTGCTGGCAAGCCCGTGTTCAGTGGAATCCAACCCAAGTATCTCGTCTTCGGCTGATGCACGAAGGCCATGCGTTTTCTTTATGATTGCAAAAGTAATGCTCATCGTAATGGAAACCCATGCAGCTATGGATAGCACACCGAGAACCTGAACGCCCAAGAGGCTTATTCCGCCGCCGTAAAACAGGCCTGCCGCATCAGAAATCACATACCCGCCTGCCGATATAGGCGCGGCGAACAGTCCGACAGCTAATGTGCCCCAAATACCGCAGACACCATGTACAGCCACCGCGCCGACAGGGTCGTCAATATGCAGCTTGAGGTCGATAAACTCAACCGCCAATACTATCAATATGCCCGCGACCGCTCCGATAATCATCGCGCCAATGGCATTTATGTTGGAACAGCCTGCTGTAATGCCTACAAGCCCTCCGAGTGCGCCATTCAGGGTCATAGATACGTCAGGTTTTCCGTTTTTGACCCAAGTGAGCGTCATAGTCGCGACTGCCGCCATGCCCGCTGCCAATGTAGTGGTGAGGAATATCAAACCAAGTTGCGGAACATTCTCTGTTGCTGCGCCATTGAAACCATACCAACCGAACCACAGGATAAAACAGCCGAGAGCGCCAAGTGTCAGCGAATGGCCGGGGATAGCGCGGGATATTTTTTTGCCGGTCTTAGGATCGGTGGTGTATTTACCGATACGCGGGCCGAGAAATGCTGCGCCGATGAAAGCTGTTATGCCGCCTACCATATGGATTGCTGAGGAACCGGCGAAGTCCACATAACCCATTTGCGCAAGCCAGCCATTTTCATTCCAGACCCAACCTGCTTCGATTGGATAAACGATTGCGCTGATTACTACTGTGTAAATCAAATACGCGCTGAACTTAGTGCGTTCTGCCATAGAGCCGGAAACGATTGTTGCGGCAGTCGCGCAGAAAACAAGGTTGAAAACGAAATCCGAAAATGGGAAATTTTCAAAGTCGGTAAAGATACCGAGATTTGGGATGCCGATTATACCCAACACATAATCTTCGGCACACATGATCGCAAAGCCAATAAAAACAAAGAAAACAGTGCCGATACAGAAGTCCATCAGATTCTTCATTATAATATTCGCAGAATTTTTGGCGCGGGTGAACCCCGCCTCCACCATCGCAAAACCCGCTTGCATGAAGAACACCATTACCGCCGCTAACAGAAACCAAATACCAAAATCCATTTGTCTCACCCTTTCAATAAGAAATGCTCGGCACAAAAAAAGCGCCGTGAACCTCTGTTCACAGCACCTTTGCCGTCCGAAACTAATTGCTGACGCAAATTAAAACATAAAGCTGCGCGTTTGTCAATGTTTTTTTCAAAACACTATTGACTACTTCGGTCAGTTGTGCTATTATATCGATGACCAAATCGGTCAACGAAAGAAAGGAGACGGTGTATGAACGATGAAATCTGCTCACACAAAATAATGGAAATGGACGAACAGAAGCGTGAGAAAGTGCTAAACGCAGCTATGGCAGAGTTCAGGGGCGGTTACGAAAAAGCCTCTACCGACACCATTGTCCGTCAGGCGGGGATATCAAAAGGCCTGTTGTTCCACTATTTCGGCACGAAGGAAAAGCTGTACGAGTTTTTAATAGCGTATTCGATGGATGTGATTATGAACGAATTTTACGGTATGATGAACTTGAAGGAGACCGATTTGTTGGAGCGGATATGGCAGATGCTCCTGTTAAAAATGGAATTGTCTTACAAACACCCCGCGATTTTTGACTTTATCGGCGCGGCGTATGCGCGAGAGGGCAAGCAGCATGACGCATTTAAAGCACAGTACGAAAAAGAGGGGATAGACCCGACAGGGATGCTTATGAGCGGCGTAGACACATCGCGGTTTAAGGAAGGATTGGATACGCAGAAAGTCATTAACATCATTCGTTGGGCCGTCCTCGGATACTCAAATTCGCAGATTGACAAAAATAAGAATATCGAGGACTATAGAAAAGAATATGACAATTATTTAGAGGATATTAAGGGATATTTCACTATTTTACGAGAAGCCTTTTATCAGGCTGATTGAGGCTAGAGGAACGTTGTACTGACGAGAAAACTTGTCACTGCAGCGGCTAAGAAATTGCAATTTATGGAGGTATAGAAACTATGTCAAACATTTGTCTGGAAATCAAAAACCTTACAAAAAGATTCGGAAAACTGACCGCGTTGGATGGTATAAATCTCAAGGTAAATGAGGGTGAAGTCTTTGGGTACATCGGCCCAAACGGAGCGGGAAAAACAACAACCATTCGTGTTCTGCTCGGTATTTTGCAGGCAACGCAAGGCGGGGCAAAAGTTTTTGGCTTGGACGCATGGCGCGATGCTGTGGAAATACACAAAAAAATTGCTTATGTGCCGGGCGACGTCAATCTTTGGCCAAATCTGACCGGCGGAGAAGTTATCGATCTGTTTGTCAGCCTGCGCGGGAACCATGACAAAAACCGCCGCGAAAAGTTGGTGAAAAGATTTGAACTGGATCCGACCAAAAAATGCAGAACATACTCCAAGGGTAATCGCCAAAAAGTCGCGCTTGTGGCGGCGTTCGCCTCTGACGCGGAGCTTTTTATCCTCGATGAGCCAACAAGCGGGCTCGATCCCTTGATGGGGCAGGTTTTTAATGAATGTGTCCTTGAGCAAAAAAGGCTCGGCAAAGGGGTTTTTCTCTCGAGCCATATCATGTCAGAAGTTGAACAGCTTTGTGATAAGGTCGGGATAATCCGCGAAGGTAAGCTCGTAGAGACAGGGACGTTGAGTGAGATGCGCCACTTGACAAGAGTGAAAATGAATGTTGAGACAGAAAAGGCGGTAGAAGGGCTGACACAGCTCAAAGGCATCCACGACCTTGCTGATAATAGCGGCTCTCTGAGTTTTCAGGTGGATTCGACAGAGCTTGCCGCTGTGATTTCATTTATATCGAAATACGGCGTGAAAAAATTAGAAAGCGCCCCGCCATCGCTGGAGGATTTGTTTATGCGCCATTACAGCAATGAGGCGGCACAGGCTTCCGCGAAGGAGGTGTAGTAATGTTATACGGTAATTTTAATAACACCGGAGGGCTTGCAAAGCTGATACTGCGGCGCGAACGTATTACATCTTTGATTTGGATCGTGTTATTAACCCTGTTTTCTGTTGCTCTCGCACCCGCGATAAACACGATGTTTCCGGATCAGGAAGCGAGGAATAATTTTGCCGTGTCGTTTAATAATCCCATGATGGTGGCGATGATGGGCCCGGTTTATGGTGTGGAGAACTACACTGCAGGTGCTATGTTTAGCGGGATGATGCTCCTGTGGACGGCAATCGCGGTTGGCGTTATGAATATCTTTTTTGTTGTAAGGCACACAAGGACGGATGAGGAACGCGGGCGGTCGGAAGTTGTGCGTTCACTGCCTACGGGACGTTTGGCGAGTATTAACGCAACTATGCTTTCGGCGCTTATGCTAAATGCCGCTCTCGCTCTATTCACCGGGTTGGGGCTTGCCGCGACGGGGATAGAAAGCATGGGATTTGGCGGCAGTATGCTCTACGGAGCGGCTCTGGGGGCGGTAGGCTTGGTGTTTGCGGCGATTGCGGCTCTTTTTTCCCAACTGTCGTCAAGCTCAAGCGGGGCAAGCTTGTTGTCGGTGATTTTACTGGGTGTGTCCTATATGATGCGGGCCGCAGGAGATATGCAGGGAAATGAGATGATAGCCTGTGTCAGCCCGCTTGGGCTTGTTCAGCGTTCTCAGGCCTATGTGGAAAACAACATTTGGCCGACGTTGCTATTGCTGTTCATCGCGGTTTTTATATCGTTAATCGCCTATAAGCTAAACTCGATGCGTGACTTGGGGCAAGGGTTTATTGCCGCGAAACCCGGACGCGCCGAGGCTTCGGTCGGCTTAATGTCCTCGTTTGGGCTTGCGTGGCGGTTACTTAGGCCGACACTGGTAGGATGGGTCATCGTGATGTTTGTATTGGGCGCGTCATACGGTTCGGTCGTGACGGTTATTAGTTCTTTTATCAGCGACAGCCCGGAGTATATGACAGTCATCGGCGTACCCGTAGAGATGTTGGAAACGCTCTCCATAGAGGATCGGGAAAAACTGATCGTTGAGAGTTTCGGGAGTTTCGTCAACATTATGATGGTGCTGGTCTGTTTTGTCCCGATACTTATTGCCGCGCTGAAGGCTCGCGCGGAGGAAAAAGAAGGCAGGACAGAGCATATCCTTGCAAGAGTCGTGCCTCGTTCAAAATACCTTGCGGGTTATGTCGCGCTTGCGTATGCGGGCAGTGTGTTGGTTTTAGCCGCCGCCGCTGTCGGCCTGTTCAGTGTCGCACATATTGTCGCCGGAGAGAGCAGCCCATTTAGTTTTGGGGAAATGATGAGATCATATCTTTCGTTTTTGCCTGCGGCATGGGTAATGATTGGCGTTGCGGTCTTTCTAGTCGGAGCGTTTCCAAAGGCGACAGGTGTTGCATGGGGGGGCTTTGGGCTTGTATTCTTCACATCATTTGTTGGCGGATTGGCATTACCCGAATGGATGCTGAATATCTCACCTCTGCACCATATCCCACAGCCGCAACCCTTCATGGAGTTTACAATGGACTACACTCCGCTCATCATACTTACAGCAATCGCCGCCATTCTCACCGCCATCGGCTTTGTATTTTACAGCAAACGCGACTCGATGCAATAAAAATTCAGAACTTAAAACCGCACGATGGCTGAATGATAAGCGCATGATGACTGCGCGACGACCGCACTGCAGAACCGCACGAAAACCGAAAAGCCGGACACTCGCGCAAAGATGCACAAAGACTTACGCAAAGACTTACACAAAGACGCTCAAACGCCCGAACCTGACGCTCAAAAAAAATATACTTGCTTTTTATCGCAAGTCATGTTAGCATTATTGAGTAATTTGCGCCCCTAGCTCAGCTGGATAGAGCGTCTGGCTACGGACCAGAAGGTCAGGAGTTCGAATCTCTTGGGGCGTGCCAAATCATAGGCAGTTGCGCCATAAACGAACACTATGCTTGTTTATAGCGCAACTGTTTCTTGAAATCAATCACAAAATTAATTATTTCACTTGCAAAAGTATACCGTTATTGGTATACTTTTGTCATGAGTTACTATGAGACGATATATGAATATGCCGCAGACAATTATGGG
>Ga0099364_10013970_pt1 | contig 10723 bp, 12 predicted proteins | sample TergutTh196P3_FD_73070 | JGI IMG/M metagenome (GOLD analysis project Ga0099364, IMG submission 73070) | Microcerotermes parvus P3 segment gut microbial communities from Pointe-Noire, Republic of the Congo - Th196 P3 | ecosystem: Host-associated > Arthropoda: Insects > Digestive system > Gut ...
TCAGGCTTAAGCGATTCGCTATTTGTACCAACCCCGAAAAGCATATTAGAGCCATTCTTGAATTATAATTTTTTTATGAATTATTGTTTTGAGTGCTTGGGAAGATGTTTCATGCGTTTGGCGTGTGATTTCACCTCCTTTGACTTGATTATTGGCGTGAAATGATGTATAATAATAATTAGACTCCTCTCTTGCGTAATGGATTTCCTGTAAAGCCCGTGTTTGAGCTGTGCGACAGTTTTTCCCCTGTCTTTTATTTCCGGCATTAAAAACCGTCCTTTACAGTATAACCCATTACGCTTGTGATTGTGGGAGCAGGGTCGCCTTTCAAGCCGACCGGTGCGATTAAAATTGAGCCGTTGCTGTCGTTTACGCCTGTCAATCCTGCTGTTTTAGTCCCAATCGACCACGAATGAGCGGTCGTGGTATTGCAGAACCAACCGCCGTCGGAAGAACGTGCGTCATCAGCAACCGCACCGCCGCCGTAACCGCCTCTTGAAATGTTGCTCTGCCGTGTGTAATATCCCCCGATGGCGTTATTTGTGAGGTACTGCTGTATACTGCCGCCTGTCGCTTGGTTGGTTGAGGCCGTGCCGTTGAAAGTCGTGGCGTTTGGTGCGATATAATTACTCAGCGAATACCAAGTTGCACCCACGCCGTTCATCCCATTTTGCGGCGTTGTGCTGTAGTTTAAGTCGGTTGTGCCACCGCCGCCTGCGGCTACCAATAACACCTCGAAATTCTGTCCATCTTTGGTAAACTGGTATCGAGAATCGGTTATTGCGAAAATATTCCTAAACACGAATGTACCGCCACCGCCGGGACCGCCGGAGCCGTCTGTCGGGATTGTTGCGGCATCCGTCCTTACGCCCATTTTTCCAACAATAACCGTGAGAACATCACCCGCCGTTAAATCAAACTCAGCGGATATTTCCGCACCTTTACCGCCTACAAATCCCGCATTTTGCGGACGGTTTCTGCTGTCGGATTCCATGCCCGCTGCTCCGCGAGCGATGATTTTGTATGTGCCTGAATATTGCATAATGATTTTCTGTGCAGAGCCTGTTTGTCCGGGGAGCAGTTCTTGGATACTGATTGGCATACCGGGTATTCCTTGTTCGCCTGCCGCACCCGTTGCCCCTGTCGCACCCATCATGCCGACACAAAATGAAGTGCTTGTTGTGTTATCGGTGTAGGTGATAATGGTTCTCGACCACAAGAATTGACTTGCAGAAACACTCGGAACGGTCGAAGTCCATGTTCCAGTTGGAGCGGTAGTTCCGCTTGCACCTGCTTGGTAAGTGACGGCTGAATATCACCGCCGTTGCGATAGGTTTCGAGCATCTTCTCATCTCGGCAGTAAAACGCACCGACTCTGAGTTCAATCTGTGAAAAGTCCAACGCCAACAGCACCTTGCCTTCGGGAGCGACAAAAAAGTTACGGACACCGATGTCGTCATTTCCGGCACGAGGCATATTTTGCAAGTTTGGTTTACGAGCGGCGAACCGTCCCGTCTCCGTGCCAAGCGGAAATAAATCCGCGTGAATTCTGCCTGTAGCGGCATTGATGTGCTGTGCGTAGCCGTCAATATATGTTGATTTGATTTTCCCCCAACGGCGGTAGTCCTGCACTAATTTGAACAGTGGCACAAGGTCGGGACGGTTCTTTTCGCACCACTCGGAAAGTAAAATCAACGCCTCGTCATCGGCGGCTTCTTGGTATTTGGCTGTTGTTTTCAGCACGGGTAATTTCAAATCATCGTACAGATATTTCTTAAACACCGCCGTGGAGCAGTTCGCACCAATCGACACATCGCCGATAATAAAGGTGATTTCGCCGCGTAATTTTTCGAGTTTCACTTCAGCTTGCTGTTGCTTTTCAGCTATCAATGCGGAGTCCAGCAACATTCCGTTATACTTCATCAATCCCACATACACCGCCGTTGGCGATTCGATTTGCTCCACGATATGGCGGTGCTTCGGAAGCCAGCGGTCGAACCAAGCATTGAAAACGTGATACAGCCGCAGGGTGTAATCGCTGTCGGCGCAGGCATAGCGGATAGTTTCCGTATCCTGCGAGTCAAGTTCGTCAAAGTACCTGCCGTCCGTGACCTCGGCGAAACTCGGTAACTCAGTGTCCAACAGTTCCGGCACAAGGGTTTTCAAGCCGCTGTCAGAGAGGTTACGGAATCCTGTGTTGCTCTTGAGTGTCATTTGTGCCGCGCAAATTGTGTCGTAGCAGGGTTTTTGTACGATAATCCCACGAGCATAAAGGAACGCACTTTCAAAAGCGAGGTTGTGTGCTACCTTTATAATTGTTCTGTCCGAGAATACCTCGGCGAGGTACTCCCACAACGCAACAGGGTCTGACACGTTTTCGCTGATTTTGTGCGTAAGTGGGACATATATGGCACTGCCTTCCTCAACCGAAAAGCTAATCCCGACAATATGTGACTTGTGCGGATCGAGTGCCGCCCGTTCTTCGTTACGGTACGGCTCATCGGGTGCGGTCTCGAAGTCAAATGCGATTATCTGGGAGTCAGAGAGGTACTCGCGTACCCCTCTGACATCCGTGATAGTCCTATACATTGCCGCCGCCTCCGAGCGGCTGAATCAATTCGCCTGTTTCAGGGTTGACGTTGATGTCACTTGCACCCTCATCGGCGGCGTTGTCGTAATCAAAGCCCACATTCTTGCTGTAACCTCTGATTTGTTCCGACATTTTGTCAATCAGCACCTGCTCATCCGGCGTGAGGACACGGTCAACGGCGAACTGTGCCTGCGAATAGACCACACCACCGCTGCTTGTCGCCTTTTGGAGCGAAAACCGCGTAACCACGTTGTTTGATTTCTTGCCCTTCGACAGCAGCCGCTTGAGGTAATTCGTGAACTCCTTTAACGAGCCGGTCGGCAATGAGAGTAACAACGGGAACACCTCGCCCTCGCGCAGAACGTAAATCCTACGGCGGTTTTTGCAGGCCTTGCCTTTGCCTTCATCGGCGGTTTCGTACTGGTTCAGCGGACATGATTTGCAGTCGCCGCCGGGGTCGCCGATGCCTGTCTTGCCGTCAAAACTGCCGCAATCCGGCGGATTGTTGCCGCCTGTATACTTGGTTTTGTAGTAGCAGAACAGCGGATGTTGATACAGGATGACCGCCGAAAATTCCTTGACGGCATCGGTTTCTCCATCATCATCGGGAACCTCGAAAGTAATCGAACCTGCGGACGGGATTTTAATTTTCTCGAATGTAACGTCCAATCCGTCAAGTTCTTCCGCCATAACCTTGCCGAAATCGTTGTCGGCGAGGTTGAGGTAGCCGTTTCCTTGCACTGTGAGTGCATTTTCTTTGTTTTCCATGAGTAATTCCTCCATTATTTTGATTTTTTGGGTGCTTTTTTCATTGTGATTCCGACATCATCGTAGGACTTCACAAGTCCTAAGAGCCAATCGGGAACGTGCGTGTTGCCATCGTCATCGGCGGTCTCATCTACTTGTTCACGCACAAACGAGCCGAGGGTTTGCGTGTTCACCGTGAATAGGTGACCGTAACCTTTCGCCTTGAGTTTTTCGTACAGTTCCTCTTTGCACTCGGTTTCGGCTGACCATCGTGTGGTCGTGGTGAGAATGAACTGCTTGTCGCCGCGAGTGAAATTGGGACATTCAGCCTCGGTCATTGCATCCGACAATTCCCGCTCCACAGCGCCAATATCGGCGTTGATGTCTTTCAACATTGCCGTGAAATCGTCTTTTTCCTGCCGCAAATTGCGGAGCTTATCGGAGAGTGCGAAAATCTCACTTTCCGGTGCGGTTTTGTCCTGTGTTTCGGTGCTTGGGTATTGCTGTTCGTCTTGCATAGGGGTCTCCTCCTTTCTTTCCGGGCAGAGGCTCTTATACAGCCGATTGCAAAGATTCTCTGCCCATATACTGACTTTCCACGAATCGAACAACATTGTTGCGGCGATGATTGCAATTAAAATGAGAATGTGCCCACGTTGCATATCGCTTGAATAAACAGGCGGATAGAGCATATTTCTGCTGTCCTTTCATGGTTTTACGCAAATGGGTTGTTGCCGTGCCGATAATCGTCCACTAATGTCCGCGCAAGGTCGGCTTTGTCCCGCAAGGCGGTCAGCACTTTTTCGTCAATCGTGCCTTTGGCGGTCAGATAGATGTAGGTGCAGTTTTCTTTTTGCCCGACACGGTGAATCCGCGCCCGTGCCTGCTCGTGATTACTCATGCTGTAATCGGTGCTGTAGAAAACGAGTGTACTGGCGGCGGTCAGCGTGATGCCCAGCCCCGCCGTGGCAATTTGCCCGACAAAGACTTGAACATTCGGGTCTGTTTGGAATTTACTAACCTGCTCCTCACGGTCGGTAACGCCGCCCATAACGCAGGAGTAACCTACACTGCGCTTTCCTAATAGCTTGCATATAGCCTTGATTTCCGGCACAAACCTTGCGATAATGACTAACTTCTTACCCTCTTGCAAAGCCTCCTCAATGATGTCTTCCAATGCGGATTGTTTCGCCGTGCTGATTCGAGAAGCACCGCCCTCGTCGTCGCCTATGAAGCCGCCTGTGAGTTGTGACAACCGCAATAATCGGGTGAGGATATTGGTGGTTGTAACTTCGCCGCCGTTGGCAAGCTCGGAGTAACTGTCTTTGACTAAATCCCGATATACCTTCATGGCAGTTGGCTCTAAATCCACATAACGAATAATGTCCGTAGTTTCCGGCAGGTCGAGACACTCGGCTTTTGTTGCACGAAACGCTATGCTGTGCAGTCGTTTCATCAAGTCATCCTCGATTCGTAGTTGATTATAGCCACTTGCAAAGGATTGCCGGAGAGATGCCGGAGCGTGTCTACTTTCTTATTGACGGAGCCTTCTAACACAGCGAGGGTATAATCGAAATCTGCGAATTTTTGAAATTCCTCATCCCAAACACCAACGATAGACAGCGGTGCCACGACTAAGACCTTGCGGATTTTCCCGGCTTGGTATAACGCTCCGGTGATTGCAATGCTTGTGATTGTTTTGCCTGTTCCCATTTCCATCAAGAGAGCCGTCCCACGGCTGATTGGCTCATCGCCGACCATACCAAACAGCCGACAAGCAAGTTCGTAAGCTTCGCGTTGGTGGTTGTAGGGCGTTGCCTTAATCGGCATTGCGGGATAATCGACTTGCTCGTGCGTTTCGTTTGCCACCGTCCTTTCGCGCTTTCTGTAGCAGAGCCAGCCTTTTCGCCATGCGTTTCGATACCACGCTGATGGCGGTAAGTACGCCGATAATCTCCTCGGCGGTTTCCGCTTGGCACATGGCAGTTCGCGCATTTTTTACCATGAACATCACCTCCCGTCTTCATGCTTCCGGGGGTAAAAGAAAAAGCCCCCTTACTACCTACAGGAAAGTAAGAGGGCAAGTGGACAAGAGATTTTAGGATTTTTCTAAAATTTTTCTCAACTTGTTCAGTATTTTGTTTTTGTGATAAACGACCGTCCATCGAGCCACATATAGCGATTCTTGCTCATGATTTCACCTCCTTTCCTTGAAAATGGAAAAGAGAGAAATCATGGGTATTTGGCTATGTAGCAAAGCCACGAATCTTGTAGAACGCAAAAAAGGGCACTGCGCCATTCAGAGTAATATCCGAATTTTGCAATGCCCTTTAAAAATATTTTGTTAGCTTGCTTTCACCGAAGCAGCGTCAGCCGCTTCTCATATTGATGCCGTGTATACCATCAGAGCAAGGCGCGGGAATACAGACCGCCCTTCACAAAATAGACAGCCTGTCCGCTCGTTATGTATCCCGATAGTATACGGCGGCGTAAAATAGCGACTCATTTTCATTGTGCAACTCCCCAGACAACATGATAGAGAACCTCCAAAAATATCAAACTAAAATAGTTTTATTATCTATTTTATACGATTTCGCCGTACTTTTCAATGACATTCGTTCGTCAAAAAATAAGCAGAGGTAACAACTTTTGACGGTTGTTTCCCCTGTTTTTGTGATTATGATAATGTTCGATACGGAAATCTGACGAACATTGCGAAAACTTTTTTGTCGAGTTTTGACTTGTGCGTATTTTCGTCAATGGTTATGGGTATATTAGTAGGTTGCTGTTAATTTGAAATCTCCTCTTGCCATTGATTATATCATACTATGCCGCACATTTCAACACTAAAATTTATGAATATACGCAATAGTGAAAATTTATCTTGTTTTTCTTTGAAAAATATGCTATACTGCTGTATATGGAACTCAATACTGTTCGATATTCAACGAGAGAGGTTTTATATGGGTGCGAATTACAATAAGCTGTTGAACACACAAATTGAACACACAAACTGAACACGCTGACATTAAGTCGGAAATTTGAAATATCGGAGGGAAACGATATGGAACATCAAATCATAGACTGGAAATCAAAATGGGACGACGAGTTTCTTAAGTGGATATGCGGCTTTGCCAATGCGCAAGGCGGTCGATTGGAGATCGGAAAGGATGACAAAGGCAAGGTTGTCGGGCTTTCTAACCCGCAAAAATTGTTAGATGACCTGCCCAATAAAATTAAATCCACGATGGGCGTTATCCCGGACGTGAACCTTTATTATGAGGATAATATGCCATATATCGTAATAGAGACGATGCCGTATCCCAATCCCATCAGTTATCGCGGCAAGTATTATGTCCGCTCCGGAAGCACGACACAGGAACTGACCGGCGTAGCATTGGATGAGTTTGTCCTGCGTAAATACGGCAGAACGTGGGACTCCGCTCCTATTCCCCATGTGAGCGTGGATGATTTGGATATTGTATCATTCAGATATTTTCGCAAAAAGTCGATAGCGCGTGGGCGTCTCAGCAAGGGCGACTTAGACATCACCGATGGACAGCTTTTGGAGAACCTGAAACTTATCGCCGACGGAGGTTATCTGAAACGCGCCGCCATTCTTACCTTCCATGAAGACCCGGAAAAATGGGTGACGGGTGCATATGTAAAAATCGGATATTTCAAGAGTGCTGATGATTTGGTGTTTCAAGATGAGGTTCACGGTGCGCTGATTACCATGCCGGACAAGGTCGTGGACATTTTGTTCGATAAATATTTCAAGGGCATCATAAGCTACGAGGGACTTCAACGTGTGGAAGATTATCCCGTGAACGGCGACTCCCTTCGTGAAGCGGTTCTCAACGCCATCGTCCATAAAGACTACGCAACCGGGACACCGATTCAAATTCGGGTATATGATGATAAAATAACTATTTTCAATACCGGCGCGTTGCCGCCCAATTGGACGGTGGATGATTTGCTGGCGTTCCATACTTCCATTCCGCACAACCCGGACATCGCCAATGCTTTCTTTAAAAGCGGTTTGACAGAGGCATGGGGACGCGGAATCGAGAAAATCATTTCTTCAAATGTTGAAGCCGGAAAACCTGCGCCGCAATTTGATGTTATCGGCAGAGGTCTGCGTGTGACTTTTTATTCCGAGGCTAAAAACGGTAAAAACATCGGAATAAACATCGGAATAAAAATAAATAAAACGCAAAGAGCAATTTTAGATTCGATGGTTCAAAACCCAACGATTACCGCCGAAGAACTCGCAAATATTATCGGCATTGCTCCACGCAGTATTGAATCAAACATCAGTAAGCTGAAAAAAGTCGGTTGCATTGAACGTGACGGCTCACGCAAGACCGGATGTTGGATTGTGAAGCGGACAGAGTGATTTTATACCGCGCCATTTCCAAAATGACAAATATCAAAACTCGCGCCGGTGGTGCGAGTTTTTTGATGCCCTTATTTCACCGCTAACAAGAACGACTTTAAAATATCCTCGGCGTATTTCCGCTTTTCCGGCTTACAAGAGTTCAGCATCAGCACCAACGGCTCAATGTTCTTGTCCGCCGTTTCCCCAAACATAATATAGTCGAGCGACAACTTTAAAATAGCCGACAGCTTGGCAAGTGTCTGAATCGACATCCCTTTCGCGCCGATTTCTATATCCCTGCAAAAATTTGTGGACACCGAAAGCTGTTCCGCCATATAATCCCGCGTGTAGGCAAGAAACTCTCGCTGTAAGCGGATTCTGTTACCGATTGCCTTGAAATCAAGTTCATTTTCCATAAGCCCTACCTTCCTTCACTATATATTATACATCTTACAGTATGACTTATACAGCAACATAAAGGCTTGACTTATCACATCTTATAGGCTATAATAAGAAGAACTGATAGGCTATTAGGAAGTTGGGGAATGAACAGCAACAAAAAAACAGCCCTCTCGGACTGCCTTGGCGTAGAATATAGGTTTCATCAAGTTGTATACTTGACGAACAAAGCCCCATGAATCCGCTGTTTTGGCGGAATCCACGGGACTATGACGGCTTTTTTGACGGCTATAAAATTTCTAAAAAATTATAAGCCGAGGTGTTGCTCCAGACGATTCATGCTCTCTCGCTTCTGGTCAAATGACGAGTGAACATACCGATTTAGCGTGATATTCACGCTTGCATGGCCGAGCATTTCGCTGAGTGACTTTACATCAACACCCGCTTCAATGCATCGCGTTGAAAATGAATGTCTCAAGCTGTGGAAATTGGCATCTTTAACGTCTGCCGCCGTTATAACGCGCTTAAAGTGGTTCTGCATCGTTCGCGGCTCGGTAAAAACACTCTCCACAGTCGATAAAAAGTATGTATCGCCATCACGGACAAAACCTTTTAATATCGGTATCAAGAACTTCGGCACAGGAACATCACGCAGAGATGCTTTGCTTTTCGGTGTGTCGATGATGAGTTTTGTCTTGGTCTCGCCACCTTCATTCTTGATTCGGCGAATCGAGCGGCGAACCGAGAGCTTATCAAATTCGGGCGAGAAATCCTCCCACAAAAGAGCGCAGAGCTCTCCGACACGTAATCCCGTGTACAGACAGAGCAGAATCCCCGCTTTGTAAATCGTGGTTTCCTCAAGCAACTCGTCTTTCAATGCCGACTGCTCCGATTGCGAAAGCACTCGCATGGTTTTCTGTTGGTTTTTGGGGTATGTTATAATGACGGCGTTTTCGATGAGCTTTTCACTTACGGCGAAGTCGATGATTCCCTTTAAAACCGAGAGAATATCACGCACCGTCTTCGACGAAAGTCCGCCACTACCGTCCGCACGACCGCTCTGGAGCTTTGCCTGTGCAAACTCGCTGATTGACGCCGTTGTGAGTCTCGCAATCAGCACATGACCGAGATGGGGCAGGATATGCAGCTTCAAATTCGCCTTGTACCCAGCCAAAGTTGACGGCTTAACCTTCAGCGACATCACCGACAGCCACTGCTCCGCAATTTCTGCCACCGTTCCTTTGTATAAGGGTATCCTCTTCGGCGTTTCGGTCGGAGCGACGTTCAGCCGCCGTTTTACCTCTGCGCAAGTCTTGGCGTAAACGTAACCGTAGAGCAATTTCCCGTTGGCATCACGACCTTTCGGGTATCGCCCTTCCCAACGCCCATCCTTTCGTTTGTAGACATTACTTCCTGTTTTTGGCATATTCGTTTCCTCCTTCAATATGGGTTATCTATATTTTACCGTCCCATATTTTAGGAACTCCTTCTCGTTTCGCTGACCAGAATCCTGACGGCTAAAAAATCGAAAACGGGCGAAATCAAGGAATATTCAGCGGCGGAAAGCTTTTATTTTCGGGCGTTTTCTCGCTTCTTCGGTAGAAAATGAAATTTTTCTCATTTACCTATTGACATTTCTAACAACATAGTGTAGAATAATAGACAAGCGGTAAAGAAATCGCCGTTCGTCAAGTATACAACTTGATGAAATCTATATGTTACACCGATGCAGTCCGAAAGGGCTGTTTTTTGTTGCCGTTCATTCTCCAATTTGCTGATAGCCTATCAGTTCTTCTTATTATAGCCTATAAGATGTGATAAGTCAAGCCTTTATGTTGCTGTATAAGTCATACTGTAAGATGTAAAATATATAGTGAAGGAAGGTAAGGCTATGGAAAACGAACTTGATTTTAAGGCAATCGGCAATAGAATCCGTTTGCAGCGGGAGTTTCTCGGTTACACGCGAGATTACATGGCGGAACAGCTTTCGGTGTCTACAAATTTTTGCAGGGATATAGAAATCGGTGCGAAAGGGATGTCGATTCAGACGCTTGCCAAGCTGTCGGCTATTTTGAAGTTGTCGCTCGACTATATTATGTTTGGAGAAACGGCGGACAAGAATATCGAGCCGTTGGTACTGATGCTCAACTCCTGCAAGCCGGAAAAGCGCAAGTACGCCGAGGATATTTTGAAGTCGTTCTTGTTGGCGGTGGAATAAGGGCATCAAAAAAACTCGCACCACCGGCGCGAGTTTTGATATTTGTCATTTTAGCAATGGCGCGGTATAAAATCACTCTGTCCGCTTCACAATCCAACATCCGGTCTTGCGTGAGCCGTCACGTTCAATGCAACCGGCTTTTTTCAGCTTACTGATGTTTGATTCAATACTGCGAGGTGCAATTCCGATAATATTTGCGAGTTCTTCGGCGGTAATCGTTGGATTTTGAACCATCGAATCTAAAATTGCTCTTTGCGTTTTATTTATTTTTATTCCGATGTTTATTCCGATGTTTTTACCATTTTTAGCCTCGGAATAAAAAGTCACACGCAGACCTCTGCCGATAACATCAAATTGCGGCGCAGGTTTTCCGGCTTCAACATTTGAA
>Ga0099364_10013971_pt1 | contig 10723 bp, 8 predicted proteins | sample TergutTh196P3_FD_73070 | JGI IMG/M metagenome (GOLD analysis project Ga0099364, IMG submission 73070) | Microcerotermes parvus P3 segment gut microbial communities from Pointe-Noire, Republic of the Congo - Th196 P3 | ecosystem: Host-associated > Arthropoda: Insects > Digestive system > Gut ...
ACTGAAATTCAGATAGCAATAATAACAGGTCGCATATCTAAAACGTTAGAAAGGCGTTGTAAAGATTTAGGTATAACTCTTCTCTTTCAGGGCATCCTCAACAAAAAACAATGTTTATCTTCATTATTAGAAGAACTTGACCTTAGTTTTGATAATGCGGCATATATTGGTGACGACATGAATGATTATTTAGCTATGGAAGCATGTCACGTAAAAATAGCTCCCAACAATGCTCGTGAAGCAATAAAAAATATAGCCGATTATGTTACTGAACTAAGCGGAGGTTTTGGAGCCGTAAGAGAAGCAATTGAGTACATATTAGCACAACGAAATGAATTAGACACAGCAGTATCATTATATTTAAAAGAAACATTATGAAATATATCTATTATTTTATGTTTTTTCTAATGATTTCTTGTGTTGAACGCGCTGATATTTCTACTTCAACATTAGAAAAGAATCAAGGTGCAGATGAGCTTATTCATAATTTTACAATGGTTTCGACCATAGGTGAAATTCAGGAATGGCTAATGCATGCAAATTATTTTGAAAGATTTAGTAAAGAAAAACGCTGGGTAGCTTATGATGTTTTTTTAGAAACTCTTGAAGAAGGTGAAAAAAACTTCTATCGCTCTGATTCTGTGTATGTATCTGAAGTAACAGACATACTAACCGGCATGGGTAATGTAGAAATCATATCACCTAACGGCATATTACACACGGATTTAATCATCTGGAATCGCCGTACAGATAGAGTACATGCACCAAATGAAGTATACATAAAAAACGATAAAAACGAGATATGGGGAACCGAACTATTTACCAATAGCAATCTGGATTTTGTTGATCTTAAGAATGTTAGCGGCATTGGTAATACAGAATAGATTTATACTAAAATGAAATATATTTTATTTATTATTATTTTATTAGCTATATCACTTCAAGCAACAGAGCCCGTTGTTTACAGTTTAATAAACTCTGACAGGTTAAATATTCATAGAAGAAACGATGAGTACATAACTTACCTTCGTGGAAATGTACATTTCTTCTATGATGATATAGAGTTTAAAGCTGATATGGCTGATATTTACGAAAGACAGGAATTTGTTGTATTACGTGGCAACGTAATTGTTTTACAAGATACTTTAAAAATTACCTGCAACGATGCGCAGTATTATCATCAAAATCAATATTTAAACGTTCAGGGTAATGTTGTATTAACCGAAACTATTAATCAGGAAACAGTTAGAAGAATTACTTGTGATTCCGGAACACAATATAGAGAACGTGGAGAATTTATTCTTCAAGGCAATGTATTGTCCTATGATGAAAAGGAATCATTATTTAGTAGTTCAGGGTTTGCAACTTTCAACCAACAAACAGGTTACGGATATATGATTGAACGTCCGGTAATCTGGCGGACAGGTGCCGATTCCTTAGCTCTTTATGCCGAAAAAATTGAATTTTATGAAGATACAAATAGAGTTGTCGCTTCATTCAATGTTATCACACAAAATCAAGATATTACCGTGAAAAGTAGTTTTTTAATTTATTATGGAGACGAAGAAAAGATAGTTTACATAGGTAATCCTCAATTCTACACTGAAAGTGGAGACGGCAATGCCGATTTATTAACCGTGTATTTAGAAGATAACGATGTAAAAGAAATTCACATGGACGAAAACTGTTATATTGAATTTAGCGCCAACAATAGCTTGGATAGAGATAGCTGGATACGCAGTGATTTCATGAAATTATTCTATGATTCAGGCAACCCAAAAGAATTTATAGCCACTGAAAATGTCAGTTCATTTTTTTTACAACAACAACAAGTTCAAAAAAATAATATGGATAATAACGTTTCAGGGGATATTCTGCATATTTTATTTAACGAAGAATCGAAAGTTCAATTATTACAGAAAACAGATAATATTTCTGGTAAATATAGATTTATTAGAAAATAGTAAAGCAGGATAAATTAGTTCCCTATGTAGTTGATAATCAAGGGGGGTATAGAACGATATTTCCCATGTAATCGTATGTGTTGTATACACATAGAGTTATCGCTGATAGTAGTCAAATAAAATGCACCCATATTTATAGGGGACGCCCTCCCATAAATGTGTGGGGGGAAAATCGCGGCGGGAAGCATTTTACTCATATAAATATTTTTTCATTTTTTCTATAATTATCCTTGCAGGATCGCTTTTTTCAATTGCTTGGTTTTTTAGATAAATTTCTTTCATTTCTTGCCCATTTTCTCTTTCAATTTCTAAAGCTTGTATTGCCACATAAAGTGGAGATAAAATTGTTTTAAAGCCTGCTTTTGTAAAAATATCCAATAACCAGCAGGCATAGCCAATTTTTATAGTAATAGCTGAAAAATACATCCAATCATTCTTAGTTTCTGGGTTAAGAATGTTTTTAATTTCATTTAACTCTTCAGATAGATAATTTGTTGCAATACCTTCATTGTGATTACGTAATTCAAAAAGTACTTTTTCCAAAATACTGACATCATGGGATAGATCATCTGCTTCTTTAGAGAATAACCATACATAAGATTCTAACACTTTTCTTATCTCATTTTTTTGTTGTAATCTACCATTTCTCAAAATAAGCCAGATAGCTAAAAAACGTTCTGACAACGAATATACATTACCTTTTTTTCTCCTATTTACAGAGTTTTTTTTCTTGCTTTCCCATTCATAAGTATCAATTTTTGTAGTTTCCAGCCATCCTGTAGCTATTAAATGGTTTAAATGTGGAGATATCTGATTATTTTTAAGTCTAGTTATTGCCGATATATCAGAAATATGGATTGGATCCCAATTTTGAGCTATTGTGTTCAATATAATCTGTTGTTGAGCGGGTAATTCCTCGAAACGAGCTTTATTTAAAGGTGTTGAATCGTCAATTAGAGCTTCCAAATCCTCAACTATTGTTTCAGAAAATCCTCGTACTAACAATTTAAATAAAATCACAACATTGCGAGGATTTCCGCCTGTTAGTTGGAATAAAGATTCCAAGCGTACCCTGTTGGATGTATTGATAGTTATTCCAATTTGAGTGATTTCAGAAAATCTGTTTATTATTTCAATAAGTTCAGTTGCGTTTAATTTCTTTAATTTATAACTTTGAAAAAAATCATAAAATGGTGCTTTATAGTTTATTATATGTTCTTTTATATCTGAAACTCCAGCCATAACAACACCTGCACCAATAATAATTGGGCATTCATTCTTGCTTAAATACCCGCGAAAAATATTTTGTTCTTTAATATTTAAACGATCAAGTGCTAAACCAATATTATCCAATAAAATAACAGGTCTTCGATGCATACTTTTGCAAACATTCGTAAAATGTGTATACAAACTCTCACATAAATAAAAATTATCTTTTGTTTCTTTCATTATTCTATCTATTTCTCTTTCAATAACATCAATATTGCCATTACTATCTAAGCCTTTTTCAAACATATATTCAAGCAATCTGTGTAAACAATTTAACCATAAATCGGTTAAATTATGTAAATTATATTGTTCTTCGGGAAGCAATATGGGAATATACCTTTCTTTAAACATTTCGTTTTGTAATTCAATGTCAATGCGTTTTAGCAATGTTGTTTTTCCCATACCTCGTTGTCCAATTATCAAGTAATGCTGTGGTATGCTATCAGGCGTTTCATCCTTTAAACCTTCCATAATAGATTTAAATTCGTTTTTACGGGCTACAAAAAGTGCTTCTGTGAGATAAGCATTTTGCCTTTGTGGATTATAAACACCAATTTGCATCAAATTTACTTTTTCCATTGAAGATTTATCCCCCAAACTTGTTATTCCAAAAATCTCTTAAAAGGGGTGAACGAAATGTATATTTTTCTTTATCATACATTATGTATCCATCATTTTCTAATCCTTTTAATAATCTTTCTAACACCTCTTCTGTTTTCTCTTGGTCGTTTATCTCCGAGTAAAGTAAATCTTCAATGTTGTTTTTTTTGAGACCTATTGGAAATTTTGATAGATTTTGTAATATAAGGCTGGCAAACCTTTTATCACTATCGTAATAAGATAGTCGCTCTGTCCATGTATTAAATTGTAAATCTTTTTCTAAAAGATTTACATAAGCGTTATCAATCGTTTCTATAGACATTTCATTGCCATCTCTTAATAAGTCAATAATCTCTTTAAATAGAATTTGGATAAAATAAGGCAACTTCCATCTTAATTTTTCAAGTATATACTTAATATGCTCATCAGTAAAATGGACTTTTTTTGAATCAGCTAAGGCTTGAATCAATAATTTTGGTTCGTCTCCTTTTAATTCATCTAATTTAAAAGGTGTTAGATCATTGATTGTTTTAGTTAAGTTAATTTTATGAAGATAGCTTTCAACACTTATTGAACTGCATATAATCCAACGAATTTTTGAGTTTGGCATTTGACGTAAAGCTCTTAACCAATTTAAAAATGGAGTCAAACCTATAAAATCATTCTCTTTATCTTCCTTTATCCTTAATACATCGTTAAGAAAAATAACAAACTCATCAAGAATAATTAAAGTTTCCTTGTCGTGAGGAAGAATCTTTTCTATTTCCTGATAAAAAATAGGCTTTCGTTTATTAAATTCTATGCCAAATTCTTTTATATTAATTCCCTTTATCTCAGGTGTTTTATTTTGTAACCAGTCAAAAATATTTATTCCTTTTATTTCGCGCAAAATTATCTCCATAAAACAGATTTCAGTTGGAGCTAATTGTAAATCTATATAGACTCCCTTCCACCCCTTGTTTTCCATTTCTTCCTTTAATTTTCTAGCAAAAGAAGTTTTACCTACTCTGCGCGGAGCAGCAAGAATAAGATTCGCACCATCCTCAAGTAGTTCAATAGCGTGTTGTATTTCTTTGATCCTGCCAAAAAAGTTTTTACCCTCAGCAACACGACCTATGGTATTCATTATTTCATTCATAAAAGCCTTAATTATGTTTTTTATATAATTAACTCCGAACATAAAATTCGTTACATATATTTTTATTTATATATATATATATTTATTTTAAACACTTACAGTATAAATATAATCATAGTTAATTCTATCTCTTATTTGAAGTTAAATCTGTTGAAATGTTGATATCTCGGTTGGGATCCCATCTGTGCCCGTACGTAACGCATTTATTCGTTCCTAGTTCGATTGAGAACACATTTATGCCTGTACGGAACGCATTTATTCGTTCCTAGTTCGATTGGGAACGCATTTTGTCTGTAGGGAACGCATTTTGTCTGTAGGGAACGCATTTATTCGTTCCGAGTTCGATATGGATCCCAACATAACAGGAACGAATAAATGCGTTCCCTACAGACTTCTAATTTAAATTAACCATCAGATCACAATAAACATAAGTTTCGTCTTCTATCTTTTTCCAAAGATCATTGTATCCAAGCGATATAAAGTCTTTGTTAAAGCAATCTAAATAGTTTCCAGTGAGAGTGATCTGTGGTGCTTTGCCAATAAATTTACCATTTTTAAAGACAAAAGCCATTTGAATAGGCATTGAGAAATTTCCATTCGGCAAATAATCTCCACCGCTTGAAATATAAGGAATGACTACTAAATCATCAGAGATTAAATCTGAAATCTTTTGGTTGACACCTAAAAATCTGAAAAGACCTGAATAGATATACATGTTTGAATTATATTCTCTAAATCCGTTTCCTGTAGTAGATTTACCGTATTTTTTTGCTCTCAGTTTATCATATTGAATGTTTTTCAAAACGCCATTTTCCACAATTATCAGTTCTTTATTTCTGATTATTCCTTCATCGTCAAAGGGAATGAAAGTAGCAAAAGGTGCATAATCATTACACTCATTGATGTTAATATTTTCATTAAAAATACGCGTGTTTAGTTTTCCAGCTAATAAAGATGACTTTTCTTCATATTCAATAGCATTTACATCAGAATAAAACTTTGTAAGCAACATTCCACCACCAAGTAGAACCTTATATTTTTTAGTTTCTAGCGGCACTATCTCAGATAAACAAGCATTTGCTACAAAGTCAGCATTTTTTAGAAAATCTTTATAATCCTCATCTGTTATGTCAAAACCGGAGAAACCAACGCCAGAATCATAAATATTACCGCTTCCCTTTTGTTTTAGTGAGCAGTCTATGTCCAATACAGTTTTTCTCACAGATAAATCAAGGTTAAGACTATTTTTTATAGTTTTTTGTGTAGTGATAGTATTTACAGCTCCACTCACTACAAAATTATTTGATAAGTTTTTTAGGTCTTCTAATAATTTTGCTGTAAATAATTCTAATTCTTGGCTATCTTTTATTCTTAAAATTTCTTTATTGAAATGTCCTTTTGTATTTTGTTCAAGTTCATAATCATAAGGTATATCTAAAGATAATAAAGAAATAGCTTTTTGTTCTAGTTCATCATCTGACGTATTGCCTACCGAAGCCGCTAATGCGCATATTTTTTTATCTTCATTAAAAACTCTTACCGATTTTTTGGTAATATTCTTGTTTTTTACTGCTTCTATTTGGGAATCTTCAATTTGTATTCGAGATTCCTGAGTGTTGTAACTATAATATTCTTTTATCATTTTTACTCCTTTATTAGGACAGATTAAGCGATTTGATTCGTATATACGGTCCACCAAAAGCCACATCCAGTGGCCACTGGTAATTCTTTCCGCAACCACCAAAAACCTGACTTTCTATTTCCATTGTATCTCCCACACCGTCAATGTCAAAAAGTGTTTGAAATACAGTTCCCGTGGCTATGTTTATCTTCACCGGATCAGTCAATTTTCCATTTTCAATTTTGTAAGAACGGCTTGGAGCTATAGTAAAAGTTGACATACCGCTTCCGTGTTTTACAGTTTTGATGAAATAACCAAATTCGATAGATTTTATCATATCATCGAAGGACAAATCGCCTTTTTCTACATAAGTATTTCTCATTCGAACTGTAGGCTCCCATTCAAAACTAACTGACCGTGCATTGCTGGTGTTTTCTTCCTTTAGAATTTTAGCAGTTTTTTCACTATGTAGCCTGCCAGCCAAAATGCCATCCTTGATCAGATAAGTCTTCTTGCCCGGATTGCCTTCATCATCAAAGGGACAATAACCAGAATTAGTTTCTTCAATACCACTATCTATTATTGAGACAATATCGTTAGCAACTTTTTTACCTATTTCCCATTCTTTTGCCATTGTTTCATCGCCTATCATAAAATCTGCTTCTGATTTATGTCCAAAACTCTCATGTGCGAAAATACCAGTAGCTTGTGGACTTAGGACTGTAACATATTTACCCGGTTTAATAGTTGGTGCATTGATGAAAAGTTTCGCTTCTTCAAAATCTTTCTTAAATTCTTGTACATAGCTATCAAATTCATTTGAAAAACGAGCAGTCTTTAGAAAATATGTATCAAAAATATTCTCATTTTCTTTTAATGAATAAGAAGAGATAATTCCAGTAAATGCCTTATTGTATGAATAGACAATTCCTTTGTTATTGATGAAATATTTTTGTAAAACATTGTCTTTCCAGGCGGCATAAGGGTTTATAACCAGATTATCGTTTTCAAACTCTTTTCTTACTTCTGCTAAAAAGGCAATTTTGTCTTCTTTGCTTTGGCGATATGCGTAGTCTGATTCTTCTCCGAGCAAATCATGGTGTGTTTCAGTGTAAACTATCTGTTTAGTTTTGTTTTTAATAGTGCTAACTCCAGCACTTAATAATAATTTGTGCAGTTCATTTTCAAGGTTTTCGAGTTCAGTGGTCGCAACATAGTACCACTTATTTTTAGAAAACACTCGAATGAAAGCACCTATTTTCTTCTCTTCATTATAGTTGAGAAGTTGCTTTTGAAAGAAAGATATCTGAATAGGGTTAGTTTCTTCTATTCGGATATCGATCAGTTCACAATCGTATTCGTGAATTGATAATGATTTTAATAATTCTATCATTTTATCTCCTTTTATGTACTAAGGTATGATTTTATTAATTATACTTTTCGGAGTGGACACCGTAGGGATGCAACAAAATGCGTAGATTGTTGGTTGCATCCCTTCGGGATGCGGTTGGGGGGGGTGTGTCCGTTTCTACCTAGCTTCACATACCTACGGCATGTGTAAGGTATGATTTTATATTTACAGAAGGAATTCGGAACGAATAAATGCGTTCCCTACAGTAAACCTTTCAAATATATTCAGCTACGTTGAATAATTTGTTGCAGGCAACGCCGAGCCGTTTTTCCATCCCAAAACTCAGGGCGAACTGGGTTTCTTTTTAAAGTTAGTGCTTTTTGAAATTCTGCAGTCAATTTAATTATATCATTTCCTACTAAAACACTCATTCCATTCCACTTTCTCAATGTAATTGGTCTTTCTGTGTTTTGTCTTATGGTAATACAAGGTGTACCTAAAACTGTGCATTCTTCTTGCAAGCCTCCGCTGTCTGTTATCATCAGTTCTGCTTCCATGTTCAACCGCAGCATCTCATGATAATTGAGCGGGTGCAACAGTATTATATGCTCACATTCTACAAGTTTATCCCATAAATTAAATGCCTTTAACATTTTCAAACAACGTGGATGTACAGACCAGAGAATAGTCAACTTGGAGTCTGCCATGTTTATCAAAAAATCTGTAAATGCCGATAATGTATCATGATAGTCTACATTTGAAGGTCTGTGTAGTGTTACAAGTGCATAAGGTGTGTTTAAAATATTATCGTTATGGAAGAAACTATTCTTGCTCACTATAGAGTGGATATCAAGCGAAGCAGCACGATTGTATTGAGCGTCCAAAGTATCTATCATTATATTTCCTACAAAAACTACATTATTTGAAGTAATACCTTCTTTTATAAGGTTATCAGTTGAAAAAATGTCCGGTGTCAATAATAAGTCGCTCAATCGATCTGTTACTAAACGATTGATTTCTTCAGGCATCGACATATCGCCACTTCTCAAACCTGCTTCAATATGACAAACCTTGATGCCAAGTTTTTTTGCTGTGATGGAGCAAGCTATCGTTGCGTTTACGTCACCCACCACTACTACCCAATCAGGGTTATGTTCCAGTAAAGTTTTTTCGAAAGCAATCATAGTGTTTCCTACCTGTTCAGCATGACTACCAGAACCTATTCCAAGATTTACATCAGGTAGGTCGATATTAAGCGATTGAAAAAAAGAATCGTTCATACATTCGTCATAATGCTGTCCTGTATGCACTAATACATGGCAAATTGACGGCTTTTCATGCGAAGCATTATGGTGTTTTATTGCTTCTAAAAATGGAGCAATTTTCATAAAATTTGGTCGAGCACCAACAACTGACATTAATTTTATCATAATAATTCTCTATATAGATTGATTAATTCCTGAGCATCATATTTCCAGTTATATATTTCAAAGATCCATTTTCTGTTATTGCTGTATTTTGCTTTAAAAGACATAGGATCAGTTTCAAGAGTTTGCAAAATGTTTATTAATGCAGAAACATTGTTTTGGTCATATATTATTCCTGAATTTGTTTCTTGAACAATCCTCTTAATCGGCTTGCAATTTGTTGCTATCACAGGTTTTTCATAAAACATGTATTGGAAAAGTTTATGTGGTATAGTATTGTCGGTATGGTCTGTTTTTATGTGAGGAATTAAGGCAACATCGGATTTTGCTAGCTCTACATACAACTCCTGCTGCGATTTGTAACCATGAAATACAACGCGGTTTTCGATTTTCAATTCTAGAGTCATTTTTTTCAATGTTGGTAAATAGCGTCCGTCACCCACGATATGAAATTTGATACGACTATCTGGTGAAAGACACGATAATGCCTGCAAAACCGTCTGCAACCCTCTATGAAAGGTTACTCCGCCTCCATAAAAAAGAATAATGTCGTCCTGTTCGCTCAAAGTGCGTTTTACTACCGGAAGATCATCAGGAATGTTTATGGTGTTTTTTACTATTTTGATTTTTGTGTCGTCAATGTGCATAGCAGAGAGACGTTGCTTCATTTCATCTATCACTACAACCACACGGTCAGCATTTTCTACGGCACTCTGCTCATATTTTTGCCAATCTGAAAAACTGAAGAAAAGTCGACCCGGTAAACGCTGAGTATGTTCTGATATTTGTTGGAGAACTGGCCAATTTTCATGAAGATCTAAGACATATTTAAATCCATATTTTCTTTTCAAGCTGTAGGCAAGCTCTGCCAGCGGTAAATCGTGAATATGAATTGCGTCAAAAGAATATTGATGGATTAGTCTAGTAAGAAATGGCTCCCAAAAACGAAAAGCTGTTTTTATGCGTGGTAGCAATGCATGTGTTTTATAATAAAAGGAATTAATTGACTTACGGTGTATTTTTATTGAGTTATATGTTTCAAATTTTGGTAAATTTTTACGAGTAAAACAAGCGATATGAACTTCAAATCCGGCTTCAATTAATGCTTCTGCTTCATTTTCAACACGTCTATCGGGGGGAAGTTCGGAAGTGAGAACCATTAATATTTTTTTTATGTGTGATTTGTTTAACATATCTAAATTTTAAATCCTGTGGTGGAGGTAATATAGTATGTACGGAACGCACTCAAATCCTGTAGGGAACGCATTTATTCGTTCCGTACAGAAAACTCCCCCCTGCCCCCCCCCAAGAGGGGGGGGGGGGGGGGGGGGGGGGGAACAAAAAAAAACGCGC
>Ga0099364_10013972_pt1 | contig 10723 bp, 7 predicted proteins | sample TergutTh196P3_FD_73070 | JGI IMG/M metagenome (GOLD analysis project Ga0099364, IMG submission 73070) | Microcerotermes parvus P3 segment gut microbial communities from Pointe-Noire, Republic of the Congo - Th196 P3 | ecosystem: Host-associated > Arthropoda: Insects > Digestive system > Gut ...
TCACCTCCGTCTGAGCCTATATTATTAAGACCATCCCAAATTTGTGTCGTTTTTGGTTGCGATTTTTGCGAATTATTCTCAATCTGATAGAGGTTTAGGCTGCTGAACTAATTTTTAGATGTGCCCGATAATCATTGGGCCTTCATCCCCGGGGTTTCCGACCCCGCTCAGACCAGACTGGAAATGGCAGATCTTTTGGGCGGTCCAAGTGAAGCTGAGACTCATATCAAGCCATCCCCCACTGAGGCTGAAGCGGGTTTGTCTGTGGGTCTGGTGGAAGGCAACGGTGATGAGGATGACGACCGAGTGAAGCCCTATGCCCCGCCCCCCTTTATAGCCGCTCTAAGCCATATCCAAGCCATATTAAAGAAGCCAACCCAGGTTGAGCCCCGCTGTGCGGCTCCGTATAAAGACTCATTGCACTTAAAAGTCGCTCCCGCCAAGGGTGCCTTCCGTGTTGACCGCCGCCAAGTGGCCTCGTATAAGGATTTAGGGCATTTGAAGGTTGGCCTTGGCAGGGAGTCATCTTTAAATGTCAATAGTTATTCTTTGGCTTCATTTCCAAGGCCGCCCCTATTTAAATTGGGCGGTCTTGTGTTATTAAAAACGAATTATTACCTCGCCGTCTAGGTATTCATTTGAGGATTAAAAATGCTCCTGACCTGTTTCAAATGCAACCATAGTTTTGGATTGAAACCTGAATTATTGAATCCAGACGGGAGTTATTATGGCCGGTGTTCCAGGTGCGGTCATCGCCTAATAAAACACCCGAAAAAGGTTGAAGAACAACCACTAAAGCCGGTGAATCAATATACGGCCACCATGCCCTCGAACTCGAAAGAGGCTAAAAAAACTACTCTAGATAAATGGCCTACTGTTTTGTTAGTTCAAACTTTGGCCTCTTCAATTATTGCTTTACTATTAGCTTGGAATAACTCAAAAACCCCTATTTATTTTAGTTTTTCTTTAATATTATACATATTTTGGGTAGCCTCAGTGTGGGTTGGCGGTGCTTTAGCTGTCAACATATCCGAAATACGCCATCCAACTTTGGTTGGTATTTTGTCTGTATTTGGGGCCATATTGGGTTATTTGTTTCACTGGTTTATGCTTTATTTACTCTCTGGAGCAGATGGCGATTTGCCAAGCTTTTTAACTAATAGGATAAGGCAAGGGATTATTATTGAAGCGTATAGCGGAAATTTGAAAATGGGTGGCTACCTGACTCTAGGAGGGACGGTATTGTTGATACTTTGGGCACTTGAATCTATTTTTATTTGTATAACTGCCTATTTAGGGGCTATTCGTCAAGCTAAAGTTATATCTTTAACTGTTAATTAAAGGAGCAATTCATGAAAATAATTTTATCGCTCATTAAGATAAGCCGGAAATTAGTTTGTCAAGTCATCAATTGGATCAGCCAACTGCCCCGGCATATAAAGGGTTTATGGCTAGTTTGCGGGTGCGAAAGTTGAGGGTTTTACAATAGAAAAAATTTTATTGACTGTGAAAGGGATTCTGCTGTAACCTTTTAGTAAATAGGTCAAGATTTGGTCAAGGTTTCTGGTTTGAGGTTCAGCTTTAGGCTCGGCAAGGGATTAAAGCTTATGTTCATCAGGCAAGAGATATATAAGAAGTGTAATAGAGCCTGGAAATGCAAGCTGTCTATGACCTTAGCCTCTGTCTGTATTCTATGTATCAATATAGTGAGGGCATAATGTCTGATATATACAGCATATATAGCTTATATGAAGCAAAAAATTTTGACAACCTCTGTGATAAGGAATTGTTGGAATGTTTCAAAGCCACTTCTTTAACAAGCTGTGAAAGATATTTCCTTTATGAGGAGATAATAAAAAGAGCAATACCTGAAAAATTAATAGTTAATGGAATAAAATATGGCCAAAATATCAAACTGAAAGACTCAGAATTCATATTGTTTTTATTTAAAGGAGGATTTTATTCTAGTGGTGGATTGGCAAAATTGAACCATATTTTTATCTATGTATTATTCATTTTAGGACCTGGCATATTAGGAATGATTATTGAAGAAATATTAATCATGAAGCTCAATTTATTGTCAATAGATTATCTTGATTTATCTTTAATATTATGCCTAATTTCATTCTTAAATCTTATTTTATTCTTTGCAGATTCGATAACTAATAGCAAAATCATTTTAACTAATTATCGCATAGGTATTTATCGCTCTTTTTTTAGAATTATTGCATTACGGCCCCGGTGGATGGATCTTGACAAATCTATTTATTTAACAAATATCTATAATTTGTATTTTTTGACAGTAAAAATTTTTTTTGAAATTTCAAATCACAAGGAACTATTAGCCAAGACCCAATTGTGGGTATCGTTAAAAGAATTACAAAGGAAATCAAGAGAGATACATTTTGCATTGAGCTTAGAAAAAAGCATCTTGCTCTGCGAAGCTTTGTTTTTGGTTGTTCATAAAAACAGCGGACAAATCTATAACACTCCATTGAAGATTCAGCATCCTTCTCCAATTAATAAGAGCTTGTCACTTGAATATCGGTTTAGAAAGTCTGGTTCTAATGATTTTTTCAATATACTAAAATCCATGTTATGCTACGATTTGCCAAACTTTAACTCTAAAACATACTATGGTTTATCGAATCTCAGCCGTTTGACATTGTTTGCGGCAGGAGATGCGAATGGTATATCTAAGAGCAGTCTACCAATTTTTTTGGCTGATGGATTGCTACCACAGGAGATGCCTTTGACTATCTTGCCTATCAGCCATATAAACCAGTTTTCCCCAAAATATTTACTTTTGACTACGCACCGTTTTATTTTATTCAATAAGAAAAAAAATGTTATATACAAAGAACTATATTGGCAAAATGAGTTTATAACAACAAGATGGGCGGACATGAAAGTGACCTTTATATACCGCGAACGAGAGCTTTGTCAAGTATTACAGAAGGCGATAGATTTTCCGTTTTATGATGTGCTAGAAATTGCACAAACCGCAAGGGAGGATTGATATGACTTCTCACCTTAAGGGCACCTCTAAAAATCTGGCCTACAATCTAAGCCCGCTACGCCTATTTGACACGTGCGGAAAATAAGCCAATGCTCAGCAGCGCTAGAGGATAAGTCCGCCCACTTTCGGTTATAGTTGGAAGAAAGGATATAATCACCTCCGTCTGAGCCTATATTATTAAGACCATCCCAAATTTGTGTCGTTTTTGGTTGCGATTTTTGCGAATTATTCTCAATCTGATAGAGGTTTAGGCTGCTGAACTAATTTTTAGATGTACCCTTATTGGAGTTCATGTCTAAAAACGGAATCATCCCGGACGACCGGGGGTTCGTGATCGGGCACGGTTCGGCCAACGGTTTTCGGGAGGAATGGCTGGATGAAGCCGGCGCCGGCATCCCGGAGGCCATTATAGGTCTGGAACGCGACAAAGCCGCCCGGGGTTTTCCGGTAGTCGGTTTCCTGGGACGCCTGTGCCGCCAGAAAGGGTTAGAGACCCTGGCCGTGGCCTGGCCTGCAATAAGGGAGCATTTTCCGGAGGCGAGGTTGCTTATTGTTGGCCCCTGGGAGCGTGAGGACGCTGTATCTGATTCGTATAGGAGGCGCTTGGAAGGTGATTCGTCCGTTATCATTCCGGGCGCGGTGGAGCAATGGGGGATGGGACAATGTTACCGCCTGATGGATGTTTTCCTTCTTCCTTCCATTGGTAGTGAAGGCATGCCTAACACGTTACTGGAAAGCGCATTATATGGCGTGCCGGCAGTGACCTCGGATGTCGTGGGGTGCATTGATGCGGTGGTGGACGGGGTAACGGGGCAGATCGTTCCACCAGGAAATGTGGATGCCCTCGTGCGGGCGACTGTTACATATCTGCGTGATCCGGCTTTGGCCAAATTCCACGGAAATCTTGGGAGGGATAGAGTGCTTAAGGATTTTCGGCCTGAGCCAATTTGGGAAAGGCTGCTTGATGAATATTGCGCCCTCAATTCCCGAGATAAATTATAACCTTGAAAATTTACTTCGGTGAATTATTTCCGTATGGCCCGGAGACCGTTGGCCACCACCAGCAAGCAGGCGCCGACATCCGCGAACACCGCCATCCACATGGTGGCCTTCCCCATGAAAACCAAAACAAAGAAAAGCGCTTTCACGATAATCGCCATGGTGATGTTCTGAATGAGAATGGCATAGGTGGACTTGGATAGGCTGATAAAACGCGGAATTTTTCTTAGATCATCGTCCATCAGGGCCACATCGGCGGTTTCTATGGCTGTATCCGTTCCGGCCGCGCCCATGGCGAAGCCGATATCCGCCCTGGCAAGGGCCGGAGCATCGTTGATGCCGTCGCCCACCATTGCGGTCATACCATGCTGCATGAACTGTTCCACCGCGGCCAGTTTGTCCTCAGGCAAAAGGTTTCCCTTAAATCCGCTCAGGCCCGCCTGTTCCGCGATGGTTCGCGCCGTATGTTCGTTGTCGCCCGTCAGCATTATGGTTTGAATGCCGAGTCGCTTCAATTCGCTGACGGCCTCGATGCTGCTCTGCTTCACCGTATCGGCCACGGCGAACAGCCCCTGCGCTCCGGCCTCGCCAATCAGGGCCACAACGCTCTTGCCCTGTTGTTCCAAGCCGAAAATGAGATCCTCCAGCCGGTCTGAACAATTCATCATTTCTTCCAGCATGCGGTGGTTGCCCAGATGCCATTTTTCGCCGTCGATCACGCCGCTCACTCCCCGGCCGGGAATGGCCGTAAAGTCAGCCACGTCAGGAAGGACGACGCCTTTTTCCAGCGCTTTTTCAGCGATGGCCCTGGCAACCGGATGATCCGAGCGGGCGGCGAGGCCGGCCGCCAAGGCAAGCGTGTCCATCTTGTCGGCGCCATTCAGTTCCACAAAGTCGGTCTGCCTGGGCTTGCCGTGCGTGATGGTGCCGGTTTTGTCCAGGGCCAGGCAGCGCAGCTTCCGGCCCTGTTCCAGGAATATGCCGCCTTTGACCAGGATACCGCGACGAGCGGCCGCCGTCATGCCGCTGACGATGGTGACCGGCGTTGCAATGACCAGGGCGCAGGGGCAGCCTATGACCAAGAGCACCAGAGCCGTGTATATCCACTCGCTCCATACACCCCCCATGAACAAAGGCGGAATGGCCGCCGCAAAAAGCGCCACGAGGAAGACCGCGGGGGTGTATATGCCGGAGAAGCGATCCACAAAGCTCTGGATGGGCGCACGACTTCCCTGGGCTTCCTCAACCGCCTTGATAATCCGCGCCAGCGTTGATGTTCCCGCTCCAGCCGTCACACGGAATTCAAATGAGCCGGATTCGTTGATGGCGCCCGCATAGACGGCGTCACCCGCGTTTTTTTCCACCGGCATGCTCTCCCCCGTAATGGGTGCTTGGTTGACGGCGGACCGCCCTTGCAAAATGATGCCGTCAAGAGCCACGCGTTCACCAGGCCTCACGCGCACTACGCTGCCCGCGGGCACTTGGCGGATATCCGTTTCCACCCAGGAGCCGCCTGCCAGCATGGTCGCTTTTTCCGGCGTCAGGTCAAGCAGGCTCTTGATGGCGTTACGTACGCGAGCCAGCGATTTTGCTTCTATGGCCTCGGCCAGGCAGAATAGCACCATGACCATGGCCGCTTCGGGAAATTGTCCTATGATAACCGCGCCGGTTACGGCGACGGACATGAGCGCGTTGATGTTCAGGTTAAGGTTTTTAAGCGCGATCCACCCCTTCCTGTAGGTGCTGAGGCCACATATGGCTATGGCGGCGAGAGCCAGGAGCTTGGGCAGTTGTTCCATTGGCGCGATGCCGCCTGCTTCCCAGGTGCTTAAGCCAATGCCGAAAAGGTTCCGGTTCCATTCGACGATCAGCTCAAACAATTCCGAGGCGGCGGCTAACACGCCCGCAATGCCCAGGCGGACCCATGGCACTGAAGGAGCGCTTTTAGCCGCGGTCTCCCGTTCCAGGCCAAGAGGTTCCGGCCTCATGCCGATGGAACTAAGCGCCGCCTCAATCGGTACTGTCGAGGGAAGGGTATGAGTAACGGTGAGCAGGCGCTGTATGAGGTTGAACTCAAGCTTGGCGATGCCCGGCATGGCCTCCATTTTTTTTCTGATCAGGGCTTCTTCCGTGGGGCAGTCCATGTTCACGATACGGTAGGTGGCGTGTTCGTGATTGTCCCCTAGCTTCCGGGAGTTTAGATAAGGCTCTTTTTGTTTAGTTCTCATGAAAGGCATATTCCCACTTATCCGGCAAGCGGCCGGGTTATGGACTGTACGGTTCCACACTTGCCCAAGGCAAGCTATTATAATACAATTTTGATAGATTTTCCGGTCATCATATTTTTTTCGTGCTTGAGGCCGGCTGCTCTGGTCCTGCCGGCCGGGGGGAGCCGGCCGGCCGGGGCCAGTTAAAGGGGCGGGGCCGCCCGATTTACTCGGGCGGCGTGGTTTGAGGTTTCGGCAAGTTTTGGTTTTGGCAGGTTCGAGGTAGGATCAGGCGGCCTTCCTAACCTTGAAGTCGTCCCGGCTCAAGGGCAGGCCGCGCTTCTTCTCCTCCTCGTTGATAAACCTCCTTAAGGACAGCCGCGCCTCTTCGGGAATGGGCAGGGGCTGGTGGCTCCTCAGGATATGGCGGGCCCGCTCCAAGGCTCTCTGGGTCATATCCAGTCCCCCTTTTTTCATCCAGTTGCCGCGCATATGGCGGTCGGTCAAGGGGCCGTAGGATTGGGACTTCCGGTGCTTGAACGTGCTTTTGTGGGTCAGGAAATCTTTCAAGGGTCCTACCTCTATGATGTCCTCAACCGCCAGCTTCTCATCATCGACCGGAATGCCGCCCAGGGAGAAAAGAATCATTTCGGCAATGTCGGAGTCGATCATCAACTGGGCGTAGTCGAAGGTCACGCCTAATTCGAGCATCCCAAGACCGTAAATCAGGTTGACGCCTGCCAACGCTGGTAAAATGGCGGTAATGGTCGTCTCGTAAGCGGCCTGGGCATCGGGCACCTTGCTGTCAGCCTACCCGCCGGCCGTCCAGCTTGGCAGGTGATAGAATTGAGCCATGGCCCCCACGGCGGCGCCGATCATGCCCAGCTCTGGGGAACCCACGGCCGCCGCGCCGGTGCGCAGGTCGAAGGAGGTGGTCGAGCTGCCGTAAATTACCGGGGCGCCGCGATTGACCAATTGGTTCAGCACTATGCCAGAAAGCACCTCGGCATTGTGGGTGACCAGGGTGCCGGCCAGGTGGATGGAACTGGACCCCCCGGCCATCGCCATGGAAAGCACATTGCAGACCGCGTTGTTTCTGGCCGCCACGATGATGACGTCGCAGGTGTTTTCCAGAAGCCTTAAGGGGCTGACCGGGCAGATCAGAAAGGACAGGATGCGGTGGTCCTGGACAGGGTCGTCGGGGAAATGGGCCTTGGCCACTATTTCGGACATGCGCACCAGCTTTTCGGCCATTTCGGCGCTGTGGGGCATCATGACCACATGCTTGGACGTGTTGTTGACCAAGGCTTCGTAATCGTGGAGATGGCCGATGGTCTGGGGCGCCTCGTGGGAGCCGCCGGGCTGCTCGACCACTGAAATAACTTCCATCGCGTCAAGGACCGTGGCCATATCGGCCAGGTCCTGCTTACAAGTCTCCCGGTGCTCGCCGGTGTCAATGTCGTAAACGTTCAAAGCTTCGCCGAAATTTGTGAAGGCCACGCGATTGGCTTCTATCAGGGCGTCCCGCTTGGGGTCCCGGGCGTGCATGATCACCGATTCAGGGCAGGAAGCCAGGGCTTCGCGCACCAATCGCGGAGGAATACGCACCATCTTGGCCTTGAAGTCAACATTGGCCCCGCCATTGGCGAAGTAATCCAGGGCCTCGTCATGGTAGACAAAGACGCCCTTATATTCCAGGACTTCCAGGGTGGAACGGTGGATGCTCTCCAGCTCTTCCCTGGTGAAGGGTTGGAGACGAAAGCCGCCGCTGGTCAAGCGTCCGGCCTGTGGATCGCGTCTGCTCATAAAATACCTCCTTTCACGTAAGCGGCCCGGCCCCTCGAAGGCTGTCCCGCTTAAAATCAAACCATGCGATTGATAGAAACTAATAAAATATTAAATAGCTATTTTGATTTTAGCAAGAAACGGGCCAAGTGAAATATAAAATTTTCTTTTTAATTACAATTAGATATAAATATGACTGTACCTTCGGAGGTCTTGGGATGATGATTTGATTTGCTTTTTTTGCTGAAAACTGCAAAAATATTTTTGCAGCCACTTCCTTGGCCGGCCCCTCTCAAGCCCAGGGAGGATTTTATGGAATACACAGATGCCGCCTTCCGCCAGTTCTCCGCCCTGACCCGTGTTCCCGACCACCTGAAACAAATTTGGGATCACTTCCCCTTGGGGGTCATCATTACCGGGCGCGATGACCGTATCGCCTATTACAACGAGACCCATGCCAATATCGACGGCCTCTCGCCAGAGGAAGTGCTGGGCCGCCTGGAACACGAAGTTCTGGTCCCCATAGCCGGCCCCAACATCATGAGCGTCTGCCGCAAGACCGGACAGTCCATTCTGGGATACATCTTCCCCTACCGCACCATTAAAGGGAGGGTGGTAAACGCCGCCTACTGGGTCTATCCGGTTTTCGAAGGGGACCTGGCGATTGGGGCCATTTGCTTCACCCAGCCGCTTTTAAGTGAACTCGGCCAATCCCGGGTTCATCAGCGCCAGCCCATCCAGTGGCCTGGTTCCGCGCCCATCAATATGCCGCAAAAAAAAATCGTCGGCTCCAATCCTGGTTTCCGCAAAGCCGTGGAACTGGCCGTAGGCTGCGCGGCCACGCCTTTTCCCATCCTAATATCCGGAGAAACGGGCAGCGGCAAGGAAATGCTGGCCAAGCTGGTGCACCGGGCCTCGCCTCGGCGTCGCGGGCCCTACCTGACCCTCAACTGCTCGGCCATTCCCGGTCAGCTTCTGGAAGGACTTTTGTTCGGCACGGCCAAGGGCAGCTACACCGGGGCCATTGACCGTTCCGGCCTTTTCGAGGAAGCCGACGGGGGCTGTCTTTACCTTGACGAAATAGATTCCATGCCCCTGGAACTCCAGCCCAAGCTCCTAAGGGTTCTACAGGAGATGCGCGTCAGCCGGGTCGGGTCGGCCCGGGAAACGGAACTCGACCTCAAGATCATCAGTTCCATCAGCACCTCCCCGCAGAAGGCCTTGGGTGAAGGGCTCCTAAGGGCCGATCTCTTCTACCGCCTGGCCGCGGTGGTCGTCATAGTGCCCCCCTTGCGCGATCGCCGGGACGACCTGGAGATTCTGGCGGATCACTTCATCTGCAAGTACAACAACCTCCTCGGCAAGTCGGCTTTAAAGCCGACCCCGGAGCTTCTGACCGCCCTCCTGGCCTATGACTGGCCCGGCAATGTGCGCGAGCTGGAGCACTTCATCACCGGGGCCCTGAGCCTGGTAAAGGACGAGCACCTTCTCGGCCTGGAGCATGTGCCGGAACATTACCGCGACATCCTGGCTTCCCTCTCCCTGCCGCCGGCCGCCGGCGGCGAAAATCACGGCGCCGGTGCGGCCGGCCAGGCCAGACGGCTGATGCTTGAGGAGGAGAAACTCCGGGCGGCCCTGGCCGAAGCCGGCGGCAACATCACCCGGGCAGCCAGGGCCTTGGGCCTCTCCCGCCAGGTACTGACCTACCGGCTGATGAAATTCGGCCTCCATCAAGGCAGGGTTGATTCAATTTCCAAATAAAAATTCTATTAATAAAATAAGTATATTAACATTTGAATGCGCAAGACTTGGTTTTATTCTTGCCCCGAGTCTGGAAATGGCTTATAATTTGCCGGGATAGAAAAAGGGTCGGACTGAAAATCCCAATACCTTCTCACTCAAGCGAGGCCGTTGCATCAATGCTTGATCAACCCCATAAGAGCGCCACCACCCTGGATCAGATTCTCCGGCCGCAGACGCAATTGGAACTGATTTTTGACGTGGACCTCATAAATGATTTTATTGATGTCCGTAAAGCCATGGTTCTCGACGTTACGCCCGAGCAAATCATAATCACCCAATCAAGCCCGCCTATTTTGAAAGCCATGATCGGCCGTTCGCCGGAGGCCACCTTCGTGCGGCGCGACCCGGTGACCGGCGACATAATCCGCTGGGGCTGGCGGGCTCAAATTAAAGAGATTATTCCTGATTACATCTTGCGGCCGGGCGACATCGAGACAATGACCGTTCTGATTTTGGGCGGCCCCTCGGCCGGCGGCCTGACCGAGACCAATGCCCGGATGGATTACCGGCTGAATATTAACGATGAACGCAAAATTTCCATCCAGACCCACCCCTCTTTCGGCCGGGTGGGCTTATTGGATTTTTCCGCCGGCGGGGTTCTCATCGCCATCCCCCGGCCCCCCCAGGCCCAAGTGGGTATGAGGCTCTGGTTCACCCTCTTTTTCCCCGTGGTCAACACAGCGGGCCAGCAGACCACCATCAATGGGGAGGCCGAGGTCGTGCGCGTGACCGTGGATGAGGGCGAACAGATGGCCAGGGTGGGCCTGAAGTTCCTGGACCTGGACCTCTCCGCCACCAGGGCCCTTCAAAAAGCCATCAATCATTATATGCTGGAAGAGCAGCGCGTTCGGGGACGCTCCGCCAACCTCCCCGTCGGCCAGCTCCCCGCCGGCCCCTCCGCCCCCCCCCG
>Ga0099364_10013973_pt1 | contig 10722 bp, 9 predicted proteins | sample TergutTh196P3_FD_73070 | JGI IMG/M metagenome (GOLD analysis project Ga0099364, IMG submission 73070) | Microcerotermes parvus P3 segment gut microbial communities from Pointe-Noire, Republic of the Congo - Th196 P3 | ecosystem: Host-associated > Arthropoda: Insects > Digestive system > Gut ...
CTTTGTGATCCTTAGTAAATATTTAAACTCGTTTATTCCCCGGTTTCTTCATCATCGTCGTCATATTCATCAAAATCAACCGCATCAGCCAATACATCAAGTATTTTACGGGCTGTTTTTTCGCCTATACCGTCTATCTTAATAAGATCGTCAAAAGATTTTTCGACAAGATCTTCAACGGAAAATACTCCGCCGGTTTCAAGAAGCTTTATGGTTTTATCGTTAATTCTGTCTTTAAGCACATCAAGAGGCGTTTCATCATCATTGTCAGTTGAAAAGAGCTGTTCAAGAACCGCTCTGGATTCATTAGTATTGAGAAATTCACGATACTGTTCTTCTGATTTTATGTCAATATCAAAACCGCAAAGCCTTGAGGCTAACCTTACATTGTGTCCGCTTTTACCCACCGCAAAAGAGTAGTGGTCATTTTCAACTATAACGAGTACGCTGCCATCGGACTTTTCTATAATCTCTTTAGCTTTCGCAGGCACCAATGCGTTGGCTACCATAATTTTTTTCTCATCAGACCATTCTACTACGTCTATCTTTTCACCTTCTAATTCGCGGACAATAGACTGAATGCGTATACCCCTCATGCCGACACAGGCGCCTACCGAATCTACATCATCGCGCTCGCTTGTAACGGCAACCTTGGTGCGCAATCCGGCCTCCCGCACAATCTTTACTATACGGACAATTCCATCGTATATTTCAGGTATTTCCATTTCAAAGAGTTTTTCAATAAATTTTGGGTTAGCTCTTGAAAGAATAATACCCGGGGTCTTTGATGTTTTGTCTACCTTGAGAATAAGCGCTTTTACCCTGTCGCCCGGTTTGTAATGCTCAAGGGGCGATTGTTCTCTCGTTGGAAGTATGCCCTCCGTTTTGCCAAGGTCAACATACATTACATCTTTTGATTTTCTTTGAAGGTAACCGTTTATGAGGTCTCCCTCCCTGTCTTTAAAATCGTTATATACAATATTTTTTTCTGATTCTTTAATTTTTTGAATAATAACCTGCTTAGCCGTTTGTGCGGCTATGCGGCCGAATGATTCAAAAGGATTTTCCTCAACTCTTATATTGTCTCCCAAACTGACATCAGGCCTTATTTTAACAGCTTCTTTGTAAGATATTTCTTCGGCCGTATTTAAGGGCTTATTGACCACAAGTTTTTTTGACACAAACATAACCGTATTGTTTGCGCGATTGAAAACAACGTCTACATCTTCGGCAGAACCATACTGTTTTTTATAGGCCGAAAGCATAGCCGATTCGACAATGTTTTCGATTTCATCGCGGGATATTCCCTTGTCTGAGGCAATTTGATGTAAAGCTTCAAAAAAATTATTGCTCATTTTCTTTCCATATCAATATCAATAATCTAAATTTGCACGTACTATATTTGCAAATGGGATATATGTTTCTCCCTTATCTGTAAACATCAATATTATTCCGTCGCTTACTTTCACTATATTGCCTTTTATCGTTTTACGGTCATCGTCAACATCAAAAATAACTTTTGCCGGAAAATTTAAAAAACGGGCAAAATCTTCAACTGTCCTTAACTTTCGTTTTAATCCCGGAGAAGATATCTCCAGGGAGTAATTCGAAAGCAAGGCCGCATCATCAAGTTTTTGCGAAAGCCTGTCGCTGTAAGCCGTACAATCACTATGTTTTATGCCATTCAAACTGTCAATCTTAACATTAATTCTGGAATTATCGCCCCTTATACTAAGAGAGTATTCATATACCATATACCCAAGTTCGGCGGCAGAATTATTGATTAGTTCCGCAATATCATCTTTAAGCATAAATGCGCCCCCGCAGGCGGCAATAATAAATAATAAAAAAAAGTGGTCGCCCACTTTCCACGCAGTCAATCGTAATATAGCTCTGTTTTATTTCAAGTCTTTTTTGTAATAATAGTAAGATACACAGGCATTGCTGCCTCGATTAATCTTATGAAAACCTGTGCTGAGCAAAACTGAAGCGGCGTGGTTCAAGACAGTGACGCACATACTGTTCAAAATTATAAAAATCACATCCAGACAGAAAGCAGTGGACAGCTTGGCGCACAAAAGAAGCGGATTTTAACCCGCCTTTCTATATTACACTGAAATTTATAGTTTTTATAAATTATTACTACGTTTCTCCCTAAAAAAATAAAAATATTTTTGCTTGTCAAAAGATGCCTCTTTGTGTTACTTTCTGATTTAATGAAAAAAGTTATTATAATTTTTCTTCTCATATTGTTTGGATCTCTCTCGGTTTTTGCGGAAGAACAGAATAGTTTTGACTGGTTTTGGTTTTTATATGAAAAAGAATTTACCCAAACAAATGGCGCTTCCTTTACCGTGAGACCTTTCTATACAGAGCATGTAACCCCAAAACGGCGGTTTGATGCCTCTCTCATGCCGGTTTTTTTCTGGCGGTATCAAACAGAAAGCATATATCAGGTTAAAGGTTTTTTTACTTTATATAATTTAACGAACTATACTCATTCTGATCGTACGACAGAGAGCGATTTGGCTGTTTTTCCTTTTCTATTTTACGGGCATGATAGCGTCGGCAAAGTGAAAGATAATTACATTCTGATATGGCCTCTCGGAGGGTCGCTAAATGGAAAGCTAAGCTATGAGAAGGTTTCAACGGCGATTTTTCCGGGTTTTTTGCTGTTTTTCTTTTTTCCTCCGGCGCAAATATTAAGCATTCAGACTACGATTTATGTAGCTCTTTCCATGCTTCCGGTTTATTCCTCGTGGTCGCGCGGAGACTACAAAGCTTACGGTCTATTTTGGCCGCTTTTTATGCGCGGGAAGAGTCCAACCAGAGATGATATTCGCATTTTGCCGGTTTACGGACATAAAAAGAAAACAGATTATTACAAAAGGTATTCATTTTTTATGCTGCTGAATTACTCGGAAGAATATTATTCAAAAGATACAAGGAAAACGTTTTTTTTCTTTCCGTTTGTCGGCAGAAAATGGAGCGACTCGGAAAGAATTTCAGCATGGACTATCTTATGGCCTTTTTTTTCATGGGGGCGCGATGAAAAACAAAAAAGCTATATGTACAATCTGCCGTGGCCCCTTGTGCAGATTGAGGATACCGAAAGCCCCAAAAGAAAAAAAAGAATATTTTTCCCCTTTTACGGCGAGTACATGCACGAAAAAAACAATACTCTATTTGTAACTCCCTTTTTCATAAAGCTTTCAAGAAAAAGCCGAGTACTTGATTCAACTTATTATACTAATCTTATTGTTGTTTGGTGGCACAAGCGGGATTATCATGCCAATGATGTACGGTACGGCGAGAAGTGGCGCCATTTTAAAATATGGCCGCTTTTAAGCATAGAGTATGATGGCAAAGAAAATTTTGCCTTCAATATGCTTTCGCTTCTTCCTTTCAGAGATGCAGAAGGTTATGAAAAATTATATGAGCCCTTCTGGAGTCTTATTGAATACAGGCGTTTTTCTTACGGTGAGAAGAGACTTGGAATATTGATGCGCACATATTATCAGCGTTGGGGAAGCGATTTTTTTCAGTGTAAGGCGCCTTTTGTTTTTTCATATAAAAGAGTTATGAATGAAATAGCCGATGTTTCATTTTTATTTTCAATGTTTGGTTACAAAATGAGAGAAAATGGCGGTTTTTTGCGCTTGTTTTGGGTTCCGCTGCGTATTTCGAATGCCAAACCTGAAATATCTGAATCGCTTGCCGTTCTTGAAAAAACAGAAGAAAAAGAGCGTTGGGAAAGAACAGTTGTATTTGCTACGAAAGAAGCGTCGTGTGTGCGCGGGGGAAGGCCAAATTCATTTTATTTTTCGCGCCGGATATTTTAATGGGTAAAAGAATTCAAAAAATTGAAACATGGTTTTCCGGTATAGGAAAAAAATTAATCTCTGGGGTAAACTTTGCCGGATTTACTGCGCTTATATTTTTGTCTGCTCTGTATTATATGAAAAACTCATGGAGCAAGCGGCATGAAATTATATTGCAAATGTACAATGCCGGGGTCAAGACGTTTCCTGTCGTGTCTGTTGTCGCCCTTTTCACGGGGATGGTTTTGGCTCTTCAACTTGGCGTTGAGATGAAAGTTTTTCAACAACAGTATTTAGTAGGGCACGCCATCATGGCCATGCTTACGCGCGAAATGGGACCCTTTATGGCCGGCATAATACTTATTGCATCTATGGGCGCCTCCATGGCGGCGGAGATAGGCACTATGAAGGTTTCGGAAGAAATCGATGCGCTTGAACTTATGTCCATAAGTCCGGTTAAGTTTCTTGTTATGCCGCGCGTGATTGCGATGATGCTTATGACTCCCATAGTATCAATCTATATTATCGCTATAGGCTCGCTTGGCGCGGCTGTCGTGGCAAATGCCCAGCTTGGCGTTCCGTATAATATTTATTATTTTCATGCGATGAAAGGGCTTCATTTGAAAGCTATCTATGTGGGTACTGTCAAGGCGTTTATTTTTGGACTGTTGATATCATCTATATCGTGCGCTTATGGCTTAAAGGCAGTTAACGGCGCCCTGGGAGTCGGCAAGGGCACCAGAGATTCGGTTGTTGCTTCGTTTGTTATGGTTCTTGTGATAGGGTATATTATAACGTCAATCTTTTACGGAAGAAAGTGATGATAGAGTTTATTGATGTTTACAAATCTTTCGATGGCGTTCCTGTTTTGAGGAACTTATCGTTTAAAGTACAAAAAGGCGAAACTTTTGTAATAATAGGAATGTCGGGAACCGGAAAAACGGTTACGCTGAAAAACATCTCCGGGCTTGAAGAACCTGACAGCGGAGAAGTGCTTATAAATGGCGTTAGAATGAACGGCGCTCCGGCAAGGGTAAAGAAAAAACTGAGAGATATGATGGGAATGGTCTTTCAATCCGGAGCGATGCTTAATTGGCTTACCGTAGGCGAGAATGTCGCTTTGCCGCTTAAAGAAAAAACACAGGGCAAAAAATTTTCTCAATCGGAAATAGGCGACATGGTTAAAGAAAAACTTAAAATTTTAGGACTCTATGAGGCCATACATAAGATGCCTTCGGATATAAGCGGCGGTATGAAAAAGAGAGTATGTTTAGCAAGGGTTTTAATGCGCAATCCTGAAATCATTTTGTACGATGAGCCTACATCGGGTCTTGATCCGGTAATGTCGGCTCATATAAATGCTTTGATAAAAAAAATGCAGGCCGATTTTGGCGTTACTTCTGTAGTTGTAACGCATGATATGGAAAGCGCCTATTTTCTTGCCGACCGTATTGCGTTTCTTTATAGGGGCGAGATTGTACAGTGCGGAAGTCCGCAAGAGATAAAAAATTCATCCAATCCGATTGTTGCGCAGTTTGTAAACGGAAAAATTGACGGCCCGATAGGGGTAAACTGACGTAAAATATTGCTTGCTTTTTAAAGGGCTTGTACAAAAAAGTCTGTTTTGACGAGACCCAAGGAGTAAAGTTGGTAATAAAATATGGAAGATTCAAATAGCCTTATCCAAATCCGCAAAAACAAGATCACAGAAATCAGAGATGTCATGGGAATAAACCCGTTTCCGTATAAATTTGAGGTGAGTGATTATTCAAAAAGCATCATAGAAAATTTTGATGAAAGAAACGAAGAAAAAGAGGTAAGTGCAGCAGGCCGTATCATGGCGGCCAGAGATATGGGCAAAGCTTCTTTTTGTTCCATTCAGGACAAAGAGGGAAGAATACAGTTATATGTCTCCGAAAAGAACATCGGCGAAAAAGACTATGCCCTGTTTAAGATACTTGATATAGGCGATATTATCGGCGTAAAGGGCAATGTGCAAAAAACAAAGACCGGGGAGATAACTATATTCGCCTCGTCTTTTTTGCTGCTTGCTAAAGGTATTCGCCCCATCCCCATAGTCAAAGAAAAGGACGGAGAGGCGTTTGACGTTTTTGCCGATAAAGAACAACGCTATCGCAACCGTCACATAGACCTGATTGTCAACCCCTCTGTAAAGGAAACTTTTGTAAAACGCATTAAAATAATTCGCCAAATAAAGCAGATTCTTGATGCAAAAGATTTTTATGAAGTTGAAACTCCCATACTTCAACCGATATATGGGGGCGCGGCGGCCTCGCCGTTTACGACGCACCATAACGCTCTTGACATGAAATTGTATATGCGCATTTCGCTTGAACCGTATCTCAAACGCCTGATTGTCGGCGGATTTGACCGTGTTTATGAAATAGGCAAATGTTTTAGAAATGAAGGGATTGACCGTATGCATAATCCTGAATTTACGCTTCTTGAGCTTTACCAGTCTTATGCTGATTATGAAGACATGATGCGCATAACCGAGGAAATTTTTGAACAGACGGCGCTTGCCATAAACAAGACTACAAAGGTAAATCTGGGAGTGGAAATTGATCTGAAAACTCCGTGGAGACGCCTGAAGATGGTTGACGGTCTCAAAGAGATGGCCGGTCTTGATGTTTTGAACATGAGCGATGATGAACTTGCCACAGCTGTCAAAAAAAACGGCGGAGAACTCAAGGGTGATTTCAATAGAGGGCTTGCGATAGCTGAGCTTTTTGAACTTTTAGTTGAAGATAAGTTGATACAGCCGACCTTCGTTACGCATCAACCGGTTGAAACGACGCCTCTGTGTAAGCCTGATTATGAGGATGAACGCTTCTTGCAGAGGTTTGAGCTTTTCATAAACGGTTCTGAATTTGCAAATGCTTACAGTGAGTCAAATGACCCAATATTTCAAAGAAAAACGCTTTATGAACAATCGTTGCGCAGAGATGTGGACGAGGAAGCCCCTCCTATGGATGAAAATTTTGTTCAGGCGATTGAAACGGGAATGCCCCCCTCAGGAGGGCTTGGTATAGGCATTGATCGGTTTGTTATGCTTTTAACAGGCGAGCCTTCGATAAGAGATGTTCTTTTTTTTCCGACAATGAAACCAGAGTAACTAAAGTCCAACAAGCAAAAATTTAACGCACCATCTGGGGTAAAAACAGGGCTATTTGGGGGAATAACGCGACTAACAGTATCCCAACAAGAAGTGCGGCAATAAATGGAACGACTCCTTTGAAAATAGTCTCTAAAGGAACATTTCTTGCAACTCCGCTTACAACATAGACGTTCATCCCTACCGGAGGAGTGAGAAGACCTATCTCTGTCAGCATTACCATGATTACTCCAAACCAGATAGGGTCAAATCCAAGCTGTAGAATTAACGGGTAAAATATGGGCACCGTCAGCATCATGTAAGAGAGTGAATCAATAAAAAATCCGCCTATTATATAAATTAAGACGATCATGAATACAATAAAAACAGGCGGTATGTTCATAGCCAACACCCATGAAGCTATATCGTTGGGTATTCTTGATATAGTGAGAAAATGCCCAAAGATTGTAGCGCCTGCAAGTATTATCATTATCATACAGGTTGTACGGGTTGTTTCAAAAAGGGCAGTGACAAATTTTTTCCATGTTAACATTCTGCGTGCGAGAGCAATGAGGATTGTAACCAAAGCGCCTATGGCGCCGGCTTCGGTTGGAGTAAAAAAGCCAAGAAAAAGCCCGCCAAGAACAAGCGCGAATATAATCAATGTTTCAAAAACGCCTTGCAATGATCTAAATTTTTCTTTCCACGTTGCCTTTGAGCTGGCAGGCCCCAGAGTGGGGTCAATACGCGCCCATACAAGGATTACTATTGTAAAAAGAGAGATGAGAAGCAATCCTGGAAGAATTCCTGCCATGAAAAGCTTGCCAACGGATTGTTCTGTCAGGATGCCGTAGACTATAAAGATAACGCTTGGAGGAATAATTGCGCCAAGGCTGCCGCCGGCGGCTACTACTCCGGTAGCGAGAGTCGGCTTGTAGTTATATCTTTTCATTTCCGGCAATGTAGCGGCAGCCATTGTCGCGGCAGTAGCGGTGGTAGAGCCGCATACGGCCGAAAAAGCCGCACATGAACCTACAGCGGCTATAGCAAGTCCGCCCGGACGGTGCCCGATGAATTTGTAGGCTGTATCAAAGAGCCGGCTGCTTATGCCTGAATGAAAAGATATTTGCCCCATTAGCACAAAAAGAGGTATTACCGTAAGTTCGTAAGAAGCAAAGGTACTGAAAAAGTCTTTGGCTAAAAGATTAAGAGCGGGTTCTATCCCTGTAATTGCCGCAAATCCGACTGCGCCTATGATTGTCATTAAAAAGCCTATAGGCATTCTAAAAAGAATGAGCGCGAAGAGAGAGACAATGCCTATTATTCCTATTGTGGTAGCGCTCATTCCGGATCGGCTCCTCTCATTATTCGCATTCCTTCAACTAAAAGCACAAAGCACAGGAGAAAGCATCCTATCGTTAGTCCAAAAACAAATGGATAGATGTCAAATTGTAATGTTGCCGAAACCTCTCCGGCTTTTTTAAGCTGTATGGCGTAGAGAAAAGTCCGCCATGTCACTATAGCAAACAATACAAAAGCAATGCAGGTGTTTGCAAATTTTATTATACGCTGTTTAGAGAATGAGAGGCGCCGGACCAAAAGGTCTACCGCGATGTGTCCTCTCTGTAAAGTTGTGTATCCAAGTGAAAACGATATCGCCAAAGTGTTGAAAAGGCCGACTAATTCGTAAGAGCCTGTTACGGAAACCCTGAAAATTCGAAGTATTACCTCAAGGCTTGTCAAAAGCATTATAAACACAATTGTGACGGCAGCGACTTTGTTGCTTATATCTACAATTTTGACAATTATTTTCTCGAATTTTTTCATAAGCCGGAATCATTTGTTATATTTCAACAATTGATTCTTTAAATTGCCCAAGGCTTTGTCGCCGTCAATACCTTTCTTTTTTGATTCATTAACATAATTGGCTATTATTGGTTCTACAGCAGCCGCCCATTTCAAATTTTCTTCATCTGAAAGTTCAATTATTTCATTTCCGCGGCTCTTTGTGTAAATTCTGGCTTCGTTGTCGGCAGTATCCCATGCCTTGCCGTGAACGTCAATCCACTCATTGCTTACATCGGTGAACACTTTCTTTATATCATCAGGGAGGCTGTTCCATTTACGGAGGTTCATTATAACAAACATACTGGTTGTATAGCCAACGCTTTTACAATCAGTTGTGTATTTAACGACTTCGGCTTGTCTCCAGTCTTTGAGCGTTTCTATGGGAGTGAATGTTCCCTCTACAAGCCCCCTTTGCAAGGATTCGTATGTGGCGCCTTGAGACATGGCGACAGGGATTCCGCCGAGGACTTCAACTATTTTAGTGCTCAATCCGGTGGAGCGAATTTTAAGTCCTTTGATTTCTTCAAGTTTTCTTACAGGTTTTTTTGTATGTAAGATTCCGGGGCCGTGCGCATGTACATAAAGTACTTTTACGTCTTTAAGTTCCTCCGGTTGAAGTTCCTTGTAATATTCGTTTGCGATCCTTGTTGCAGCAAACCCGCTGAGGTAGCCAACCGGAAGATCCAGAGCTTCCATTATTGGGAAACGTCCTCTTGTGTATGAAAAACATGACATTCCCAAGTCCGAGAGTCCATTTACAACGCCATCGTAACATTTGTCGGCGTTAGTAAGCGTTCCGCCGGAGAATATATTGATTTTTACGGCATTATTGGTTCTTTTTGATATTTCGGCAGCCCAAGCTTCGGCTGTTTTTGTTTGCGTATGCGTAGGTGGAAAAAAAATGCTATAAGAGAATTTATAATAAGCACCCGACTCTTTTTTGCACGAAAGATAAAAAAGAGCCGTTATTATTGTAAAAATAAAGAAAAGAGTTGTTTTTTTCATGGCGAATCCTCTTTATATTATATATAAATATAGATTTGAATTTGATTTTTATATTGGTTGTAAGCCGATATAAAACAATGCGTGGACAACTATAATTTCGGCGCTTGAAAAGCAAGTAAAATAAAGAATGAAGAATGAAAAATATGATACAAGTCAACGGTTTAAGAAAACATTTTACAGCAAGAAAATCCGGCCTTTTTGAAAAGCCCGGAATAATAAAAGCTCTCAATGGTATAAGTTTTTCAATACCTGAAAGCGCTACATTAGGCTTGGTAGGCGAAAGCGGAAGTGGTAAAACAACGGCGGCTCGTTCCATATTGCGGATTATTGAACCGGACGCAGGCAGCGTAAGGGTTGACGGCACGGATATATTAGCACTTTCAAGAAAGGAGATGCGTAAATTTCGAAAAAATATGCAGATAGTTTTCCAGGATCCGTACAGTTCCCTTGACCCGAGAATGATTATCGGCAAAATAATATCTGAACCTCTTCGGGTGCACGCCAAATTAAATAAAGCCGAAATTAGGGAGCGCCTTTCGGAATTAATTAATATGGTAGGTTTGAGCAAAGAGCATATCGATCGCTATCCCCACGAATTAAGCGGGGGGCAGAGACAACGTGCAGGTATAGCGCGGGCCATATCGCTTAATCCTAAATTCATAATTCTTGACGAACCGGTTTCGGCCCTTGACGTGTCGATACAGGGGCAGATATTGAACTTGCTCAAAGATCTGCAAAAAAATATAAACCTTACCTACCTGTTTGTAGCACACGATCTGGCAGTAGTTAAACACATGAGTGATCGTATAGCGGTCATGTATCTTGGCTCAATCGTAGAAGAAAACAGCGCAGAAAACCTTTATAAAAGACCTTTGCATCCATATACCGTAAGTCTTTTGTCATCAATACCGCAGCCGGGTTCTGGCAAGCGCG
>Ga0099364_10013974_pt1 | contig 10721 bp, 8 predicted proteins | sample TergutTh196P3_FD_73070 | JGI IMG/M metagenome (GOLD analysis project Ga0099364, IMG submission 73070) | Microcerotermes parvus P3 segment gut microbial communities from Pointe-Noire, Republic of the Congo - Th196 P3 | ecosystem: Host-associated > Arthropoda: Insects > Digestive system > Gut ...
GCAGTGTCTTTGTTTTTTGACATAATGTCGCAATAAAACTTAACACAATGTCCATGTTTTTTGACATATATCGCGCCACAACTGAACACCCAACGCGCATAGAGGCGAATGTTTGCAATGCTCCTTGCGCCCATAAAAAGCGCAAAGCACGCGGCCCTAAGGAAATGCATTGCTGTTTTCAGAGGTGGCGTGGAAAATGGGGAATACATTTGCTGGGCCGGACAAGAAGAAAGCCGTGCTTTTGGGCAATGCCCCCATTGCCGCAACACTGCGCCCCTGCCGCGAAGAAAGCGTGGATTTTGACAACACACAAAACCTTTATATGGAAGGCGACAAAACTTTTGGGCTTAAATGGCTTTGGGTTTTTTGTCCTTGTCTAAATATTTCTCCAGCCACACGGTGACGGGGCTTGCCACAAAAATGGAGGAATAGGTGGCCACAAAAATGCCTATAAACATGGCGGCGGCAAAATCAAAAATTTCTCCTACGCCAAAAATGAGGAGGCCTATGAGGGAGAGTGCCGTAACGCCACTGGTGAGGATGGTTCTGGACAAAGTTTCATTAATGGACAAGTTGACAATTTCAGCAAAAGGCTTGCCCTTCAGGCGCGCCATTTCCTCGCGGATGCGATCATAAATAACAATGGTGTCATTGACGGAATAACCCACCACCGTCAACAGCGCGGCAACCGCTGTCAGGTTAAACTCTCGCTGCGTTATCAGGTAATAACCAAGCACCAGCACCATGTCATGCACAATGGACAACAGGGCACCCGGGCCAAACTTGAAGTCAAAACGGAAGGCAATATAGGCAATAATGGCAAGGGCCGCATAAATTAAGGCAGCAATGCCTTTGTTTTTGAGTTGCTTGCCTACTTGTGGCCCCACATAGTCCACGCGTCGAATTTCAAACTTTTGCTCTTTAAGCCCCGCTTTGAGTGCGGTTTGGAGTTTTTCGGCCATTCCGGAAAACACTATTTGGTAGTCAAAACCTCCGCTTTGGGACTCGCCCAACTCCCTCACCTCTTTTATGGCTGCCTCTGCGGTGCCGGCCTCCCGGTTCAGCATTTCGGCATCCACCTTGTTGGCGGTGCGCAGGTTAATAAGGCCATTGTCCAAGTCCGCATAGAAGGACTTCAGCTCCGCCTGTAGGCGGATGGCCGCCTCTGCCTGCGCCGCATGCTGCGGCGTCAACTGTGTTGTGCCGCCCAGGCGCAGCAAAAAGCTGTTGTCTTCGCGCGCGCCAATGCCTTGCACCTGAAGGTCGGCAAGGCCGCCCTGGGTGCCGGCCTCTTTAATGGTTTCTGCTGAAACCGTCTCGGGGAATTGTATTTCCACCAATGTTCCCCCTGAAAAGTCCACACCATAGTTAAAACCCACCAGGGGTATGCCGGCAAAAACGGCAACACAGCAAAGTGAAGAAATAAACAAGGCCACCCGCTGGTGTCCTATAAAATTAAAGCTCGTCTTGTTTTTGAAAATGCGCATTCAAAAAACCTTGCCTTCACTCTAAATAGAAACCGTTTTTGCCCCGCGGCCATGGACGAGGTAGGTGTTGATGAGCCGCGTCACAACAATTGCCGTAAACAATGAGGCGCTCATGCCAATAATGAGTGTGGTCGCAAACCCTCGGATGGGCCCTGTCCCCGTCCAAAACAAAATGGCTGCTGCAAACAGCGTTGTTATATGTGAGTCAAAAATGGTCCAAAAGGCTCTGTTATAGCCGTTGTCAACCGCAACGCGGGCTGTGTTTCCTCTGTCCAACTCCTCGCGAATGCGCTCATTAATTAATACGTTTGCATCCACCGCCATGCCCAAAGTCAGCACAAAACCCGCAATGCCAGGCAAAGTTAAAGTGGCGCCAAAAATCGCAAGCCCCGCCAAAATAAGCAGGCCATTTAACACCAGTGCGATGTCCACAACCAGGCCTGTTAGCTTATAATACATGGCCATAAACAACAGCACCAGCAACAAGCCCACCACGGCTGCATAGCTTCCTTTTTTAATTAACTCGTCTCCAAGGGAGGCGCCCACTTGGCGGCTTTCGCCCACGGAAACGGGGGCGGGCATGGCGCCTGTTTTTAAAACCAGGGCCAGCATTTGGGCTTCGGCCAGCTGTTGCTCTCTGGGGCGCGAGTCAAAGTCCTTGCCAATTTGCGCCTGTCCATTCGTAATGGGCACCTTTAACTCCGGTGCGGAATAAACAACTCCATCCAACACAATGGCCAGCTGGCGGCCTTTTTTCCCGGGGCCTGCAGCGTGTTGGGTTGTCAACGCGGCAAACTCTTTGGTCCCCTGTGCGTCAAAGGACAAGGAAACGGCAATGTTTCCCTTCTCGCTTTGAGTGACGTCCGCGCTGGCCAAGCTGTCGCCCGTCATGGAAACGGTTTTTTCCAGCAAATGGGCGAGGTAATTGCTGCAACTTGAGGAGGCGCCGCTTGCATTGGGGTTGGCCATCATCTCAGGGCTTTGTTGTTCTATTTCGCACTCCAAAAGCACCATGCGGTTGTCGGGGGCTTTTCCGGCAACATAGTCCAGGAGGGGTTGGCTCTCTTTGGCGCTGAGGGTGGGGCCGGGCCTTAGCTCAATGCCCAACTCTGGCGCAGGGGGGTTCTCTTTATAGAGTTTTTCAAAAAAATCCGGATATAAGTCATCCACCAAAATAAACTCAAGTTGAGCTGTTTTTCCTATTAAGTCCCTGGCTTGTTCCGGGTTGTCATGGCCTGGCAGGGAAACTTGAATGGAGTCATTGCCCAGCTTGCGCAATTCAACCTCGGCCACACCCCACTTGTCTATGCGTTGCCTCACCACCAAGAGGGCCTGCTCCAGGGCATTGGTTTCAAAGCGCATGGCCTCTGTGGCCTTCATCTGCAAAACAAAGCTGTTGCCCTCACGCGAGGCCACCTCAAAATCCTTAAATTCAGGCAGCAGCGTTTTCTCCGCTGAAGCGGCCATGGTGGCGTCTGCGGCCACAAGGCGCACTTGGCGTGCTTCGGGCAAACTCTCCACCTGCACGGCTGTCAGGTTTTTTTCTTTCAAAAGCGCGGAAATTTGCAGGCTGCGTTTGTCCGTGCTCTTCATGAGTGCCGTCTTGGTGTCGACACGCATGATCATATAAATACCGCCTTGCAAGTCCAGGCCCAGAGAGAGGCGGTATCTCGCGGGAGGTGCCCACCAAGGCAAAACCTTCTCCAGCTCCTCCAGCTTATTTCTGTCTTCGCGCTTCAGCACGAAAAGAGAATAATAGGAGGGGACGAGAAACCAGCAAGAGAACAGCGCGACGAGGAGAATAATAACCAGTCGCGTCCACCAGCCGGAGCCCAGCTTCATGCTTATTTCTCCTCTTCAACAGGCGCCATGGAGGAGGTTTCAACCCGGCGTACAATGGCTATTTTTTCTGCTTTTATTTTGGTTCCGTTTGAAAACTCCAGCCACACCACCTTCTCCTCTATGGAGTGTATTTTTCCCCAAATGCCGCTTTGCAAAACCACCTCATCCCCTTTGCGCAAAGTGGCCAGCATGGCTTGCTGCTGCTTCATCTGCTTTTGCTGGGGGCGGAGGAAGAGGAAATACATAATGGCAAAGAGGCCCCCAAAAAAAATGAGGGTGGAGATGGAAAAAGGGCTGGAGGGAGGAGTTTGGGCTTGGGCTTGGGCGAAAAGGGCATTCATAGCGCGTCTCGGGAAAAAGTCTTAAGAGGGGCGCATCTAACAGGGAATTGAGTTTGAGGCAAGGTACTTCCACCTTCAGGGGGGGGCCTTGGGGCGTTGAGCGAAGGCTTTTGCAAAAGCTTCCATCTGCCCTCTTTCAATGGCTTCGCGCATTTGCGCCATCAACTGCAATAAAAAATGCAAGTTGTGCAGGCTGTTTAGCCTTAGGGCCACAATTTCTCTGCTTTGGAAGAGGTGGCGCACATAGGCCCTGGAAAAGGTTCGGCAGCAATAACAGCTGCATTGGGGGTCGATGGGGCGCTCGTCCTCCTGGTAGCGGGCATTGCGCAGGTTGAGTTTGCCTTCAGAGGTAAAGAGGAGGCCTGTGCGGGCGCAGCGTGTAGGCAATACACAGTCAAACATGTCTATGCCGGCACACACCCCGGCCACCAAGTCTTCCGGGGCCCCCACCCCCATTAAATAGCGGGGCTTTGCCTGAGGCAACAAGGGGGCTGCATAAGCCACCCCGGCGTGCATGGCCTCTTTGGCCTCGCCTACGGAAAAGCCCCCCAGGGCATAGCCGGGCAACTCCACGGCGCATAGCTCCTCGGTGTGGCGTTTGCGCAAGGCCTCGCTTAGGCCCCCCTGCACTATACCAAAGAGGGCATGCCTCTCCCGCTGCGTCCACGCCTTATAACAGCGGTGCAACCAGCGCGTGGTGCGCGCCAGGGAGGTTTCCAAATAGGGCATATCGGCATGAGGGGGGGGGCACTCATCCAAAGCCATAATAATATCCGCGCCCAGCGTCTGCTGTATACGTATGGCCTCCTCGGGGGAGAGGAAAACAGGGTGCCCATCCAGGTGGGAGGCGAAGGCGACGCCCTCTTCGGAAATTTTTCGGCGCTTGGCCAGGGAGTATATTTGGAAGCCCCCCGAGTCCGTGAGCAGGGCGCCCTCAAAGGCCATAAAGCGGTGCAGGCCGCCGAGTTTTTGCACGAGGGCCTCACCGGGGCGCAGCATCAGGTGGTAGGTATTGCCCAGCGCCATTTGTACGCCGAGGCGCTCTAAGTCATCGGGGCCTATGGCTTTGACGGAGCCTTGGGTACCCACGGGCATAAAGAGGGGGGTTTCTATGGCTCCATGGGGGGTATACAGCCTGCCGCGGCGGGCGTTGGTGGTGGTGTCCTTGGCCAAAAGTTGGAAGTGGAAGTTGTGCGGGGGAGGGGAGTGGCTCATCTGGCCTGCTCCTTTAGCTGCTCCTGTGTTTTGCGTGGTGCCTGTTGCGGTGCTGTTTTTTCCAACAGCATGGCATCCCCGAAGGAATAGAAGCGGTAGCCCCTCTCAATGGCCTCGCCATAGGCGGCGAGGGTTTGCGCTGTCCCTGCGAAGGCGGCCACCAGCATCAGGAGTGTGGAGCCTGGCAAGTGGAAATTGGTCAGCATGGCCTGCACCACGCGGAAGCGGTAGCCTGGGTATATAAAAATATTTGTGCGTCGGTTTCCGGCCTCTATGTGGCCGGAGGCGTCGGCAAAACTCTCCAGGCAGCGCACCACGGTTGTGCCCACGGCCACCACGCGTCCGCCCTGTGCGCGGGTTTGGTTGAGGGCTTGAGCTGTTTCCTGGGGGAGGGAGCAGTTTTCTTCGTGCATGAGGTGCTCCTCTATGCGTGGGGTGCGTATAGGGAGGAAGGTACCCAGGCCTATATCCAGGCGAATAAAGGCGAGGCCTGCGCCTGTGTTTTGGAGGGCCTGCATGAGGGCCGGCGTAAAATGCAGCCCTGCGGTGGGGGCGGCAACAGAGCCCTCTGTTTGGGCAAAAACCGTTTGGTAGCGCAGGGTATCCTCCGGGTTGGGTATACGGCGCACATAGGGAGGCAAGGGCATATGGCCTGCGTTTTCCAGGAGGGAGGAGAGGGTGCCTTCTCCCTCAAAGCGGATGAGGAGGAGGCCCTCCTTCTCCTGGGCGCACACCAGGGCGGTTGCTCCTCCTATATCCAAGGCCTCCCCGGGTTTAAAGCCTTTGCTGGCTTTGCCCAGGCAGCGCCAGGGCAGCTCCCCCAGGGGTTTGAGCAAGGCCTCTTTCATGAGGAGGCCTGGTGTGGAGGGCTCTATAATCAGCAACTCTATGTGGCCGCCGGTTTTGCGTTTTTTTCCCAGGAGGCGCGCCTTCACCACTTTGGTGTTGTTAAATACCCACAAATCCCCGGGGCGTACATATTCAGGCAGTGAGGAAATGAGGTGGTGTATAGGCTTTTGTCCTGGGCGCAGGCAGCACAGGCGTGCCTCCTCACGGTGGGCGGGGGGGTATTGTGCAATAAGGTGGGCTGGCAACTCAAAGGAAAAGGCTTGGCTATCCATGGGGGGCAAAGTGCAGGGTGTATATTTTTGCTATACTCCGGTGGCTATACTCCGGTGGCTGAAGGCGGCTTTGGTTTTGGCATAGAGGAGAGCATTTGCCCAAGGCTTTAAGCTTTGCCATGCTAAGGCCATGTCTGCCACCCCTAGCACCCCTAGCACCCCTAGCACCCCTAGCACCCCTAGCACCCCTAGCACCCCGGCCACCTCTGCCATGTCGGCTAGCCCTTTGCAACTGGTTTTACGCAATGCTGTTTGCCTGCTGCCCTGGGGGAAAGCCCAGGTGGACATTGGCATTTGCCATGGAAAAATTGCCGCCCTGGGCCAACTGGGTGGGGTGCCCGCCGTTGAGGTTTTTAATGCCCAGGGCTTGCACATTCTGCCTGGGCTTATGGACAGCCATGTGCACTGGAGGGAGCCGGGCTTGGAGCACAAGGAGGACATGGCTTCCGGCAGTGCTCAAGCCGCCATAGGCGGGGTTACCAGTGTGTTTGAGATGCCCAATACCTCGCCGCCCACCACCAACCTTGAGTTGCTCTCTCAAAAATGCTCGCTTGCCCAAAACCGTTGCTGGGTGGATTATGCTTTTTTCCTGGGGGGCAGCGCAGAAAACCTCCTCTCTCTGCCCCAGTGGGAGAAGGCGCCCGGCTGCGCGGGTATAAAGTTGTTTTTGGGCAGCTCCACGGGCAGCTTGTTGCTGCATGAGGAGCGCTTGCTGGCTCAGCTCCTTCAAAAGGCCAGGCGCCGCATTGCCTGCCACTGTGAGGAGGAGAGCCGCCTCGTGGAGCGCAAGGCCTTGGCCCAGGCGGGCAAGCCTGAAACCCACCCGCTGTGGAGGGATGAGGCCAGTGCTTTTTTGTCCACGCAAAAGCTGTTGGCCTTGGCCAAGCCCTATGGTGCGCGTGTACACATTCTGCATGTCAGCACGGAAGAGGAGTTGGCTTTGCTCCAAAAGGCGCGCGCCTTCGCCACCGCTGAAATAACCCCTCAACACCTGCTGCTTTCGGCCCCCGAGTGCTATAGCCGCCTGGGCACGTGGGCACAAATAAACCCCCCCTTGCGTGCACCACGCCATGCGGAGGCCCTCTGGAAAGCTTTGCATATGGGGCTTTTTGATACGCTGGCTACAGACCATGCCCCACATAGCCTGGAGGAAAAAGCCAGGCCCTATCCCCAAAGCCCCTCGGGAATGCCGGGCCTTGCTACTTTGCTCCCCCTCATGCTCAACCAGGTGGCCCAGGGCAAGCTGAGCTTGGAGCAGCTGGTGGAGTTAACGGCCCACGGCCCCGCACGGGTTTTCGGTACCCGCCTCAAAGGGAGGCTCGCCCTGGGCTATGAGGCGGATTTGGTATTGGTGGACTTGCAAAAAAAACAAACCGTCAACACAAGCCAGACACGCTGCGCTTGGAGCGCCTTTGAGGGCCTATGCCTGCAAGGTTGGCCCGTGGCTACTTTGCTGCGCGGCAAGTGGGTGGCGCGCGAAGGAAGCCTCGTGGGCAAACCCGAAGGCTTGCCCATTGAGTTTGACAGGGTTTGAAGAGGTAACAGGGTTTGAAGGGGCGAGAGGGTTTGAAGAGGTTGAGGGGCTTTCCTGCCTGGGGCAAGCCCAAGGGCTCATGGCCCCCATGCGGAAAAACTCACTTCCGGGGTGGCTTAACGGCTTTGCGCACCGCCAAAATAACATCAGGCGCTGCCGTCTTGTTGGCCTTGTTCATCACCCAGGCAGGCATCGTCCCGCCTCCATCGGTCAGCAGATAATAGGTGGCAAAAGTGGTTTTCCCACCCTCCCTGGGCTCCAAAAGCCAATAACCATTGCTTAATTTTAAACGTACCTTGTCAGGCTGGGGGGGGACTCTTTGGTCCGCATCCTCCGCAACCGCCCAACTCAATTTTAAAAAACCTTTGCCATTCTCCCATGCTGAAACATCCCTCATCTTCAAAACATAGTCGCGCCTTGAAACCAGAGGTGGGTTCAAAACCGTATAAAAATAAAATGTTTTCCCATCACTCTCTTGGGCAATGCGGCGCGCCACTTCCGTATAGGGCATGGTCTGGGTGTAGTTGTCAAAATCCATCAATATCTTCCACACTTCTTCGGGAGGCGCCTGAATCAATCCAATGGCTTTCACTTCTGCAATGTTTTCGCCTTCCGCTTTTCTTGCTAAAACAGTAATTCCTTCTGTACGCGTGGCAATTTCCCAGCGCGGTTCATCCGCCAATGCTTGTCCGGCAATGAAACAGAGGAATATAAAAGTCGTTGTGCGCATACAAACCCCATTTGGCATAGGTGCGATGTGAGTCAACCGGAAGAAACAAAAACAACCCCAGAATATACAACAGAGCCCGTCGAGCGTGTCCGAAAAGTCTTCGTGCGTGACTTGAGTCTCCAACAAAAAGTCCACACTGTCTTTTGTGTAGCCAGAAAATCCCGACATGTGGCCAGGAGCGGCAAAGCCTTCCTCGCTCTTTCCCTTGTGGACAAAACAGGAGAAATTCCAGGACGCATTTTTGACAACGTTGAAACGGCCGATGCCGCCTTCCAGGAAAGCGACTATTTGTTGCTGCGAGGAACGGTTATCAACTTCCGAGGCAAACCGCAATTGGTTGTTGAGCAGTTGGAGCGCCTGGCCGCAGAGCCCATTGATGCCAGCGAGTTTATTCCCCCAACACCACCCGCCATAGCGGAAAAACCCGCTCCAACACCCAAAAACAAAAACCCCAAAGCTTCTAAAACAAGCCGCCCCCCCCTGGCTTCGCCCCACCTCTCCCAAGCTTTGGAAATGCTCTGCAGCGCACTGGAAACTTTCATTCAAGAAAAAATTGAGCTGCACCTGGCAAATGCCACAACAGCAGCTGCAACAACCCCTTTGGCCCACAAACCCCCTATGGCCCCAAAGGCAGAAAGCAAAACGGAAAACAAAACAGAGGCCAAAACCGAAACCCCAGGGCGTGGGCTGCCCAAAGCGTTTGCTTTCAAACCCTTTAACCTGTTGACGGCTGAAGAAAGTGCCTCAGCTCCACCCGCGGAGCCCTTGCCTTCTGAGCCGCCACCCGCTGAGCCGCCACCCGCTGAGCCTCCGCCTTCCGCCCCCGTGAGTGCTTTATCTCCTGAAATGCCGGAAGACAAACCCTAGCGGAACCCCCTTGTTGCATCCATAATGAGCGCCAAGCTCAACATTCCCAAGCAAAACATTAAACCAACATGGACGAAACGCTTCACCACGAGTCGTTGCAAACCCAAACCGTTGAGGATGCAGCACATGCCTCTGCTCAAAAAAACCCCCAGGAGGTGGGAGCAACAGCTTCTCTAAAGCACCTTCTCAAAACGCGGGAATTGGCATTGCCCTCTGAGCGCGAAAGGCAATCCGCCATGCGTCTGACGGAAATTATCCGACAGTTGGTTGTCCAATTGGAGCAAAACCGCCCAGGTGTACTCAGAGACCATTCTCCCCTCGTGGAGCGCCTCTCCCTCCACATCGGCAACGCCATGGGAATGACGCTTCGAGAAATTTCTCAACTCCAACTGGCTTGCCTCGCGCATGAGTTAACTCACCCGGGCGGGCCTCATTTGACACTTAGCTCCCTCAACGCTGACTCCAGTTGTGCGCTGCTTGCACAACAACAACTCGACAATGGCATTGAGTTTCAACTGCCCCCCTCCTCAACCTCCCTCCTCAAACAACGCTTTGAGGCTTTTGACGGCAGCGGCCTTCCCCGAAAACTCCACGCCGAAGGCATTCTCTTGGGCTCACGCATTCTCGCAGCCGTGGATGCTTATGTGGATTTTCGACGCAGCCTGCGCAACCCCTCAGGGAGAATTTTGTCGAAAAAAGACGCCCTCTCTAAACTTCAGGAAGGCAATGGGAAACTGTTTGATCCGCGTGTTTTGGAAACACTCCAGGAGACACTCAACTCAACGCCTCTGCGCAAAGCACTTATACAGGATGGGCGCTGGCTGCTTTTGGCTTCTCCGCATAGGGAGCGTGTCCAAGAGTTGAGAAAAATAACAGAGCCCATGGAGTGGACCAGCCGAAGCAGTGCCGTCTTGGATGATGTTTTGGATGTTTTGCAAGACAGCGGTGTCGCCGCGCTTTGTTTGGACTTGGCCTTTGGGGATGAGGACATTCGGGCTTTGGCCGAATATATACGCCTGCACCCGACGAGTGCCGCTTTGCCTATTTTTCTTATAGGTAAGCCTCAAAACAAAAACATTGCCGCCAACCTGGAGCAAGCGGGGGTGGATGCTTTTTTGCCCCTGCCCTTGGATGCTTCTGAAACGCAAAAAACCATACGTACCCGGGTTGAGCACCACATTGCCATGGGGGCACTGGGACAAACCATTTATGGGAGCTATGAGGAAATAGAGCCTGCTGAGCTTTTTGAGCTTCTCTCCCAACAAAAAAAATCAGGCGCCCTGTGGGTGCGCACAGCCAAATTGCAGGGCAAGGCTTTTTTTGAGCAAGGCAACCTCGTCTTTGCAAGCTGGGAAAACAAAACAGGACAACAAGCCACCAAGACGATGATCTCCCTCGTCCATGCGGAGTTTAAATTCATCCCCAATGCCCTGTGGGTTGCACCACCTGAAACCTAAGGCCTAACACCCTAGACCGCTTTTACTTAGAACTGATTTGATTCTCCAGACCGGTTTCAATTTGACATGAGGTCGAGGCGGACGAGGCTTTTGTGAGGGGAGTGCACTTAAGTGCATGACCCGAACA
>Ga0099364_10013975_pt1 | contig 10721 bp, 20 predicted proteins | sample TergutTh196P3_FD_73070 | JGI IMG/M metagenome (GOLD analysis project Ga0099364, IMG submission 73070) | Microcerotermes parvus P3 segment gut microbial communities from Pointe-Noire, Republic of the Congo - Th196 P3 | ecosystem: Host-associated > Arthropoda: Insects > Digestive system > Gut ...
ATGGAAATGACACGCCAGATACTGGGGCTGGACAAGCTCCCGCGTCCCGACGACGCCGCCGACGCGCTGGCGGTCGCGCTCTGCCATTGCAATATGAACCGGATGGGGATGTAATCTATGTTCTACAGCATCACGGGGCAGGTCCTGCATACGTCGCTCAATTTGGCGGTCATCGAGGCTGGGGGAGTGGGCTATGCCTGCCAGACCTCCACGACCAGCCTGGGGCGCGTCACCAAGGGCGCGCGGGTGACGCTGTACACGCACTTGTATGTCCGCGAGGACGCGGTGGAGCTGTTCGGCTTTGCCGCGCTGGAGGAGCTGTCGGCCTTTCGGATGCTGCTGGGCGTGTCCGGCGTCGGGCCGAAGGCGGCGCTGGCGATTTTGTCGGTGCATACGCCGGAGCGGCTGGCGCTGGCGCTGATCTCGGGCGACGAGAAGGCGCTGACGGCGGCGGCCGGGGTCGGCCGGAAGCTGGCCCAGCGGATCATACTGGAGCTCAAGGACAAGATGGGCGCGCCCGACCTGCGCCCCGGCGCGGACGGCGCGGACTTTGCCGTGTATGTCCCCGCGGGGCATTTGGCGGAGGCGCAGGCAGGGCTGACGGTGCTGGGCTACACCCCGCTGGAGGCCGCCGCCGCGCTGAAGGGCCTGGACGACACGCTCCCGGCGGAGGAGCTCATCCGCGCCGCGCTGTCCAGGCAGCTTCGCTAAAAGGTCTTGACAACCCGCCGCGCGCGCGGTATAATGATGCTCGCTGGCGATGCCGGATTGTGTAATGGTAGCACGGCAGACTCTGACTCTGTTTGTCTGGGTTCAAATCCTAGTCCGGCAACCATAAAAAAGGCCACTGTTTGTCACAGTGGAAAGCCGCCCTTTCGGGCGGCTTTTGCTTTGTCGAAAATCGAAAAACCTTGTATAAAGCCGATTTTTGGCGTTTTGCTGACTTTTTTCTGGCGGAGAGGTTGGCCGTTTATCGCGTCGGAAATCACCCATTTGCATGGTCCGTATGTTCTATTGCGAGCCGATGCGCTACGGAAAAACAAACGGAAAAAATCAACCCATCCCCTGCGCCATCACATCATGCCGCGCCTGCAAGTCCTCCGCAGCGGCCAGATCATACGGAGACCGCGCCAGTTCGCGTAATTTTTCGATAAAATATTTGGCGTGGCGCAATTCGTCCCGCGCTATGCCATCCTCTCCCATGCCGTGGTACTTGTCCGCATCGGAAAGCTCGTCCTCCGCCAAACTACGGGCAAGCTCGAAAGGGGAAGAGGGGAGCGACCTATTTTTTTCCGGTATCGAAGCGGTTTCTTCATTTTCTACCGTAAGCGCGTCAGATGATCTGCCAACATCAGAAAAATGATCATGCAAAACATACAGAGAGGCCAGCGCGACCGCCCGATCCTCGCCCGGAGGCTGGGATTCCAGCACGGCGATTTTTTCCGCCACCGCATTGATCCACTCGCGACCTACCATTTGTATCCAACGCCGCTCTCTTTGTCCTCCGCCTCGTCATGGACGTTGTGATCAGACGTGTTGTAGAGCATAAAATCATGGAGTGGCGTCCCGCCGTTTTTCATTGCGTCGTAACGCTCGATCTCCCGGCATATAACGACGTATTCTTTTTTGACACATTCAGCCTGTTCATACAGAGGGTTGGCGAGATGGCGGAGCAGATGCGGAGCCACAAGGCGGTTCGCGGAGCTGTGGAGGGTGACATAAACGTGCCACAGCGCTTCTTTGTAGGCTTTTAGAAAACCCTCAACGCCGCCGGAATACGAGAACGGGTTTTGCGCTTCCGCCGGGAAGATTTTCACGCCGAACAGGTCCCGCGCTTCAGATTGGAGATACTTTCGGATGTTCCCAAATTTCGTGTCGGCAAGACGCGCCTCCCGCTTTTTCCCCTGTATGCCCAAATCGTGCGCCTCGACAAAGGCGACGTTTTGAAACGCCTCAAAAACGGCAAGCTCATTGATGATGGACCGTAACTCCTCTATACACGCGCTTCGGTCGAAGGCCATGACCCAGCGCCCCTTTCGCCCGGATTGTGCCGTCCGGGGTTATCGTGCTGCGCGCCGTGATGCTTCTCCGCGCATCCTTTGAGGACTTCCATCAGTTTATGAACTGCGAGGAGCTCGCCGACCAGAACAGGGCTTGAATGGGCGTCGAGAGAATCCAGCGCGCGATACCACTCCTCCTCTGCCAGATGGTACTTGTCCCAGTAATATGTCGCGTCATGTTTTTCCATGTGTAGCACTCCTTTTAAGAGGAGGGGCGGCGGTTGCCGCCCCTCGGTTTGGTTTACGCGTAGTCGCTTCTGCGCCGCCAGTTCCTGCAAAGAGAGAAAACCCCGCGGTTGTTGTAGTACAGGACAAAACGGTTGTTGTACGGGCGGCCTACGCCGGGTACGGTGAAGCGTCCGGTGGCAAAGTTTTTGCCGTTGGCAAGATTGCCGTGCAGGTCAAGAGCGACAGGGATAAGAACTCCCTTGCCGTCCTTAAAGCCATAACCGGCGTAGTCCTGCGCGGGGAAGGCCGGGTCTTTGGGGACAGGTCCGATACCCTCTTCGACTTCAAGGACTTCCTCTTCCGCCGGCTCTCCGTCGATACCGTCGCCAAAGCACGCCTTATGGATGGTTTTGGTGTAGTTCAGCCCGACCTCGCCGCGATAGAAGCCGCAAGGCTCCACGCGGATAAAGGTATCAAGGCCGTATGCGTCCATCGGCGTCTCCCTGTCGATTTGCAGGGTATAGTACGTGTCCGGCTCTAGGCAATTTGTCGCCGCTGAGATGATGAAGGATCTCTTTTCGTCCTTCACGATGACCGGCTCTGGAGGGCAGCAGCCTTTCTTGATCCAGTCGCGGCGAACAAACTCATCCGTGTGGACAGTGAGCTGCGTGGTGTCGAGGCGCTTTTGCTCCTTTTTGAGCGGAAACGGGAAGCCGTAAAAATTCCACTCGCCGCACCTCTCGCCGCACTCACATCCGCGTTCGCGGCGTCCGTCAAAGGCGAAGGGACGGTAGCGCCCATCAAAAACGCCGTGACGGTATGTGTTGGTTTCGTACATGATATTTTCTCCTTTTCGGCATATAATGCCGCTAAGGCTGACGGCAGCAGCCAAGTCCGGGCAAGTCCGCCGCCGAAAACCTCAAACGGTTCTGTTGACCCGTGCCCCCGGAGACGCGAGTAACATACTGGAATGGTGCTTACGCGTAAGCGGGATAGCCGTATCCATCGCCATACCGGCGCGGCTCAATGGGCGGAGGCGGGCCGTAGGCATACATCGGTCGAGGGCAAAGAAGCCTTTCTCCCCACTGGTTAAGACGGGACTGCGCGATTTCGTCCTCCAGGCGTTTCTCGCGGTCGTATGCCAGCCTGTCCATGATGCGCCGCTCAGAGGCGGCGATTTCGCCCTTCACGCCATCGATGGATTTTTCCGTTTGCCATGCGTGGCGCTCCTGCTCGCGGGAAAGCGTCCAGCCGGTGGTTTTGATCTCTTCCCGGACATTCCCGAATTCTTTCAGGTCGTCGCGGGAATGATCCCACATTTTGTAGTCGTCGCGTCCGTGTCCGCCGCCGTAACCGTCCATCGCTCGTGCGGCCAAGACGGGGGCAACAGCCTCCATGCCGCCGACGCCGTCCTTGTGATCTCGCCGGAACATAGCGGCGAAAATGATTATGGCAAAGATGATGAAGATGATGAAGATGATCGCCACTATCATCATCATGGCCATGTGGGACGAGTGGTGCTTGCCGTCGTCATGGGGATGATTGTCCTTCACAAAGACAGGACTTCCATAACCCAGAGCATTTGCTGATGTCATGATTATCAATCCTTTCTGTTCGTTTTTATATTGCAACAGCCCGCGCGAAGCTGTTTACAATCAGTTGGGCCGACTACCGTTGGATAAGGCGCTGAATATTCCGCTCATGGCATCGGAAACTTGGCTAATTTTGTCTGCGCTGTTTTGCCGGTCGATGAGTTCTTTTTCGGCGATCTCGATTCTGCGCAATTCATTGAAAAGGATTCCGTATTCATCGTGGCTGATGACCGTACCTCCGTTAGCCTTGCCGGCGATCAGGGTAACGGTTTTCTCGATGGCAATTTGAATTAGTTCTTTCATGATTTTTCTCCTTTCTTTAATCCAAAAATCCCAGGGATTTGCCCATGTTGAAGGCATACTCCTCGATCTCGCTCTCGCTTTTTCCCTCAAAGAAGGGGATGCCTTTTGCAAAACCGAGAGCCTTCCCCTTCACTTCATCAAGGCTGTTGCACCCCTTGATGTCATTCCAGCGTTCATCGCGGCGAAGGGTGTCCGCCCATTGCGGGTCAATGTTGCGCTCAATGATGGTGGCGATGCCAAGCGGAGATGTGGAGGTTGTCACGGATTTACGGACCGTGTCCCATAGGCCCCGTAAGCCAGTGATAAATTTGATAAAGTCTTTCAGGGGGCCAATCACTTACAACTCCTCCTTTTTCGTCTCTTTCGCTGGTTTTGCGGCGGGCGTTTTGGCAACGGACTTTTTGAGTTCTCTAATTTCCTCGTTCACGGCGTCAAGACGCTCTAAAATCAAGTCCATTTTGTCCGCCTCCGGCTCTCCCGGAACTTCCGGCGTCTCCTCCGGGATGACCTCGGCGCGACGGTCGAAAATTTCAATGCCCCACAGGCCGGTCCCAATGTTCAGCCGCTTGCAGTAAACAGAATTTTCATCCACAAGGAAAATCGCGTCGCCGTCTTTGTTAATCGGGTAATCCTCTGCCTCTTTCTGCCCAGAAACATCCGCGTAAACGGCGTTGTTTTGACTTGCCGCCTGCTGCGGCTGGTACGGCTGCGGGGACTGTTTGACAGGGTAGCTGTTGCGGATCAGCTCGTCATACTCGCGCCGCGCCGTTTCCTCGGCTTCCCGCATTTTGCTGTCCATGAAAATCTGGAAGCTCGGCTCATAGCCTCGATACCTACCGTTCATCCCGCTCACGCTCCAATCTCTCAATCTCCGCCATCAGCGCGTCCATCGTGCCGCAGCTGAGATGCTTGGCAACAAGCCAATTCGCCGACGCCTGATCATATCCAAGCCCCAGCAGCCGTTTGATGTACCCGTTTGTCCTCCCGCTCATAAAATCACTCCCGGTTTTTAGTGGCGCGCGCGGAGGGACGGGAGTAACCGTCCGCTCCGGCGGCCTGATTTCAGCATACAAAAAAACCGCCCCGGCATGGGGCGGACTTTGGGCAGATGTTGGGCGCGGAAAGGGCAAAGAAAAAGCCCTGCGGCTCCGGTGGTCCGGAAAGCCGCAGGGCTTAGTTTCTACTCAATTTTTTCAAAAAAGATGTGCCGCAGTCTGGCAAAGCCATCATGCCGCCTCGCTTTAACGGTTCGGCATGACGCCATTATGATTTCGTCAGCGACATAGCCAAGATTGAGTTTCTCGATGTCTATATGCCATATAGCCTCAACCTCATCGGCGGGGAGGTTGTCATCGAGAATTTTCCGGGCTTTCGGCTTGGGGTAAGCGCGGAGTATCGACCGGATACTTCTGTGGTATGGATTGATGGCGTTCACCGCCTTTCAGGCATGGAAAAGCCGCCCGGTCTGGGCGGCTCATTTCTTTTTCTTCCGCTTCATCACTCCGCGCGACTTGCCGTTCTTTTTGGTCATCGCGCGGGTTATTTTAATCCTTGCCATTGCTTAGCACCTTCTGCCACTCGATAAACGATTCCCATGTTTCCGGGGATATGTCCTGCGCGACGTAGTTCCCGTTGCTGTCAACGATAGAGTAGACGCCGACAGATTCGATGCTTGTCTCAAAATTGAACTGCAGGAGAAACCATATAAATCCCGCGATTGTCAAGGCCCACGCGATCACGATTGCGATCACGGCGTGCTTCCAGTGCTTGGCCGTCTCCATGTTTGCGCTGACCATCGTTTCAAAATTGGTTTTTTCGTGTTCAAGTTCCTTCATGTTGTTTTCGAGCTTTTCCATCATTGCGCCCCCTGTTTTGTAGAGTGGAATAGAGCGATATGCTCGTCAAGTCGGGCATGTATGCTCCGGTCGGCCTCGATTCTGCTCTCCTCTTCTTTGCGCACCGCGTCGGTGAAGTCACGCCGTATCTCCCGAAAGTCTTTCTCCATTCGGTCAATCGCCTTGTCGATGCTGGCAAGATGCTTGCGAATCTCGCCCATTTCCCTCCCGGAGCTATTCGCGGAGCGGAATTGACTGACAATCGCGGTGATGATCCCTATTATACACGTCACCAGCCCAAAAAGCAACCCTATTTCAATCGTCATTTTTCGACACCCCTTCCGCCCGCGCCGCATCCACCAGGCCCTCGCCGAAGATATACCCCACCACGCTAGCCAGAGCCATGATCAGCCCGCCCACGGTCTGCGCGGTGTTCTCGTCCGCGCCGAAGAACGCGATCAAGCCCATTGTCAGACCGGCGACGGCCATCCACAGCTTGCGGCTAGTCAACTTTTGTTTCCAGTCCATCTACCGTCACCCCTTTCCCGTTGATTTTCGCCACGTTTTCATGCTTGGCTTTCCACGAGTAGAACGCAATCGCCACGGCGACCGGCGCGCCGATGTACCCCAGCACGGAGGACAGCGCCATAACCGCGTCGTCCGGATGGAGCATGAGTATCCGCAATACGGCATACACGCCGACAAACAGGCCGATGAAGTACGTCCCCATCACCGTGCCCAGCAATAGCTTGCTGAATTCAAACTTTTTACCCATCGCCACCCACCTCCGCCGCAAGACGGGCGATTTCCGCCTCCATCCGTTTCAGGGTCTTATCCCGGACGGAGTTGATGGCCCCCAGCTGCCGGATTTCGTCGTCCCGCAACCGCACTGTCTTTCGCAGCTCGCGCAGTTCTGTTTCCATGCGCTGGTATTCCCTTGTCCGCACCCAGATACGTCCGCACATAGCCCTACCCCCTCACTTAACCAGCCCCAGGGCGCGCTGCGTAATCGGCCCACAGTACCCGTCGACCGCCAATCCGCGCGCGCGCTGGAAATGCTTGACCGCCGCTTCTGTGGAGGGGCCGAATGAGCTGTCCGCCCCTGTCGGGCCGCAGGGGAATCCGGCGCGGATCAGGGCCTCCTGCATGAGCTTGACCGCCGCCCCGGTGTCGCCGCGTTTGAGTACCGCCGGAATGGAGCTTGTCCCGGACGGCGGAGCCTCCAGAGCGGCCCACGTCGCCGCGCCGCATATCCCGTCCACGGTCAGGCTCTTGGCGCGCTGGAAGTCTTTCAAGGCCGCTTCCGTGGCCGGGCCAAAGCTCCCGTCAGCACCGGAGGGACCGCACGGGAAGCCATGCGCGATCAGGCGGGTCTGCATGTACCGCACATCGCCACTCACGTCGCCGCGCCCCAGGGTGAAGCGCGAAGTCCCGGACGCTTTCCCGGCGTAATTCGGAAGGCAAAAGCCCCGTATGTACCGCCCGTTCACTTGGATGTTGCGCCGCCCCACCGCCTTGCTCATGTTGCCCTCAATGACGGTGATGGTACTGCCCACCACGTCCTCCACCAGCCCGACGTGTTCCGGCGCGCCGGTGTTGTCGCCGACCCCGGTATCGTCCCAGTCATACATGATGATGTCGCCGGGAAGGGGACGGTGACTGTCCTTCTCCTGCCAGCGGCCCGCCTGCTGGTAGAGGGTAATCATCCGCCCGCAGGAGGCCTCTTTGAACACGATATCCCCCAATCCCGCTTCAATGCCCCACGCGGAAACGGCAATAGCGCACCACGGGCTGGTGTAGGACACTTTCCCGCGCGCGGGCGGGCTGTTGTTGTAAAGGTCAACGAGGCTCCTGTGCAGGGGCTCTCCCTGCCTCGCGCCGACGTACTTCTGCGCGGTGTGGACGATGAGGTTCCGAAGCTGCTGCTCTGTCATTGGTATCATCCTTTCCGAAAAAATGTTAAGGTTGCAAAACAGCCATTTTGCACATAGCGACATAATGCGGAGGTTTGGCATGGACGAGTACACGCGGGGGCAGAATCACGGCTTGATCCTCGGGATGACGATGGGGTTGCAGGTGGTGGAGGTAAGCGGAGCGGGAACCGCAACCCCGACGACTGGGCGCGTCGAAATCCCGACCGCATTTACGTATGGTAAACATCTTTCCGCATCAGTGCTGTTTGTGTCTAACCAGCCCATGCCGCCGCCGCCCGTCTTGGTTCCGGCCCGTTCTGCGTTTCCTGTGTCGGCTTCCGTCACGACGGGAAGCGTGTACGTCTTGACGGGAGAGACATCCGGACGAAACTATCCGATAAGCATACAGCCTGTATCATATATTGAGGAGGAGACACCATAATGGGGATTTTTATTGACAGTCAACTACCGGCCGCGTTGAGCATCGCGGAACGAAAGCAACAAATCCGAGCCATGCTCTCCGACGTTCCGGCCCTTGTCTGGGAGGGCGAGGTCAATGCCAACCAAGACGCCTATGTATGCCCTTTTTCCGGGGACCGAATCTGTCGGATATTTTACCGAGGAACAGGTTCACAAACCGTTGATAGTGCTACGGCGCTTATGCGAATGGATGCCCCGGAAACAATGCTTGTGTCAATCTATACGGGATTGGCGGAGCCGGAGTTTAATGAACCAATGCCATATACAAAGGTTGTGGAATCCGGGCGTGGATATCTGCGCATTGGATCGACCCATTTCTGGTGGGCATCAGATGAGGACGGGCGCCGGATGATGGAGGTCGCTCCGGCAAGAAGTTCGATGGGAGCCGTTTCTTCGTACATTGCGGTCATTGCTCTGTCGTCTGCATACGACGCCTACTCGTCGAATTCGGTTTACTTAAACGACCCTCCGGTGAATGCGCTTATTCAAACGGCTCAATACAAGGCTATTACATTTATATCAATCGACGGAATCCGAACGCACGACTGGATGATACAAAACTATATGCCGACTGACTGGCAGAACGCGACGACGCGGATTGCAAACTGCGTGTCGACAAAGAAAATGGTTGGGTTTTTCACGATGTCAAACCGTACCGCACGACCTGGGGTAGGACAGATATATGTGGACGAGCTGACCGGAAAGCGATACTATACGTTACTGTCCGGCAGGACATCCGAATTTAGGGCTGTGATGGAAATCACACAATGATGAGCCGGCCGGATTCAGGGTTGCCAGCGGTGAGGGGTTAGAATCGGTAGCATATAAACCCGTCCGCAGTCGAAAGCAAAACCCTGTAAGTCACTCCATTCAGCTCAACAACACCCGATATGACGGACTGTGCATACGTTGTTCGACCGTGGAAAACATTCTCGAAAGCATAGCACATAGTTGCTGTCCATATCACCGGAATGATGGCGGTTTCGACATCTATGATGTCTCTTTTGATAGGGGTACTCTGACTGGGTAAAAATCTTGACGCCTCAGATCCGCGTGTAACACCATTGTCTGAAATGACAGCATTTTGTCCGTAGAATCCCGAGATACTTGTTGACGCGGCATCTAAAAAAACAGTGGTATTAGCCAAACCGGCGGAAGATACGCCCGGTAAATTTGGTGCCAGAGGTACGGGTTGACCATATCCAAACGTGAAGACGGTCGCGCCTGGTCTCGTGATAAGACAGGAAAATCCTGTCCCATAGTACAGAAGCTCGTAGTCGAAATTATAGCCGGAAGGACCGAAAACATAGCAAAGAATAGTCGAATTGAAAGATGTAGAATTTCCGATTCCGGCAACACCCGATATTATCATAGACAAACCGTCCGGAAGGCCTTGGCCGACAACAAGAGGGAGAAGATGAAAAAATATTCTACCGCATGGAGATTTCAACCGCATTTGCATGAGAGGAACCGTGAATGTTGTGTTTGTGTGGATAAGAAAATTATTTGCATACGTAAGGATGGCATCCATCGTAACGGTAGTGCTAATTGTTTGACTTGTCTCTTCGCGGTTGTCAAAATCAACCGTAAAACCGCGCTCCACGCACTTTTCGGCTATAAATCCCATGAAGTCTCTCTGACCATCTACTCCTGCTCGCGTTGTAAACTGCCCGATATCCCTACCCATGAATAATGACCTCCCCGACAATGGATTGAATTTGTGAAACTGCTCCCGACGTTTCGAGCGGCAGGAGCGTTGTTTCTCCCGCGATGGATTGAATCTCCGCGATACCGAACGGAACCCGTAGCGGCAACGGTGACGGATGAACCCTGACATTATCCGCTATGGCCTGTATACGGGCGACATATCCGTACAGCTTGATGGAGTAAATGGCCTCGATGGCTCCCGCGATGACGAACCAACTTCTTTCGCCCTCCACCACCTGCAGCCCCATCGTCATCCCGAGTATCAAGCCGTGATTCTGCCCCCGCGTGTACTCGTCCATGCCAAACCTCCGTATTATGTCGCTATGTGCAAAATGGCTGTTTTGTCTACGGCGGATAATTGACCACGCGGTTCCTCCCGTGGCCGTTCACCCCGATAATGCGCCCCTGCCCGTCCCGCGGGGTATCGAAGCGAAACGCGCTTGCGCCGCGGAAGACCTCGAACGAGTTCTGCTGGATGTCCAGCCTGTCCCAGTCAGTGAGGCCGACTCCGCCGCCGCCGATGGGGGGATACGCATCCACGCCGTTGTCCCCAATCCGTAGCCAATATGTTTCACCGTTCGGGTGTTCATACTCGATAACATACCCCTGACCGTCGGTGTACTCATTCACCTTCCGGCGGCCTTGCTCGTCCCCGTACCCATG
>Ga0099364_10013976_pt1 | contig 10721 bp, 11 predicted proteins | sample TergutTh196P3_FD_73070 | JGI IMG/M metagenome (GOLD analysis project Ga0099364, IMG submission 73070) | Microcerotermes parvus P3 segment gut microbial communities from Pointe-Noire, Republic of the Congo - Th196 P3 | ecosystem: Host-associated > Arthropoda: Insects > Digestive system > Gut ...
CATGCAATGTGGTGGTGTTGTATGAGTAAGCCACAAACTTGTAGTTGCCCGGAGTTACCTCCAATTCACCGTTGGTAAGTTCGCCGGTTTTGCTCACCGTATAATCGGCGTGAGCATGGTAGCCTGTACCGTTCGAATAAGCCACAATGCGCAACTTTGTGCCGGGTTGAAGGTTGGAAGTGGCTGCGCGCAGATTGACATCCTGATCAACTTCAAGGGTTGCATACATATAAATATCTTCGGCAACAGGGACAACATAACTCCCTGCAACTCCCTCAAAGAGGGAGCAATCCTCCTCCTTCGGCGGAGTTAGAGGGGGCTTTTGGGTACGGCTAACCTCCTCTTTTCCATTATAAATCACATTACCTAATGCAAACTTCACTGCGATCTTTGGGCCTGTAAGGTGTGGTTCGGGACTTACAATCATTTCCTTCGTGCAGGAAGAAAGCAGGGAGACGAGTAACCACACATTAAAAATAACGAGACTCACATAAAATACATAACGAGCCATTGACAAGATTTTTCTTTTCTTTTCCATACGATTTCTTTTTTTTAAAATTATTATTTATCGGGCTGACACACTGGTTCGCCCCTGTTAAAAATTCAATACGATGTTCGCTTGATTGTTTACATCAAATGGATTGTCCGCGATCCAATCATTTAAATTAACCTTTTGTACAGGTGATGCTGCAATCACTGCTTCTAAAACCAACCGAATGACCTTTATTGTCGGTGGTTCATACACCTTTTTCTTGTTTTCTTTGACATTCATTTTCTTGTTTTTTTCTGTGTGAATAAACAAATTTGATAACCGTGTGCAAATATAATAAAAATAAATTATATTATAAAATATTTTATAAATATTTATATTAATTTATGATTTTTTTTGATTTATCTTGTTCTTCGGCAATGACGTTCTATGTATTACCCTTCGACTACGCTCAGGGCAGGCTTTACTTACAATGACGAACCCGCGCACCGTCATTCCGACCGGAGCATGTGGAGCGCCAGCGGAACATGCGTAGTGGAGGAATCTGTTTGTCGCCAAAGTGCAGTAACGAACAGATGTTTCGACTTCGCTCAACATGACGTGCCGCTGCACACATTTCGCTGGCGCTCCATGTGTTACGGTCGAAATGACGGGGTAGGGAATACGATCGTCATTTGATTTTTGTCTTTAAAAAATGATAAGGACTCGAAATGACGTAACGGATAGACAAACGTAATAATTCAGGTCAAATTATTTTTGATGCCTACGTGTGAAATAAATTGGTGCTAAGGTATTTTTCGCCTCGGTCGGGAAACATGACGACGATCATTCCTTCGTCGAGTTGTTCGGCGGTTTTAAGGGCTGCAATCATGGCTGCGCCGCTGCTCATTCCGACAAAAATACCCTCCTCGGCAACGATGCGACGCGACATCTCAAATGCTTCTTCCGATTCGATCAGCACGCTGCTGTCAATCTGCGAAGGATCGTAAATTTCGGGCACAATGGCTTCTTCCATGCTTTTTAGTCCCTGTATGTAATGTCCGCGTACAGGTTGCGCTTCCACAATCTTTATCAAACGGTTTTTTTCGCGCAACCCCATACCTACGCCCATCAACGTGCCCGACGTGCCGAGCGCTGAAACAAAATGGGTGATCCGTCCCTGTGTTTGCGTCCAAATTTCTTCGGCGGTGGTTTTGTAGTGCGACAACTTGTTGTGCACATTGGAGAATTGGTTGGGATTGAAATATTTACCGGTGTCTTCGGCAATCATTTCCTTTGTTTTGATAATCGCTCCGTCGGTTCCAAGCGCGGGATCGGTCAGTATGACTTCGCCGCCATACGCCTTTATCATCTTTTGCCGCTCTACGGAAACGGCCGAACTCATCACGATCTGCACCTTGTAGCCCTTCACGCGACCAATCATCGAGAGACCGATACCGGTATTCCCCGATGTGGCTTCGAGGATGATTTTATCTTTCGTCAGTTCGCCGGTTATCTCGGCTTCTTCTATCATTTTGAGCGCTATCCTGTCCTTGACGCTGCCCGTCGGGTTAAAACCTTCTAATTTGGCGTAAATGTCGACGCCGGAATTGCGGTTCATATTGTTGATTTTCACGACAGGCGTGTTGCCGATTGTCCATAGAATGTTGTTTGTAAGCATATTTTTTCCTAATTAATTTTGTGCAAATGTAGGTGTTTTTTTGAAATACGGTATTCATTGAGAGCACACAGAAAACTTTTTTACCACAAAGAACACAAAGAAACCACAAAGGACACAAATATAAATATTTTAATAACAGCAAATTGTGTTCTTTGTGAAAAACTTTGTGACCTTTGTGGTTAATCAATTTATCTTTTTGGAGCGATCACATCCACCGAATTTGGAAAATGAAAATACAGGCCGTATATTTGCACCGTAATACTTAATTTAATTTATTGAAACATTATGAACATGCTAATCCAAAAGACGCCTTCGGCTTACGATTCTCCTCTTCTCATTAAAAACATTCTCTTGAATCCGTTTGCCTATCATCCTGAACAGGAGATAGTTTACAAAGATGCAGTACGCATTACTTATCGTCAATTCAGGGAAAGGGTCGCAAGGCTTGCCTCCGCCTTAATTCACTTGGGCGTAAAACCGGGAGACACGGTGGCGGTTTTCGACTGGGACTCGCATCGCTATCTTGAATGTTACTTCGCCATACCCATGATAGGAGCCGTCATGCACATGGTGAATGTCCGGCTGTCTACCGAGCAGATGATTTACACGATCGCGCTGGCGGAAGACAAGGTTATCTTAGTCAATTCAGACTTTCTACCGGTTCTGGAACAGATCAAGGGGCGCATCGATACGGTAGAACATTTCGTTCTTCTTTCCGATGCGGAAGAAAAGCCCAGGACGAGCCTTAAACTGTCCGGAAGTTATGAAGAGATGCTTGAACGCGCGGCGCCTCTTGCCGAATATCCCGACTTTGACGAGAATACGCGGGCAACGACCTTTTTTTCTACCGGTACGACCGGCTTGCCGAAGGGCGTTTGTTTCAGCCACAGGCAGATCGTTATTCATACGCTGACAGCGATGTGCACGCTCACCTCGCCTGCGCAGAAGAACCGCCTCCATTCGGAAGACGTTTATATGCCTATCACACCGATGTATCATGTGCATGCCTGGGGTATTCCCTATATTGCAACGATGCTGGGAATCAAGCAGGTTTTTCCGGGAAAGTACTTGCCCGATCTGCTATTGAAACTTATCGACACGGAAAAAGTGACCTACTCCCACTGCGTTCCGACAATCGTCAACATGCTGCTTACAAATCCACTCTCTAAAACCTACGACCTTTCGCGCTGGAAGGTTATTATCGGAGGCGCCGCACTTCCCCGCGCGATTATCATCGAAGCGCTGAAAAGGGGAATAGAAATCTACTGCGGCTATGGCATGTCGGAAACATGTCCATTTATTACCGCTCAGCATTTGAGTACTGCGGAACATGCGCTTCCAATTGAAGAGCGCGCGTCTCTCCTTTCCCGCGCGGGACGGCCGATAGGCCTTGTTGACCTGAAAATACTCGGTCCCGACGGAGAAGTTGACAGCGACGATAAATCCACCGGCGAAGTCGTCATCCGCTCTCCCTGGTTTACCCGGAGTTACCTGAAAGACGCCTCCAACTCGGAGAAACTGTGGGAAGGCGGCTGGTTGCACACCCAGGATGTTGCCTGTCGTGATTCAACAGGGTCGATACGTATCACGGACCGGACAAAAGACGTTATCAAGATTGGCGGCGAATGGCTGTCTTCATTGGAAATGGAAGATGTATTGTGTCTTCATCCGGCGATCGCCGAAGCGGCTATTATTGGCCTTCCTCACGTCAACTGGGGAGAGATACCCTTTGCCCTGGTGGTGTTAAAAGAGGGCGTAACCATCAAGGAAAGAGCCTTGATAGACCACGTTAAAAAATATATCGGACTTGGACTCCTTCCCCGTGACGCCATTCTGATGAAAGTCAAGTTTGTCGCGACCCTTGATAGAACAAGTGTTGGGAAAATCAACAAGGTCGAACTGCGGAAGAAGCATCTTCCCTGTTGATGAAGCGCCTTTAAAAGAGAAAAGGAATAAATTTTGAAACAACGGTTGAAAAGATAAAATTTTGACAAACAAGGAAATACATGAGAGAGAAAGCAACAAATAAAAGAAAAATCATGAAAAACATCATGAGTAATAAGTTTAATCGTAATCTGTCCCGTATGAAGGCGTTGGCGTTATCTGCATTGGTGATGCTGGGCGTCGTATCATTTACTTCATGCGGTGAAGATGGACCAATGCCGAAACCGCCGGTCGTAACAGTGGATTCGGTTTCTATCGCTGTAAATAACGTGGCGGAACTGTCCCAGAAAATAAGAGAAGCAAACATCGTGCTAGGCCGATCCGAAAAAATATGTACGGGGGTTTCGCGTTAATGGAAACCTGTTAATTAATGATGATTATTTTGATACCCTGGCGGAACTGGCGGAATTAAAAAACAAACTGGGCACACGGTTTTTCATGGATGGCGGGGTTGGCCCTGCGCGTAACCGGATTATCTTGGATTCCCAGAAATGCGACGGATTGCGAAACTTTACAATCATCCTAAATAATGGGTGGAAGTTCTTAATCGCCCGTGCAGACCAAGGCAAGTTCAACGCGATTCAGTTGGAAAATCTGGGTATATCTAATGAAATAAGTATTTCCAATGCTCAAGAACTGGTGGATAAACCCAAATCTGCGCATCCCGGCGATATAATCATCATTACCGGGGCCATCGTTACCGATATTTTGAACGCGTATAATCTGGGTGCCGCATTGGAAAACGACGGCGGGCTGCGCATGGCGGGTGCCGGCCGATTAGAATTTTCCGTCGGCGCGAACGTCAATTTGTTCAGGCATGCGAAACTGGATATCATCAGCGAACGTTTGGGCTTTGCCGGGCAAAGTATTCTATTGCGGATTAAAACCGACCCGCAAACCGGCAAGCCGTATATAACCGTGCTGAATGACCCATTATTCAAAAACGCCCATACTGCATCGACCAAAGGCAAACAAAATCATAACGTGACGTTCCTGGACGGTGATGGCCGTGATATGAACCCGATTATCAGCGGCACGTGGACTCCTCTTTTTCCGCCGGCGATAAAAGACCCTGTTTGGTCCGCATCCATATCGCGTGTGGATGTTGGCACGTTTGGAAACATGATTGGCAACTGGGAAATCCTTGCACAATCTGCAGAGTTGTTGGAAATACAAGAACAGACAGCCTATTACACTATACCTAATCTGACAAGTCCGACGGGCGTCGTTGATTTTTATTACCCGACGCCGGATATTGCGGGAACATACGCATACACCATTCCAACGATACCTTGGATGAATACGGTCGGATTGCCTGTGACGGGCAGAAAAACGCACATATCTGCTGGAGATTGGGCGCCTTCCCGTGTATGGGTTGGCGAACATTCGGGTAAATCTTCACATCTATCGGTTATTTATACTCTGTATTTTTCAGCAAATTCATTTAACCTGAATATTCGCAATGCTGACCAGCTGGCGTTTTGCGCGGACCATCGTGGTGTCTTTGGTTCATTGATACTATCTCCCACCGGCGGTTCCACTCTTTTGGAAGATGGCGGCAAAAACGCTGTGGCAAATATGAAACGTGTCATGGAAGCTGGCCAGGGCGATAACAAAAGATATTTCCTTAACTTTATAGACAGTAACGGTAATGAAATGACCCAGATTATTCCGCTTCAATACGCCATAAACGATCCCTTGTTCAGTGGGGTCAATCAGGTTGCGGACTGGCGAAATGTTTTGTATCTGGATTCCAGCAGGCCCAGATAAAAAATGCGCCAACGGCGCATTTTTTATCAGAACGCGTACTTCAGGCCGATTTGTAATCCGAATGACATCCATGATGCGTTCTTTAAAGAGTCGCTGATGTGTACGGTATGCGCGTCAACTATTTCTATAATCGGATGTCCGTTCGCATCCAGCACATACTGGCCGTTTTCATCCGTCAGCCATGTTGTGTGCGAAGCAACGAACAACTTACCCGGGATTTGTCCCACGCGATAATAATTGGTGTCCGCTTTCAGCGATCGCCGAAGCGGCTATTATTGGCCCTCCTCACGTCAACTGGGGAGAGATACCCTTTGCCCTGGTGGTGTTAAAAGAGGGCGTAACCATCAAGGAAAGAGCCTTGATAGACCATGTTAAAAAATATATCGGACTTGGCCTCCTTCCCCGTGACGCCATTCTGATGAAAGTAAAGTTTGTCGCGGCGCTTGATAGAACAAGCGTTGGGAAAATCAACAAGGTCGAACTGCGCAATAAGCATCTTCCCTGCTGATAGAGCGCCTTTCGGTAGCCTGTCGCAGGTATACCAATATCCAATCCTTTAAGGTGGGGTGTAAAAAATGTGGGGTTCATTTTTCAAAAATACGTTCACAAAATAGTTGAAACCTCATTTTTACCTGATTCAAACAACTAAACAACCTCAGTAGCAGGAAATCAGGCAACCTCCACCTTTAACCTCATTACCTAATTATTATCAGGCGTTTAATAAGGTAATGAGGTTGGTTTTGGGCGTTAATTTTTTTCTACTGAGGTTGTTTTGTGGAGAAATGGGCTGCGTCATTTCGACCGAAATACTACCGATGACAAGTGGAATCCCGTCATGTCGAGCGAAGTCGAGACATCTGTGTGGTGAAGCAGTCTTTAATAATCAGTAGATGTCTCGATTTCGCTCGACATGACGACCAGGCAGGTGGCTATCAGTTACTATCTTTGTCATTTTCCTTTTGTTTTAATATTTTTTTTAATAAGCCACTCGGAATGACGGAAGGTGAAAAGTTTAGTATGAATAATGCAGGTTAAAGAAAAAAGAACTGAAAAAACCGATTTTTTCAATACAGAGACACAGCGCACACAAAGTTTCACAGAGAAAAAAGCAACCGTTTTTTTACGGCACATTGAAATGTACCCTTTATTTGCATTATGATAAACAGATTTTTTTTATCTTTGTTGCATCTTTTCAATCAGATGGACTAAGATTATGATGACGAATAAAGAACGATTAGAAGAATTAACTGTACAAATCAATGGACTGAGCCTCCTGATTGAGGAATTTCGTGAACGCGAGATATATCCGGTTTCCTTCTTCAGTAAAGCCTATGATATAACAAACGGGATACAGGAATATCTTCGTCAGGTCGAAATTGCTCAAATTGAGTTGTTTGAAAAACAAATGAAAGAACATCAGGCGCAACTTCTTTCCCTTGTTTCGCAGCCGACGCAAACCGTAACGTCGCCACAACTGCAATCGCCTGTTACCGAATCGCCTGCCCAACCGGAAACGGCAACTGCTTCGGAACAGGCCGAAAAGCCCGTCGAATCCGTCGAGCCTGTACCGGAACCGCCATCTCAGGCGCCGCCCCGGCCAGCATCCGTTCATCCCGAAAAGGCTCCGCCGCCGACTTATCCGGAGCCGGAAATCAAACAGGCGTTTACACATTACACAGCCGCAGCAACAAATCTGATTGATCTGAAGAAAATAATGACCTTGAATGATCGTTTTCTTTTTTGCCGCGAATTATTCGCACGCGACGAAAATCTGATGAACCGAACCATCGCCGATTTGAACAGGAAAGAATCATACGATGCTTCGATTGATTATGTACAGGCACATTTTGACTGGGATTTTGAAAACGAACATGTAGCTGATTTTATTGCTGTTTTGAAAAAAAGATTTGCCTAATCAACGTGTGTTTCAATGGCTAAACTATTTATCGTACCTACCCCGATCGGCAATCTCGAAGACATGACTTTTCGAGCCGTCCGGATTTTGAAAGAGGTCGATTTGATTTTAGCGGAAGATACCCGTACAACCGGAATCTTATTGAAACATTATCAGATAGATACCCGTTTGCAGTCCCATCACAAATTCAACGAACACCAGCACGTTGAAAAAATCGCAGCCCGTATCCGGGCAGGCGAAAATATCGCGCTTGTTTCCGATGCCGGTACGCCGTCCATATCGGATCCGGGATTTTTACTGGTCAGGGAGTGTGTTCGCAGCCACGTAGAGGTTGAATGCCTTCCCGGAGCGACTGCTTTTATTCCGGCGCTGGTTGTATCCGGATTGCCGAATGAACGCTTTTGTTTCGAGGGTTTTCTGCCGCTCAAAAAAGGACGCCGCACCCGCCTGCAATCCCTGGTAACAGAAGAACGAAGCCTCATTTTGTATGAATCCCCCCACCGGCTGCTGAAAACCCTTGCCCAACTGATGGAAGTCTTTGGAAAAGACAGGTATGTATCCGTCTCAAGAGAAATATCCAAGCGCTATGAGGAAACCTGTCGAGGAACACTGGCAGAGATACTTACGCATTTCTCGGAAAACAAACCAAGAGGTGAATTTGTGCTTATTGTAGCCGGAACAAATGAAAAAGAAAACAGCTTATCTACTTAAAAAAATTATATTTATGAAGAGAATTTTATTTTTTTGCCTGAGTGCAATCGTGATTACGTCCTGTGTGGAAAATTCTGCCGAATACAAAAAACTGAAAAGTGAAAATGAAACGTTGAGAGCAGAAAAAATAAGGACGGCTTATGATCTGGATGACATGATTTCTACCCTGAATGATATTCAGGACGATATTCAATCCATCCGGGAAGCCGAAAACTATCTGACAATCGAACAGAGCGGCGAACTCAGTGTGGATCAACGGGAGCAAATCAAAAGCAACATACGCCTGATTGCCACCACATTGCAGTCCAACAGAGAGCAGCTGGCCTCGTTGGAAGAACAGCTGAAAAACAGCAATATCCAATCGTCAGCCCTGCAAAAGACAATCGAACGGATCAACGCCGAACTCAACCAGAAAGTGCAGATGATAGCTTCTTTGCAGGAGGAGTTGGCAAGGCGGGATATCCGGATTCAGGAATTGCATGAAGATATAGAAAAACTGGCGACGGCAACATCCATTCAGGCGCAGACAATCAGTGTGCAGGATAAGGAATTGCATCAGGCTTTCTATTGCTTCGGCACGAAAAAGGAGTTGAGAGAGCAGGATATTCTGACCGGCGGAGGACTTTTTTCCAAAACAAAAGCGTTGCAGGGAAACTTCAACAGAGATTATTTTGTCTCGGTCGATTACAGAGATGAAACCGAAATCCCGCTGTATAATCGCAAGGCGAAAGTACATTCCAATCATCCGGACAATTCGTACCTGTTTGCGAAAGACTCGAACGGTAATCTGACGCTGGTGATTACGGCGCCTGAAGTATTCTGGAGTCTAAGCAAATACCTGGTTATCGAAGTAGGATGAAAACCGGATATAAATCCATTTTCTTCGACCTTGACGACACGCTGTGGGATACGTACCACAACAACAGAGAATGTCTTGAAGAAATCTTTGCCGATTATAATTTGGGTCGGCATTACGATTCTTTCGAGACATTCTTTCAGATTTATATGCCTCATAACCTGACGCTTTGGGAAAAATATCGCAAGCGCGAGATAGACCGGCAAACGCTGATTCTTGAGCGATTTCTCTATATGCTCCGGCCAATGGGAATCCATGACACAGCGTATGTGCTCCGACTCAACCGGGATTTTCTGCAACGTACTGCCCAAAAAACGAAACTGATTTCGGGCGCCGTCGGGTTGCTGGAATATTTAAAACCTTTCTATCGCCTGTTCATCCTGTCCAACGGATTCCGCGAAGTCCAATCCCTGAAACTGCAAAATGCGGGCATTGCCTCTTTTTTTGAAAAAACAATCCTGTCCGAAGACGCCAGTATACAAAAACCGCATAAAGCCATTTTTGATTTTGCATTGAAAAACACCAATTCACGAAGAAGCGAATCCCTTATGATTGGCGACAGTTTGGAAGTCGATATTGAAGGAGCCTGTCATGCCGGGATTGACCAGTTGTGGTACAATCCCGACAATCTGCCCTGCAAACAGATTATGCCTACGTATCAAGTCTGTACGCTGGCCGAAATACAGACTATCCTGTAAGTTTTAGTCCCCTTTTGACATTGTCTATGGGATTTCGACGCATCGGCGACAGTTCCCTGGCGGTCATCTCCTGTTAGTGAGGGTTACTGTCTAAAGCTAATAGTTGCTGATAGAGATTGTCTATTTCGAACGCCACACCTGAGCCATCCGAAAGAGGGGAAAATCCTCCCCCAAAGGGGGAGTCTGAGAGGGTTTCCAATAAAATCATCCCTGCCTTACAAGCATCAACCGGCGGAAAAGCGCTGTTTGAATCAAACGAATTGAGAAACTTTATAACAAAAAAACCGTCAAATCGATCATACATCCGTTTGAGAAAAGCGCCGGACGAAGCGGAATATTTTCTGCATTCACCCAATGAATCATTCCACCCTTCTTTTCCAATAAATTCCAAAATCCCGGATGGAATATTCTCTTTTACATCTTCCTTTTCCAATGCAGGAAACAGGTCGTAAAACACTTTTAATCGCTTAAAAAGTTCAAAATTATATACACCATAGCGTCCTTTCGCCACAATTTGCCGGACTGCAGCGCCGGTACCAAAAGGCACACGATCCGATATGCGAGGGGCAGGAAAAACAATCCGCTCACTCATTTCGCAGACGGGGTGCATCTTAACGGCTTTCTGTAAAAAATAAAAGTCTTCACCGGCTTGTCTGACAGGCATTCCGCCTAATTTG
>Ga0099364_10013977_pt1 | contig 10720 bp, 11 predicted proteins | sample TergutTh196P3_FD_73070 | JGI IMG/M metagenome (GOLD analysis project Ga0099364, IMG submission 73070) | Microcerotermes parvus P3 segment gut microbial communities from Pointe-Noire, Republic of the Congo - Th196 P3 | ecosystem: Host-associated > Arthropoda: Insects > Digestive system > Gut ...
GGGAAAAGTCCACATCAAATTCACTTGCTTTTTCAATATGCAAAAATACGACATCTTGCAGTTCGGCTGTACTTGAAAGTTGCTTTGCACTTTTCTTGTCCCATATTGACAAACTTTTCCTTGGATGTGCTTCCAATTGATTGATTTTCATTATTTTAAATTGACTATTTTCATTTTACTTTCCAAATTTCTTCTGTCGGTGTCCCTCCCTGTTGTCGCCCACTTGCGTGAAACCGTTTGTGTTAGCAGTAGTGCATTTTTTTTATACATTATAAATGCTAAAGCAACCATAGTCAGTTCTTACTCCCAATTTGTCTCCAACAAATTTAATTCCACTGGTTTTCACTACGTGTTCAATTTCAAAACTATGCGACAGTTTTTTTGCGTTAAAATCAAAAACGTGTGCGTTCATTTGTTGTACAAGAACTAATTTTGATTGGTCGGCATTGAAACAAAAAGCGCTAATATTTTTTGAATATTCAGGAATTTCAATGCCGGCAATTTTGATTTCCTTATTGTCGGATAAGTCAAAATATCGCATTCCCCAAGTTCCGTAGTGTTCTTGAACAACCAACAAATTGTTATTATTTGCAAATTCCATTTGTTCTACCATCTGAAAGTCGGCAACGATTTTTTTTGCGATTTCTCCATTTGCAGTATCAATGATTTTTATTTCCCCTGTTTTATTATGAAATGCCAATAGTTTCCCGTCAGCAGACAATTTTCCGCGAAATGGAGTACTGCCTTTTACTATTTCAATATCGTGATTTATAATGTGTAACACACTATTGAGATTGTCCGTTATGTGTATTTTTTTATTTGCGGCAAATGCAGTTTTGTCTTTTGAAACAGAAACAAAACTTGCCCAATTTTCTCCTCTATTGCCTAAATTACTAAACAGATTGTGCTCAATTTTATACTCGAAAATATAGTGGTCAATATCCAATATCAACGAATCGGTTTCTGTTCGATATTCAATATTCCAAGCCAACGGATAAGGCAAGGCTATTTCATTTAAAACATTACCTGCGTTATTTATTAGCGCTAAATAGTCTGTTTCCTCTGCGCCTTTGTAAACATAAATCCCATTGGGCGTTTGCTGAAAGGATAAACATCCCGTATAGTATCCACCAATAAATTTATGCAAAATCGGCTCCCCGATTTTTGCATTTTCATTACTGAGAACAAATCCTTTTTTTAACGCTTCCCACTCCTTTTTGTAAAAGTTCTTTTGCGCTTCTTCCGAGTCGGAAAATGCTTTTTCGTTTGCTTTTAACTTCTCCGGTTTTCCTGTCTCGAAAACTAAGTTCTTGTTACTCAATGTCAAATTTAACAACTTCCCTGTTTCTTTTTCGACAAATTGGCGTGTTATATTTTTACTCATAATTCATCTCCTTTAATTTATTAATATTTTATTTTTGTACTTCGCTATCGGTGTCCAATTGCTGTGTCGCCTGCGCATTCTGACTGACGTGGTGGCGGCTTTGAATCTCTTTTTCTTCTTCGTTGTTCATTTTGTTTGACATTTGTATTCTTTTTCAATATCTGCCGGTATGTTTGTTGGTCTTTCTATGACTGCACAAACTCCTTCAGTACTTATACATTCTAAACCTCCTTCTGTATCGTAAAGATATTTTTGATTTTCAAATGAGGCAGGATATTCAAATTTTTCTATTAACGCATAGTCCATTCCATTTTTATATTTATCTACAATATCTTTTGTTTTCATTCCCTTGACTGTTTTTTTATACTCTCTTACCAAAAAATCACTAAACATAGCATATACAATATTTGCATAATCTATCGGCTTGATACATTCATTCAATTCTAACGAGAAACATTCAATATGAATTGTTAAATATTCTTTTCCGTTGTTCATTCTGTTTATCAGCATTGAACTGAATTTTGTTGTATTTGTATTATAAGGCGAAGTATATTGTAAACGTTCATGTCTCTTTATATCATAAGTATCCATTGCCAAAAACACTTCATAATTTTCGGGTAGCACAATACCATACGGAATGAATATATTTTTACTGAAATATTCAAATACATATTCACTTACCCTGTAATCAATACGCGGTCGTTTCCGCAATATATCTGCATCAAACTTCAAATTTACAGGATTAAAATTCCACCACCTTGTTACCTGAACCATATATGATTTCCTCGTTAATTTTCATTGTCCCAACTCCAAAAAATCCTCAAAATATTCTTCAAAGGTGTCAAATATTTTTACCAACTTGCCAATTTTTATCTTTTCATTTTCTGCGTAATACACTTCTGAGCCAAACACAATTCCGTCTTCAACTTCTTCTTTTTCTGACACGCTGTACAAAGTGAGATATTCCTCTTCCTCAAAGTCCAATACGACTAAGTCGCTGGGCAAATTTCCTAATTCTCGTATTCTTAATGTGTTCTCAACCACTGGATAGAGCGTTTCTTTTTCTGTTTTGAAAATACCATCTATTTTCGTATCTCCAAAATGACACATTCCACATTCAGAAAGGAATTGACTGTAATTTTTGGGGAAAAATACGCCTAATTGTTTTTCGGCAAACTGAATTTCGTCATTATTAGCGCCCAAATAATACGCAAATGCTTCAGGATATTCTTTTAGTTTCTCTAAATATTTCATATTTTTTAACTTTTACAACATGTCTCGCTTAATTGTCCCGTTGTGCTGTCCACCGCTTGCTTCTAACGTCCTTGCGGCTGGCGTTTTGTTTCTATTTCCTGTCAATTTGTAACATTGTCAATTCTATCAAAAATATTGAACGCATTGTCAAAAGTAAAACCATGGCCGTCGTTTGGGTCGGCGGTCATTACCACGACCAAATTTTTACTCGGTTTTATGAGTACAAATTGACCACCTTTGCCCCACATAAAAACCATATCTCTGCTTTCGTCAATCCACCAAAAGTAACCGAAAGAAGTACCATTCGTGTTTACTTTTTTTTTCGGAACTTTGACACTTGTCATTTCTTCAATCCAAGCGGAATTTACGATTTGCTGTCCGTTATAATTTCCTTTATTCAACACCAAATGACCGATACGTGCCATTTCTCGTGGTGTTGTCATTATTCCGAAACCACCCATTGTGATACCGTCTTTATACATCGCCCAATCGTAGTTTTTCATTCCCAATTTTGAAAACAAGACTTCCTCTGCCCAATTTTTTGTTGTTTTACCTGTTTGGCGTTGCAGAATGGCAGAAACAATATGCGGGTCGCCGTCTGAATAATTAAATTGTTCGCCCGCACAGCAGAAAGTAGGCAATCCTAAAACAAAATCAATGCTGCTATCAACCATCTCTTTCAAAAGTTTGTTACTTTCGCCATTAAAACCGTCATTGCTAAAATCAATTCCTGACTGCATTTGCAACAAATTTTGAATAGTAATTGTGCTTTTATCGGGATAATTGCTGATTTTTTCGGACAAATACTTTTGAAGATTGTCGGTTACGTTATCAATCAATCCCTGTTCGACAGCAATTCCCGTGAGTATTCCTGTTACCTGTTTGGTACACGACCAAATAGGAACAAGTTGGGTTATTTCGGCAGGATTTTTCGTATAACTTTCCGCAATAAGTTTGTTGTTGCGAAAAACAAGCAAACTTCTGACTTGCCACAAGTCGCTGCTCTCGTGATAAAATTTATAAATATTTTGCAATTCTGTTTCATCAATTCCCTCTTGCGCAGGAGTTGACAGTTCCCAACCGTCATTTATATTTTGAGGAACAAATGATTTAAACGGTAATTTCAAGTCGTCTTCTTTCAAGCACGAAGTCAATATAACGCAAAAAGTTACAATAGTGATTAGTACTATTTTTAAAATGCTTTTTCCCATTGCAAATAATAATTTAAAAATTGAAAACGATTGTCGAAATAACTGTCAATGTACTCCACGCCAAGCGCAAACGAATGACCTTTTGAAATATTGGGGCTGTATTCAACAGTCGCATTTGTATGATTGTATTTGTCGAAACCGCCAAATTTCATATTTTTATGCGGTTGCGTGAAAAAGTCTGCAAATTTGAATGAATAAAAATAGGGTGTAACTTCTTTTGTGCGGGAAACAAATCCTGCAACGGAATTTTGCAGAAAAATCTTAAATCGGCTATTATTCCATTGATAATCATATTCTACGCAGGGGGCTATGCCTATTTCACCGTGCCAAAACAGGTATGCGCTACTTTGTTCGGGATAGGCTTGATAACTGTAATTTGTCGCAACATTCAATCCTACTTTTAGATTATGCTTTTCGTTTTTGTAAACAGGAACAATTCCCGAAAAATCAACAGGGACAAAATTAATATTTGCCGCATACATACCTCTATTGAACGGAACGCTTAACGCAATTTTCGGTTTGTAGCGCAATTCCCATTTTACAAAATAGATATTTCGCTGATAATGCAACCCAATTTGAGGTCCATTATACACCATACTTTGATTGAGTTCTTCTTTTAATTGCAGAAATCCCACATAAACGGAAATATCGTTTTTGTGTTGCGCCAAACAATTATTACTCAGAAGAGTAAAAGCGAACAACGTGATAAAAAGTGTCTTTATTTTTTTCTGTTTCATTTGCCGGACGATTTATACTTTGTTTAACGTTAAGTTCTACTTTTCATTGTCCGCACTACGCTGTCCGCCGCCTGCCGCTAACGTCCCGGCGGCTTTGCGCAGTGGCGGCTCAACTGCACGCTATTTGGGTTGTCACTGACGGTTAAAGGACACACCGAAATTTGGATTATCACTTTAACCCCAATTTTGCCAAACCGCTTGTTATCTGTCGTTTTTTTCAGTCGCACATATTTTTCAATTTTCTTCTTTGTAATAAATTTTATAGAATTTCCCTTTTTCATCACGCCCCTGTTCTATGAGTTGACGGTTGTTGTGAATGTGAATGTCGAAGTTTTTGTCTAATTTGATAATGCTTTTTAGGGAACGGGACTGTTTTTTAACTGCACTGTCAGAAATTGTGAAATTGTCGGCAAAATCTACATCGAAATCTTGTGAGTAAGTTGATTTGTATTGATTGAACTTTTCGATTATATCAGGCTGTCCGATTACTTCGTGGGCAAATTCGGCAAGGTTGAAATTGTCTTTTTCTTTAAAAAACTTTCCCGCTTTGTTTATTAAATCGGCTTGGTCTGCACCTGACACTTCAAATTGTTGTGGCAATTCGTTTTTGACAAATTTTTTTGTAAGCGAAATGATATTTTGTGTGTTGTAATATTCGTCTTTTCGTTGGCGAATGTGTAGAAAATCGTTTGTCCAATATTGCGCCTCAACACCTTTGTTGGTGTTATCTACAACGGCAACGATATAACCTTTGTCCTGTTCTGTATTGAAAATCAAACAGCCTTTGTCTAATTTGTTGATATTTATTCCTTTTTCGCTTTCAATTTCAAAGCCTTCGCCTTTGGGAAAAACTTTTAAGAATGTGTCTTTATTTTCCGACTTGAACAGCCCAACTGCATCAACGGTCTCGCCGTCAATAACGCAATCTTTGAAATAGACGGTGTAAAATTCGCCGCCTTTGATTTTGGGGTGGGTACTTTGTTCGTACAAATGTTTGGCGAGGTTTACGGATTGTTCCAAAAGGGTTTCGGGGTTAGCGAAAATCTTACTTGCACATACAAATACTTCGTTCATCTTTATATCAATGTCGTGACAGAAATTGAAGTACTCGGTGGATTTGAAAGAAGAAATAAAATAATTCATTAAGAGAATATTTATATTTTCGTCTATTTCAATACCTGATTTTGAAAAATAAATATTTTCATCGTTTAATTTATTTCCAACTTTATGTATAATTATTTTTTTTATATTTGATTCTATAAAATTGTGCATTTCCTACCCTTTTTTAGTTTTATATTCAATGAATTTGTTATAAACAATCATCTTTTGCCTATCCATTTCTTCAAGCAATTTGTTTTTCAAAATTTTCTTTTCTCTTGCATCAAGTCGAATTCCTTTTGAATTTGGTAAAGATAAATTCATCTCAAATTCAGAATCAAGTTTTTGTTTTGTGCCAAACTCGGGAAACCCAAAAGTAAAATAACATTCTCCTTTTGTCCCATTATAAAGGTATTCAAATTTAGCATCAATACTCCAAATAGCAATGTGTTTATGATATGTGTTTTCCTTAATAAAAAATGTTTCATTCAGTTTCTGACCTGACATTAGCAGTTTCTTAATTTGATTCATCCACGATATTTTTTCAGGCAAATTTGACTCATTTTCAGGCTTTAATGAAACATCGCCAATCTCAATACATTTGAAAATATTATTGTCTAAATGAGTAGAAAGCCGAAATAAAAATACTATTCGGTCTTCGTTTGAAAAATCTTTAAATAATATTTTTTTCATTGCATTTTTATCAGTTATCATTTGTTTTTGCTCAAACTCTTCTTTTTTTATTTTTACCGCATATTCTATCAAAGTTTTTGTTTCTGGTGCGGTATGTGTTATTTTTACAAAACCTTTGTTGTTTTGTTCTTTTATAAATTCAAAAGAACCTTCAAAAATATTTTTTTGTTCGTACCACGATTTATTCAAATCATTTCTTTCTAACTCAATGTCGGCTTTCAAATGATTGGGGTTATTATCAATAGGGCGCAATCTTACAGGTTTTGTAAGTTTACAAGTAGGTAAATTTTTCTTAATAAAATCATCTAAATTGCATTCCGACATATCTTGTTGCAAAAGAGGTTGATTACCAGCCCAATCAATTGAACGAGAAATAACTTTCTTATTGTCCTCTTTTGTGTTAAAACATTCTCTAATTTCATCAAACTCTTTTGGGCTTAATAACAATGTTTGCAAAACGGGTACCATTGTATTTTTGTCTTGAAAGGGAAAAAATATACCACGATTTTTCATTATTCTATGCAATTCTGCATTTGTCAAGAAAGATTGATTGGCAAAGCCTCGTATAAACTCACCGTGTGGCACTATATCATTAATGTTTTTGTGTTCAGTGTTCATAATTATATTGAGTTAGGGAATTTATTTCTGTAGTTTTTTGCAAATACTGTACTTGAAAAGTTTGTATCTGTAAATTGCTGTTTTGCTTGCTTGGCTTCGTTACTATGCAGTATCTCGTCGTAATCAGGAAAGCAAATGAATACTTTACTTGTTAAGTTGGTTGAAATATCCTTTGCTACTCCCATAATGCGCCGAAAATCGTCTTTTTCAAAACAATCAATGCTAAATAGCGCAAAGTAAACCTCTTTTGCATTATCCTTGTTTTGTAATTTTATGGGCAAGATACTTGAATTGATATATTCAACAGGTAAATAAGTACCAGTGTTTTCTCGTTCTATTGGAGAAATGTTTTGCCCTGTGTTTGGATAGTAAAATTGAAAATCAAAATTTTGAAATTCAGATTTTAAAAATTTTATAACATCTAAAATAAATCTAACCCTTTTGTTATCAACAACAAAGATACAATGAACATTATATTCATTTTTGATTTGAGCATTAGATATTTTTTCTATTAGGTCTTCATAACTATCTTCCTCCTCATTATTGTTAAGCCAAAACAAAAGTCCTATATCATTTATTTGAGAATAACCATCAAAACCATTTGCAATCTCGTTTTTTTTCTCAGACAAGGAAAAACACTCCATTGCAATAGCCAGATCGTCAAAATACTCTTTAAATTTAATATTTGGATTGTTAGGATATTTTTTTGTCTTAAATTTTGAGGAAATAATAATATTGTTTAACACATTGGATATTAAAGGGTTTTTGTAAGCATATAAGAAATCAATGCCGTGCGTCTGCCTCGGCTTTTCTGTTATTGAATGCTTATCTTTTAACAAACAAGGGATGTCAAACCTTTTTTGTACGTTTTTCCAACCAATAGCGGTAAGAAATAGTTCTACAACATTTTCGCCGTGTTCGCCTATGCGTTTTGATAATTCTCCCATAAGTAATCCTATATTAATTCGTTAATATTGCAATTATTAATGCCACACATCTTCCAATTTCCCCGCCAATTCTTTAAAACTCGCCTCATCTTCCTGCAACATTTTTAAAAATTGACTTGGTTTAAATTGATTACGCTTTGCAAAATCGGTATTCCACAACTCCATAAATTCGTTGTCTGCATCAAAAGTTTCGAGTGTATTTATTGTTTTAGAAATAATATCATCAATAGTTTCACTTGTTTCAAAATCAATGGTTATTGAAGAATTCCAAGTACCTTGAAAATAAATACTATTATCGTCAATATGCGGACAACTTACATCGCCATTATTATAAATCCAATCGGCTAACTCTTTTATATTGGTTATTTCATTCATTTTATATTGCTTTTGAGTAAGGTAATGATTTGATATAATCTTCTATAAATTGCCAATCAGGTAAATTATCAGCAGTAATCGGAAGTTTTATTTTTGATTGTTGCATTCGTTTTGTGCCAAATTTTCTACCATAGGTAAATCTATATTTTTCTTTCTCAATAAGAGTACATAAAAACAACGCAATGTATTTATTCATTGCAAATTTTGGTTTGAAAATTCTCACATCGTCAGGCGAGGCACAATAATCATAAGAATGATAAAAGGCACTGCCGACAGAGCCATTTCGAGCAACAGTAATGGTATTTTTACTCTGTGTTGCTTCTGACATAACAAACGAACTTACACCATTATTGAATTGCGTTGAAGATATGTAGGGCACATCGCCGTCTTCACTTTGCATAAAATTTTTGTCGGAAGAAGTGTAAATTTCAAAAATATCATCATATCGAAACCATTTCCAATTTTTGGCATCTAATGTTTGTATTTCTTTATTTGGATTACTTGTATCTAAAATTCCAACAGGTGCAGTATTTGTAATAATTGTATGTGCTAAATAATGCCTGATTTTCTTTTCAAAATCATTTTGATTTAGCATCGAATAATCCGTTTCCATATACGCTTCTGCGCACCATTCATCTTCACCTTTTACTTCCTGTTTTACCGATAATCCTGCAACTTCATCAAGATTATTGTAAGCATTTTTCCATCGCTCTTTTATGTCGTTCCATTTTCCGCGAGCATCAATTCTGCCTCTTTGTTTGCGCTTTTCAAATCCATCATCTTTGAAATAACCAAACCAGGTTTTGCGCCCTTCGTGCTTTTTGTTTGCTTCAAAAACCATTACGCAAGTAACTACGCTTGCCGTTGGATTAAACAGTTCGTCGGGCATCGAAAGAACGGCTTTGAGGTGGTGGCGGTCTAAAATTCGTTTTTTTACGGCGATTAATTCTTTTTCGTTTTTAATTCCGCAACTCATTTGTACAATGGCTACTACCGTTCCGTTTTGAGCCGAAACCACTTCCAAAGCGTGTTCAATAAACTGCATTTGCCTTGCTACACCCACATCATAAGGCGGATTTAAAAAAGCAATGGTTGGTTTGTGGTTATTTTTTACAATACTGTCTAATGCGAAGCAATCGCCACAGTAAACATTAGATTTTCCATCACCCCGCATCATCATATTAGAGCAGGCATAAGTGAACATTGAGGGGCGAAGTTCTACACCAATCAGTTGATTGTTTTTTATGCTTTGCTTTTTGTTTTCGTCATTTCCTGCTAATTGAAACATTCGTTTCATTCCTGCAATGATAAAACCTCCTGTTCCACAACAAGGGTCGTAAATAATATCGTTAGAATTTACATTTGCCAAATCGCAAAATAAATCGGTAATATGTGCAGGCGTAAGCACCAATCCCTGGCTTTGTTCGCTACCTGCATAACGGATAAACTCTGTATAAAAACGCCCCAAAACATCAAATCCGCTTTGTTCCATATCTACAAGCGGATACACATTTCGGTGTAAATATTCTACCATTTCTTTGGCGACTTCTACTGACTGTTCGTGTTCTTTTTTATTTTTATGCTTTATCGTGTTTTGTTTAAAAAGCGGCTCATTTAATATTTTGCTGTATTCGCCAATCATTTCTGCTTTGTTGCGAATGTCGTTTTGTGCAAGTACGCTTTCGATAGACGATAACATCGCTTTCCCTAAACTTTCGACATTTGAATAGGTTTTATAACTGATACGAAACGGCTCGTGCAAAAGCGAAAGTAATATAGCGCTAACCATTGTACAGCGAGTGATTTCTGTTATGGAATAATCTTGATATTGATTATTTAGAAAAATGGCTTTTTGAATAATATCTATATTTCGCAAATTGTCTGCAAATTGCTCATTATTAAACAATTTTAGATAATTATTGATGGAAAGAAGTTTTTTGTCTTCTTTGTTTTCGATAAATTGCGTTGCACTTTTTTTCCAAATAAACTGCGACACGAGCAATTCCTGTTCTGTTTGTCCACTTACGGCAATAGCCACTACGTCAAACTCAGCCGAAAGCGCTTTTGCGTAATGCAAAACACCATCCACTGCATAGTCTTTTGGGTTGTCAAGTTTTTGACTTCTGTGGTCAGAAACATTGGCTTTACATTCAATAACAAGCAGATAATCAATATTGCCTGCCGGGAAAGAAATTATAAATTCAGGTTTTCCAACTCCTTTTCCACTTTTTGAGGCAGTTTGCAACAAGTCAATCACTCTTTTGTTGTACGATTTTTGTTCTTCAAACTTAATGCTTTTGAACAATGGGTCGTTCTTAAAGTGATTTCTTACAATGTCTTCGGTAATTCTTTCGTTTGCCATAATTTACCATTTTTATTTATATGCAAAATTACGCTTTTTTT
>Ga0099364_10013978_pt1 | contig 10720 bp, 4 predicted proteins | sample TergutTh196P3_FD_73070 | JGI IMG/M metagenome (GOLD analysis project Ga0099364, IMG submission 73070) | Microcerotermes parvus P3 segment gut microbial communities from Pointe-Noire, Republic of the Congo - Th196 P3 | ecosystem: Host-associated > Arthropoda: Insects > Digestive system > Gut ...
GAAACCTTCATTATCACCCATCAGCACCATGCGTACGGGAATGAGCAAAAACATGTAAAGCGGAACAAAGAGATAGAACATTATGATCCAATTGATGTAAATGAAATAAAACTGAATCGGAATGGCAAGGTAAGCCCACAACAGCACTCTTCTGTCTGTGCGTCTTGTCGGAATCAGAGAAACAAACTCTTTGAGTGCTAAAAAAGTTATGAATGCAAGGAAAAACAAGGCAAACATTTTGTTAAAGGAAAATGCCGCAGTGAAAAGTATCACGATAAGCCAAAATGACTTCAATCGTAACTTAAAGTTTGCCATTTCTTTCTTCAATATCCATTCTGAAAGATAGACGATCAACGTTGCGGCAAGCATGACTGCGTAAACAACGTAGGCGCAATTTTTGACATTTTCAGTGATTACAAGTTGTTCCATAAGATTCTCCTTTATCCGTTTTTATACTGTAAAATGCTGACGATTGACATGCTCGCCCACTGAGCGTAGAAACGCACGGCGGTTCTCGTAAGGTAAAGTATTATGTTTGAAAATCAACACTCTAGCACAAAAAATCCCGCCAAAAATTTTACACATGCCACTGAAAACCCGATACAATCCGACTTTTTGCCATTTTAGGACATTCTGGCATTCCCGATTAAAACGAAATGACCCGATAAAAAAAAACCAAGCAAAGACAAGACCCGCCGATAGACGATACCCCGAACGTCGGAAGATACCCCAAGGATGGGGGAACGTTAGCGCACACCGTTAGCCGCTTTGCCTGCAAAGCGCATACCAACGCGTCGCAGGCGACGCGGCTAACCCAACAAAGCAAAGGATTGCAATCAATGACAGGTCTCTACGTACAGTCGAACGTCCAGTCTCTCACTGCGCAAAATCAACTCAATCGGAATATGGCTGGTCTCAGCGATGTTCTGGTTCGCCTCAGCACCGGATTGCGGATCAACTCCGGGAAAGACGATCCCGCCGGACTCATCGCCAGCGAACTGCTGAAGTCCGATATGGTCGCCACCACAAAAGCCATCACCAACGTCCAGCGTGCCAACAGCATGGTCGCCATCGCCGACTCCGCCATGGGACAGATCAGCAGTCTGCTCAATGACATCAAGGGACTCATCAACGAATCCGCAAGCACCGGAACGATGACCTACGAACAACTTCTGGCGAACCAACTGCAAGTCGATGCGGCACTCGATTCCATTGACCGAATTGCTAAAACGACGAACTATCTGGGAAAAAATATCCTCGATGGTTCATTGGACTTCAACATACAGGGACTGGATCGCCAAGCCGTTAGAAGTTTGAGCGTTTATCAGGCAAACTTCGGTACGCAAGACCACGTCGATGTCGGAATCAATGTGATCGAAGATGCCAGCCGTGGGCAACTCTTTTACGACAAGGCGGGAGTCAGCCAAGACACTGTTTTTGAAATCGTCGGAAACGACGGTTCGAGCCTCGTCAAAGTGGCGGGAGGGCAGGGGGTGGATTCGATTGCCGAAGCGATCAATCTCGTCTCCGACTCCACCGGCGTTCGGGCGATTGTTGGTCGTGATGCCACTGCGGGACAGATTTTCCTGACCAGTGCCGGTTTGGACAATGACATTAACCTGACCGCTCTGATGACCGGTGCTGCCGCCGGAAATTACACGGTGAAATTCACCGCAGGCAATACCGAATCCACCACGTACACCATTACGGAGCCGCAAAACGGCAAGCCGGGCATTATCGACTTCCAGTTAAAGATGCAGCCGCATGTTGCCCCCTCTGCCGAGAAACTGGACGAGTCCTTTAATGGACTCTACACGTATGGTATTTCAGGAAACCCTGTCGATGGCGAAAACATCATTGTACAAACGACCAATGGGCAGCAGATCAGAAGTATTGAGTACGTCAAAAACCAAACAGCCAACTTGTTGCCGCCGGGCGCGTCGGGGGGCATCGCGGCGACCTTCGATAAGGTAACGGGAAAACTGCAAATTCAATATAATACTGTCGATCCCCCGGAGGAGGCTGACCTTCGCCGGGCGATCAATGCCATTGACGGTTTCGAGTACCTGGGAGTGAGCGACGGCACTGAACTTTTGACCGGCGCAGCGTTAACTGTTGCACTGGCGGCTGCGTTCCATGAAGACACGGGGCTCACCGGCACGAAATCCGCCGTTGACCTTCGGGCGAACAATGCCATCAACATTCAGGCGGCGATCCCCGGCACGAAGTTCGAAAATACCGATGTCGTCTATGTGAAAGCCGCCGATGACATCGTCGCCTTTACGGAAATGTTCCAGGTCGGTATTCAAAACCTCTATCTCGGCTCAACGACCTCTGCCGATACTGCGCTGCTGGGACACTCCATCAATTTCGTGATCGGAACTCCCGCAGGGATAGGCAACGCAAGCGCGATCGCCACTGTAAATGGTTTGAACGTTACTATGAATGAGAGTGCAACCCTTGCAGACGTTCTGACGGCGATTACTAGCGAAACAGACTTTGCGAATCTCAAATTCTTCAATCCCAAGGGAACTGGTGTGGATGATACCGCAAGCGCAGTATCGCTTGCCGGTACGACACTGAATCTGGGTAACGTACAAATGGCTTACACGGATACCCCCGCACAGGCTGCCGCTACGATTATGTTAGATAGCGGCGAAGTCCAAATGCGCTTTATTGCCGATACAGTTGGCACGCAATACAACGATGTTACCATTATATTTGAACACGACGATGATAATTTCAAGGCGGGCGACGTTTCGGCGGTCTATGATGCGGCACGAAAAATTCTGCACATTCGCGGGCAGTTGGAAGGTCCTGATGCCGCTACCTATGGGTCACTCAAAGCCGCCGTGGAAGCATGTTCCCCCTTCAAGGTGGAAGTGAAAGATGCGGCATCCAACATGCCTTATGCGCTCGGTACTACATTGCCTACTACAGGTTTCGCGGTTGTTCCTGACTCTGGCTTGTCCACAGGCACCAATGGTTCCTTCGTCAAAACCGGTCAGGTGGTCGGCGATGTCGGCGGAAATAATCAAACGCTCTACATTATGGTTGCGCCCGATGCAAGTGCCGAGGATGTCGTTACTGCGTTCCGCGATGCGAAGGGTCCTGCCGCACAGATTGCCGCGAACTTCATTGTTACCCACGCCACCGACAACGACGGCAGCGGTGCAATTTTCAGCAGCATATTTGATACGGATGTTGCCGTTCGGGTTTATGCCGGCGCCCTCACCGGCGGAAACAGCGGCTTGCAAACGAATGTTACCGCCAAAGAATTGGTGGACTTCATTAACAACGATGCCGTCTTGAGCAAATTGTTCATGGCGGACATTGCACGGGGACAAGTCGGCAATGGATTTCTGACGCTCTTCGATGAAGCCGCGTATTACGGCAGTCCTATTAACGATAATGCGTTGCAGTTCCTAGGTCCGAAAGACTCGCCGGATATTCTCTTCGTGATTGATGGTCCGAATTCGCAGTTAGGACTTTCCTTCGTGGACAATTATGGTTCCGGGTGTATTACCGATGGTCGACCGATTGCGAGTCTCAATGCGACACATGCCAATGCTGCGTTTTCGGTACAGGCACTTCTCGGAGGCTCGACATACGACGATATGGTCGTCCGAATGATTCGGCTGGACGGAAACCATAGTGCCGAGGATAGTTACGCCATCTACAAAGATGGACCCTCCAACGCAATGGCGTATTGTAGTATTGTCAGCAATATAAACGATGGTACGTCCATAGAGCAAGGAAAATTCATCGTCTATGCGAATCAGGGCGGCGACAAATACAACGAGGTGGACATCGTTGCCCGATTGGATGTTGACCAGTCCGTCCCGGCAACAGCATACTATGACGAATTCACCAAGCAGTTGATCATTACGGTCAGCGATCCCAGTGTAACGCTTAGCGAAGCAGTGGCAGCCATCAACAACGAAGGCACGTTTCATGTCGAATACGATTTCAGTTTCAATGTCGATCCCGATGACGGTACTAGTAGCAGCGGTCCCGGTATTGCCACTTTTGCCAGTTTGTTTAATGCGTCCACGGAAATCGTCATCGGCAACACCGGCAACACCGGCGGACACAAAGGCGGCGTGTTGGAAGTGTACGTCGGCGGTACAGATGAACAGATCACCGCTCAGAGAGTCATTGACACTATCAACAACAGTCCGACGGTGAAAAGTCTTTTCAACGCAGCACCTATCGGCGGAACAGACGCAGGAACCGGCAGAATTGACTTCCGCAACGACAACATTCATCGGGTTCTCGGTTCTGACGGCAAATGGCGCAACGAAGTCAACATGCTCACCGGTATTCTCGGCAGCGACGAAAACGCTCAGAGTTACATGGTCATTCACCTTGCGACCGATGCCAACGGTAACTCGATTACGACAGCGCGTGACTTGGTAAAATTCTTCGACCAACTGACGGTAGAGCAGACTCGCGGAATCAGCGTGAGTGTGGTGCGACCGCCCGGTGTCGATAACCTCGATAGAAAGTGGACGGTGGACAGTTGCGGAAACATCATCGAAGAGCAACTGTGCGACGATCTGTACGGCTTCGGTATTTTGCAGCCGACTTATGAAGTGGACGATTGTTACAACTACTTCTACTATCCGATTGAGTTTTTCTCCTATGGGCAGGACATTCAGCCGGGCAACGCTTACGGCATTGTGATCGCCCAAAACGGCAGAGATGCGTCGCTGAACATTCGTGCAAAGACAACAGGTCCCGACTTCAATGGAGTCGGATTCAAATATGTCAAACTCGGTGATCCGATGACGCAAATGTATGCCGAATATGACGCAAACAGCAAAATGATTAGCGTATTCATTCACGAAGGGGCGACGGCTTCGCAAGTGAAACAGGCTATCGAAAGTAGCGAGCAGACACGGGATTTGTTCGAGGTTACGTTGCCGGGCAACGGTTCCGGTGTTGTATCGTTGCAGGATAATTACCTTCTGACGAGGGGTGGTCTCCATGATATCGGTTATCGCGGCGGTGCGGCAATGCTCGGTGCGGCGGATGCCGACGCACATCGGCTGATATTGGAATCAATGGGAGAAGGTTCGCGGCAGTTTGTTTCGCTCCGCTGGCTTGACGGCGGCGACTTCCGTGTTACCGATGTGTATGGCAACACAACGGACACTGCCTACGGGTCAGACATGATTGCCACCATCAACGGCATGAAGGCATCGGCGGATGGACGTTCGCTGACGTTGGAGTCGGCGATGTTGAAGATGGGCATCATCATGGATGAGAGAGTTACGACGGGGGATCGGATTAACTTTACGATTACCGGCGGCGGTGCGGTTATTCAGATGGGTGCGGACGTGGTCTCGAATCAGCAGATACGATTTGGTATTCAGAGTGTCAACACGGCGAATCTCGGCGGTGCGTCGGGCAGACTCTATCAATTACGGACAGGAGAGATTGCTGACTTGGTAACATCGGATGCGAGTCGGCGGTTGGCGGATCGGATTATCAATGAGGCGATCTTGAGTGTGGCGCAGACTCGTGGACGTTTGGGAGCGATTCAGCGGAACACGTTGGAGCCGCAGATCAATGCGTTGCAGGATTCGTTGGTAGCGATTTCGGCGGCGGAGGCGCAGATTTCCAATGCGGACTTTGCGGAAGAAAGTTCCCGGTTGACGAGGGCGCAGATATTGGTGCAGGCGGGTACGAGAACCTTGCAGATTGCGAATCAATTCCCGCAGTACGCTGCGTCGCTCCTCGGCGGATAACATTTAGCCGCGTCGCTCCGCGACGCGCTGACTCACGCATCGGAGGCGAAATTTTTCCAACCAATAGAGAGCAACGCCGCAAAAAGGCTTCGCCTCGTTGTTGTTACGTGATTGATATTTTTGCGTCAAACCATTGATGGTCTGAAGAGACCATCCCTTTTTCGCAAGGGCTAGTTTGACGGATTCATAGACTTTTTTTCTATTCCCTTTCAACATCGTTTCGTTGAGATTCAAGACACTGTTCAGTTGTTCATTGAATTCGTTATCGTCCGATTCTATACAGCCATTATTTAGGTATCGAGGTTTTAATAGCGGTGCATGATTCGGATTTGATGGATTGAATTTTAGAGGTGCGTCCCCCTTTTTTACATCGCAGTGTTCCTTGCTGGGAGTTTGTCCTTCATTGCCTTGACACGCGAGCATCATGTTGTCGTAGTTGAGTTGTTCGTCGGGAAACTCTGTTTGACTATGCCAATGTTCGATGCGGGACTGTTCCGGCTTAATCCGTTTCATACAATAGCAACAGATTGCCCCTTGTTCATTGAGTAGCGATTGGCGCAACTCTTCCTTGACCGCACTCGGCATATTTTCATACGAGGCGTTTATATCACGGCGGTATTGCGAAAGCGAGTTCGGCGGGAGGGACTTTTGTATCGGAATCACGGTGCCTCCTTGCGATTGCCATCAAGAGTGTCATCAAGCATATCAATCAGCGACATTGCTCCGACCGTTTCCGGTAATGTGCCGTTTGTTTTTCGTTCCAACGCCTTAATGTGTTTTCTTGCCTCATTAAACTTTTCGCGGTCAATAAACCGGCTAATTGTATGCAGTTCTTCCGCAATGTCTTTGTTTCGCGACAGACATGGCGTTCCCACTGTCATCATACTTCCTAAAATGAGATTAGAGTCCAACCCGTAGGCTTGTTTCGGAGTCGTACACGTAATCCCTGATTCGGACTGCGATAGTTGAAAAATGCGTTGTCCATTTGAATCGGCATAGACCTCGCCGATAACCTGCGGCGAATGAGTAGAAACGAAAAATTGTATGTTAGGAAAAGTTTTGAGTAACCGTTCAATGATCATTCGTTGCCAAGAGGGATGCAGATGCAACTCGATTTCGTCGATCAAGACGATTCCGTAACCGTTGAGCGGATTATCCATTTTGGGATTGGCAATCGCCAAGCGGCGGGCAATGTCTCCGACCATTGCCATCAAGCATTGCTCGCCTGATGACAGTTGTTCCACGCGGAGTAACTGTCCATTCTTTTTAACGACCATTCCTTCGGTTTCGCGGCATATTCTCCAATCCGTGAAATCCGGCATGAACTTTTCAATAGCACGGCGAACCGATTGGAGCTGTGTATCAGACGGTTTTTCGCCCGACCAGCGGTATTTTTCGTTTTCGATGTCCTCATACTCACGGAACCACCCAAAAAATTGCGTAAAATCTGCCGTGCGGTGCAATGATTGGTCGTAAATTTCTAAAATGCCATTTTCACGTTTTTTTCTAACTTTCACCGAAGCAACAGACGCGGCTCGGTTGATGGGATAATATGCCAACAACGGAAGACCGCCTCTTCCCGATTCTATCAATGTATGATAATTATAGACTAATTCTGCTGGTAACCATTGATCTTCTTTATCATTTTTCGTGTGAAAACCGGGACGTTTTCTTGTCAACTGATATTCAAAATGGCGATATTGAAACCCGCCAAAATGGTCGGGACAATCACCTTGCAAAAATAAATATGCCTGATTTTCTGCGTTGTGAATATCGTGTATTTGGATTCGGGAGCCCATGTTTTTTGGATTTTGTACTCGCTTAGTAATCCATGAAAGGAGAGTTGAAATGGCATCAAGCACGGTTGATTTACCTGCCCCGTTTTCTCCAAAAAGAACGTTAAGATGATCCGCAAAATTAAAACCAACCTCACCGCGTATCCCTCGGTAATTTGTGCAGGTTAACTGTTGTATCTTCATGGGCAATTAGCTTTCACTGAAGTCATCATGGTATTGTACAATCGTTGTATGAAAAAATCAACGAGGGCGCAGATTTTAGTACAAGCGGGTACGAGAACCTTGCAGATTGCGAATCAATTCCCGCAGTACGCTGCATCGCTCCTCGGCGGGTAAAGTTTAGCCGCTCCGCCTGCGGAGAGCCCGACGCACAGGCAAGGAAAAAACATTTAAAATTGTCTCGGCAGATAAAAAAATTCGTCATTCCAGTCTGCGCGGGAATGACGAATAATCAAAACTGCGACGGACTGCACTGCAGGACTGCACTCCGCCTTCCTCATGCTCTTGTTTTTTGCAGCGTTTCAGTTAACATGCATAAGTCGGGGACAAATCGTCCATAGGCGATGCCCCATTGACTATTCCTTTCCTCAAACTGGAGACCTATTTTATGAAGAACTCACTCATTGCATTGTCCTGTTTTTTAGTTTTGGCTTTTCTACCGGCAGCGGCACTGGCACAAATTTCGGACGAAGAAAAAGCCGAAGGTTTCGTTTCGATCTTCAACGGAAAAGACCTGACCGACTGGGAAGGCAATCCCGACATCTGGAAAGTCGAAAACGGTGCTATTGTAGGAACCACGACCGCCAGTGGACCGGCAAGAATCCGGCACAATCAGTTCATCGTCTGGAAGGGAGGCGCCGTCGAGGATTTCGTACTGCGGTTCGACATCAAGTGCTCCAAGGAAGGAAACTCTGGAATGCAGTACCGAAGTTGGGTGAACAACGACCCGGCAAAGCCGTTTAGTGTTTCCGGCTATCAGGCGGACTTTGACGGAGGACATGCTTATTCAGGAATTCTTTACGGCGAAGGGTTTCGGGATATTCTCGGCAATCGAGGAGTCGTCTCGGTCATCGGCGACGACTCCAAACAGAAGGAAATCGCCCGATTTGCCGAAAACGAATCTCTCAAAAAGGTACTCAAAGTCGAAGACTGGAACACTTACGAAGTGACCGCAAAAGGTTTTACCTTTATAAACAAAATCAACGGTCATATCATGAACATCTGTTGTGACGAGGACAAGGCGAATCGTAAAGCAAGCGGCATCCTTGCCATCCAGGTTCATCAAGGACCGCCGATGAGAGTCGATGTCAAGAACATTCGGATCAAAAAATTATAGGGCAGTAAAAATGTTCACAGAGTCCGGTTCGTAAGAACCGGACTCTGTGGCGTACTACCGCGACTGTAATTCTTCCAGAGTCGCAGACTCAAAAGCGGCTTGCTCCTTCACTCTGTCGATGATATCGATTTTCTGTATATCGACAAAGATGTCGTTGCTATTATTATTCCAGCCGTATCGCAAGTTGGTGAAACGCACTCTAATTAGGTAACTATCGCTGTTGGTAACAAGTTGCCGGATGTGTTCAGCACTGCCGGTGACGGTCATGTGAAGTTCATTATAGCGAGTGCTAATTTCAGAGACCGCAATGCTCGGCAGAGGAAATACTATGGGAAAACTGATACGAGTATCAGCAAATCGATGGTGAAAATTCGTTCTGCTGGACAGACGCAAGCTGCTTTCATTGCCGTTAATCTTCATGTCGTTGGTTGAAAAGGGAAGTTCACGCACGAACGTTTTTTGGGCAATTTCATCGCGTGTTTTTCCGATTTGCGTGCGTACCAGATCAAGATTCGTGCCTGCAGATTCCTTATCAGCACCAGATGCTCGTTGGTAACGGGTATCCGCATCTTGAAACCTTTGTCTCAATCCATCATTGCCCCATTCAACAAAAGCTCTCAAGGAATTAGATTGGGCGGGGTCAAAGCCGTTCTTTCGCTGTTCCTCACGCAGGTTGATGGCACCGGCTAACACGATTTTCTCCCGCCAGAGTTTTTCCTTTTGCTCGTCAATGAGCTTCTTTTGGGCAAGCCGTTCCGTTTCGGCAAGCCGCTGTTCTTCTTCGGCGATGCGCTTTTCTTCGGCAAGCCGCAATTCTTCAACACGTCGCCGCTCTTCGGCAATTCGTCTCTCTTCGGCAAGTCTTGCCTCCTCCACACGTCTGCGCTCGGTAACGGCACGCTCTGCTTCGGCAAGCCACTGCGCCTCCAGATTTTGCAACACCGCGATGGCATCCTCATGTTCCTGTGCCGCCGCCTTGCGGAGCCACTTTTCCACTTCCTTCACATCTTCGGGAACCCCCTCACCATTGAGGTAACACAGGGCAAGCAAGTATTGTGCGTCGGCGCTTCCTAACTCGGCGGCTTTTTCATACCAAATTGCTCCCATCGCCTCATCTTTGGAAACTCCTAATCCTTGAAAATAGAAGGAAGCGAGCCTGATTTGCACCTTGGTATCACCTTGTTCGGCAGTTTTACGTAACCGCTCCGCCACTTTGCCAAACCACTTGTCCGCTTCCTTGCCATCTTGGGGAACGCCAATACCTCTGGCATAACACATGCCTATATTGTATTCTGCGTCTTCAAAGCCTTGTTCGGCGGCTTTGAGAAGCCAATCTACGCCCACTGCCTCGTCGACAGGAACGCCCAGACCATGATAGTAACAAAGACCGAGCAAGACCTGTGCTTCGGGAATGCCGCCTTCAGCAACTCTTGTCCAGACAGCGAGATTTCTCGCCCTTTTGAGGTTCATATATCTTTCCACGTTTGCGAAGTCGGCACTTCTGGCGGCTGGTTGATGGCGAAATTCTGTTCGAGGCATAGCCGGCGCGTCAAAACCCGTCGTGTCCATCATTGCCGGTTCGACAAGGAAATCGCCTCTGAATACAGGTTTGTGCCATACGTCGCAATTTCTGGCTGCGGCGTATTCGATAATTTCGCGAAGATCGGTTTTTGCCGTCTCCGCATCGGCTTGGTTGATTTCCGCCGCGCAAATTTGAGCGGTAAGCAGGAAAGAAACGAGAACAGCGAGGTACGTAATGTTTTTCATGGTGTTTTTGTTGGTTAAGGGGGGTGGGGTAAAAATGGGCAAATAGAACCAAAAAGTAAGGCTCTCTA
>Ga0099364_10013979_pt1 | contig 10720 bp, 8 predicted proteins | sample TergutTh196P3_FD_73070 | JGI IMG/M metagenome (GOLD analysis project Ga0099364, IMG submission 73070) | Microcerotermes parvus P3 segment gut microbial communities from Pointe-Noire, Republic of the Congo - Th196 P3 | ecosystem: Host-associated > Arthropoda: Insects > Digestive system > Gut ...
CGGCGACAGCCAGACACCGGAAAGGGAGTTCCGTTCTACCGGGCTTGGCTCGGGATTTATTGTACGTCAGGAAGGGAATGTGTATTACGTTGTTACAAATAACCATGTAATAGACGGTGCAACAGAAATCCGTGTTGCTTCAAGAGATGGCCGTGAATATGATGCCACACTTGTAGGCAGGGACAGCCGCAGGGATATTGCCATTGTTTCTTTTAGAACAAATGATTATTTTCCCCTTGCTGTTTTGGGTAATTCTGATGATGTAAAAGTAGGAGACTGGAGCCTTGCAATGGGTAATCCTTTAGGCGAGCAGTTTTCTTTTTCAACAACCATGGGGATAATAAGCGCGCTTGGCAGAACCGGCGGTCCTGGCGGCAATATAAATGATTTTATCCAGACAGATGCTCCCATAAATCAGGGTAACTCAGGCGGACCTTTGGTAAATATACGCGGAGAAATAATCGGTATAAATACCTGGATTGCAAGCAATAACAGCGGTGTAAATGTAGGTCTTGGATTTGCCATTCCGATAAATAATGTCAAACGCACTATTGATGAATTAATCAGAACCGGAGTTATAAGTGACGGCTGGCTAGGGGTTTCCTTGGTTGATCTTGACAGAGATATGCTTACAGCCCTCAACATTGACGGCATGCGCGGAGCATTTGCTTCTCAGGTCTTTATTGGTTCACCTGCAGACCTTGGCGGGATTAGGGCTGGTGATTTTATAACAGCTGTAGACGGCAGGGAAATAAGAAATTCTTCTGCACTTACACAGATAGTCGGCAACACAAGGCCAGGCCAAACAGCTGTATTTACAGTCATGCGTGACGGAGCTTCAAGGGATTTTACTGTCAGAATTGACACACGCACAGATGAACTTGCAGCTGACAGCAAAAACCTTTGGCCTGGATTGATGGTAGTAGATCTTTCAGATGCACTTAGATCAAGCCTTGGACTTGAAGACGATGCTCAAGGTTTATATGTAGCCAATGTCATCGCAGAGACCCCTGCAGCCATTATAGGGATTCAGCGCGGAGACAGGATTACTGCAATTAATGATATACCTGTCAGCGATATAAGCGCTTTTTACAGGGTATTAAGGGATAATACAAGCAGGGAACTTTGGTTTACATTCTACCGCGGTGAATCAACTTTGGATTCATTAAGGTTCAGACGCCCGTAAACTTTAAGTTTATTGCAGTGTTCTTAGGACTTCATTATTAAGTATGATTACAACCCTGCCTTCCCTTAGAAGGCGGAGGTTGTTTTCACTTGACAGAATTAAAAGGGCATCAGACCTGTCAATAATTGGATCTGTAGGAACTATTCCAAAAACAGACCTGGCAAATATCTTTAAAGGTCTTTCTCCAACCAATGCTATAAGCTCATTATCTATACCTGATGGAGTAGGCCGGAATATATTTTCACTTTTTGAATAACGTACCATCATCCCCTGGCTCCTGGCAATAATAGCCGGGTCTGTCATGCTGCGTTCGTATATCAGGTTCATGTCAGTATCCCATATTTTTGGGAATATACAGGGTTGTACAAGAGATGAAGTGTTCCTGCCATGAACTGGAAGAGCGTTATCTGCAATTACTATTATGCCTGTATAATCAGCTGTAGGTGCGGGGATCAAGGGCAGATCAGGAGATCTTGCCCGCTCGTGTCTTGTTAGGGCAGTGCTTAAATTATTTAAATCTATTGTATATCTCCCGGAGAAGCGAGTCAGGTCAATGGAAAAGTTGGGCGGTGTTCTGTTTGCTCCAGAGTAAATTGCATCAAGCTCTCTTAAACTTAAATCTCCCCTTTCAATCAAACTTCCTAGTGTGGAAGAAGAATCAACCTGTAAAGAAAGGAGCAGGGGTTTTATTAAACCAGGGTACTCTTCCCTAAGTATCTCTTCTGCCTGGCTGCGTCCGGATGGAAACCTTATACCGGCAGAATTTAAAACAAGCTCTGTGGATGCTCCAAGTTCCTTTTTTTCCCAGTCCAGTGTTCCGTTAATGGAAATCCCTAATGTATCAGCTCCCAGTCTTCCGGAGAGGCAACAAATGAAACATATTGTAAAAACCGCGGACAATAAAGAGGCGGGCTTTTTTGGTTTTGTGCGCATTAATCTATTATCGGCGTTTTAAGGATTCTCCCAATACTGAGTATATCGTTAATTCTCATATTATTTGCTTCTGCCAGAGCTTCCGGTGTAATGCCGTGAGCCAGGGCTATGGACCACAGGGTCTCACCCTGTTTTACAGTATAAGACCCGGAAAAATCAATATTAACAGTGTTTCTGATAAAAAGCGGCCTGTCCCTCAATGCTGGAATCATAAGTACTGCTCCAATTCTTAATAAATGAGCCTGGGTACCTGGGTTTACAGATAGTATTTGATCAACGCTTATTCCGTAGTGGCGAGCCAGAGCAGAAAGCGTGTCTCCTGAGCTTATGGTATGAATATAGTAATTTATTAAAGGCAGATCATCCCTTGCCAGTATTTCCTGGATTTTATATGCATTTACAGCCCTTACTTTTAAATAATAATCCGGTTCTGGCGGTGTAATGGGATATGTTAATTCCTGATTTGCCCTTATCAGTTCCATTGGATCAATTCCTGCTTCATTTGCCAAAAGATAAAGGTCTACAGAGCGGCCAGGTGAAATTCTTGTCCATCCTGGGTCTTCTGCCCAGACTGTTACACCGTACTTTCGTGGGTTGGAAAGTACATAGGAAACAGCCAGAAGTTTTGGTACATAATGGATTGTCTCTGTTCTAAGATGCCCTCTTGCAGAAAGTGTCCAGTAATCATTTATGCCTGTATCCCTTATAAGACGAGATACTCCTCCCAAACCTGCATTATAGGCAGCAAGCGCCAGGGGCCAATCATTAAAAAAATTATAGTTTTCTTCGAGTTTTCTCAAAGCAGCTTCTGTGGATTTCCAGAAGTCCCGGCGTTCATCCTTCCATTCGGTAACTCTTATATTAAAGGGAGCAATGCTGTTTGTCATAAACTGCCACAGTCCCATTGCACCGGACCTGCTTATGGCTGTTGAAAGATAGGCTGATTCAATTACAGGCAAATATATTAATTCGCGGGGCAGTCCCATCCTGTCTATTTCCCTCTGTATAAAAGCTAAATAAGGGCTTGCCCTTTGCATAATGACCCTTAGGGATTCAAGACCTGCTGGTCTTGTGTACTGGTTTATGTAAAAAAGTGTAAGTTCCCTGTTTAAATCTGCGGTATTTAGCAGTGAGTTGAATGGCTGGGGATTCTGGGGATGAATGATGCTGTAAGGATTAGCTCCCATGGTGCCAGATTCTACGGAGCCAGCTCCCGCAGAGCTAAGTGTGCGTATGGGCCTGTCATTAATGCTTGAGTCAAGTGAATTATTGCTTTGGAAAAATATAAAAATAAGAATAATAAGTAAAAAGAATATAATTTTCTTTTTCATTAAAATTTTTCCCCGTAATAAACCCCGGCCCATTCCCAGCGGCCATGTATATCCGGGTCTGCCGGGAAATTAATCTTTCTAAAGTATAAGTACCAGGTGGAAAGATACTGGGACCAGCCCCAGGTTCTAAGATAAGCTTCATTTGCATTGGACCCTGCATCAAGTTCCGGAGAAAAACTTATTCGGCTTGAGCGCATAAAATCCAAAAGATGAAATGCTGCTGTACCTGATTCGTCACTTGCATCCTGACCCCAGGAACGGGCAAAGAAATTTACCTTGGCTCTGGTTTGTTCGAGCTGATAATAGCTCCCTGTATCAAGTGAGTTTTTTATGGCATCAACAAGTGTATTTAGAGTGGGAAAAGTCCAGTCTTTTGGAGAATTATGAAAATCAACCATCTGCCTGGCATAAATATCCGCATTTGGAAAACCAGGTACATTTGCGTCCATATAGGGTAAAAATTGTGTGTAAGCCCTGATTGCACTTGCCCATTCACCAGACCTTTCGTAAGCCTGTGCCAAAAGAAAATATGCCTGTCCCAAATCAATTTGATCACTGAACCTTGAGATTAATTCTTCGTAATACCAGATCCGTTTTTCCGGGTTGTCTATAATTGTTAACAGTTGATTAAGGCTTGCAAGGTGTATGGATTCACCTGAAACTGTCAGATCAGGGTAATTTTTTATTATAAGGTTAAAATAAAGGGCAGCAACCGAGTGGGCTTCCTGCTGCATATAGGCAGTTGCAATAATATATAGGTAATATGTATTATAAGAATCTCTTGTATTGCTGTTGACCAGGTTTGTAAGAAAATTTATTAACCTTGGAAACTCTCTTTGCCTGACATAGTGGTTTATTATCTCCCTTATTACAGTAAATTGCTCTTCTGAACCCGGGTATTCATTTTCCAAAAGAAGGAACATATCCCTTAGTACTTCCTGATTTTCCCTTGAACCAATTATAAAATAAGAATTATCAACTGTATTATTCATTTGGCTTAATCCGCATGAATAAAACAAAAACAATAAAAATAATGCGAAAAAAATTAAAATAATGATCTGATAAACTTTATTTTTTTTCATTAATCTAAACATATAGAGCTTTTTTCCCATTGGCAAGATATGTTCTTAAAGATATACTGACTATATTATGAAATCATTATATTCCCGCCGTATTGCTGCCTGGGCTGTTTTTATTATCGGCTTTTTTCTCATGCTTTTGGGTGTTCTTCTGCTTTTAAGATTTGTAACAGGTCTTAACAGGATCCCTGTTTTTATTCCTTTTATGTTTCTGCTTATTGGCCTTGTCTTTGCATTATTGGCCATAAAATTAAATTCACGCTCTAGTTATATTTTTATCTCTTCCTTTGTGATTATGGTTGGCCTTTTTATTCTATTGTCAGCTTTGGATATTATTCCAAGACCCATATTATTCAGAGCCTGGCCCCTCATTTCAGTTTTTTCTGGCTTTGCCCTTGTACCTGCTGGCTGGCAGCATTACAAAACATTTCGCGCCAGGTATATAGTGCCATCCTGTGTTTTTATTATACTTGGAATAACATTACTGGTTTTTTCCTTTAATATTGTAACTTTTTCTTTTCGGCAGTTTATTGTTTCATGGTGGCCTCTTTTTATTATCATAGTAGGATTATTCATGGCAGTTTTCTCCCTTGGTTCAAAAAGCAATCCAGGCGAAAAAAGCTAAAGAGGCACACTAAGTGAGGCATTTAAAAAACAGATTTTTCCCGTTATGTTGTTTTTTATTGTCCTTTATCACAGCTTTGTTGTTTTTTCCTGCCTGTGCTTCAAGTCCTTCGCAAGAAACAGCTCTACCAGGAGCTGCAACAAGATCAACACAACGTGAAGCAGACAGAAATGGCAGCATAACAGAAGAAATCCGTGAGCTTGTGGAGACAGGCACTCCTTCTGCATTAACAGAAGCCCTCAATATTTTAAGAATCCGCAGACTGGATAATACAGAGTTTGGGCGTTTGATGAATGGTTTAATTGGGACTTTGCAAAGAACAATTTATCCAGGACTTTCCATGCCGCTTTTACCCCTGGATATTCCCCAAAACCATATATATGCACGGATACTAAGGGAGAATGCAAGAGGAGCTTATACAACTAATCCAGGCACAGATGATTATTTTGAATTAACCCTGCCTTTTTTGGCGCTCTATAACCGTGATGCATCAACTGCTTCTTTATTGGCAGCTATACCTGATTTGGAAAAAGCATTTAACATTAATCCTGATTCTGTAATAGCTCCTTTTTTTTTAGCCTATGTATATGAACAAACAGGAAGTTTGGACGAAGCATATCAGTGGTATACAAGAGCCTGGGAGCTTTCAAGTGATTTTTATCCTGCAGCCCTTGGTCTTGCAGCTTTACTTGAGCTTCAGGGTCGTATACAGGATAATGATAATTTTCTTAGTGATTTGGCTTTTCGTTTTCCTGATAACCAGGAAATAAAACAAAGGCTTGTTATGGCCTACTACAGGGCAGAAAACTGGCAGGCAGCTGAACAGGCTATTACAGAAATACTCCAGCAGGATCCAAGGAACAGTGAGTTTCTTCTAATGAGGGCTCATGTGTTAGTCCAAACAGGCCGTTTTTTACAGGCTCAGGCTCCGCTTGATACTTATTCCAGTATTAATCCCCATTCAAGCCTTTATCTTTATTTAAGAGCTCAAGTACAATCCGAAGGTTTTAGAAACAGGGAAGCAGCTTTAGTTTATATACGCCAGCTTGCAAGAATTATAAATGATAGCCCAGCCAATGATATTGATTATGAAGCTACTGTTTTTGCCATACGTTTTCTGCTGGAATCAAACCTGCAATCAGATCAAACAGAAGGCCGAAACCTGCTGCAGAAACTTCTTGAAAACCCTAACCCATCCCTTACCCTTGTTACACTTGCCATGCAGGATGCTTTGCGCCGCGAATCATGGCCAGAAGCCAGGACTTATATGAACAGGCTTTTATCTGAACGCAGATCCAATCAGGATCTGCTTAATGCCTATACAGTTGAAAGAGGGCAGGGCAATAATGAAGCTGCCCTTGCTTTTGCACGTGAACTTTATAACCGCGATCCGTCTTTTGAAGAAGGAGCTTTTGCATTTATTACATCTTTGATAGACACAGGAAGAACAGCAGAGGCAACAAGAATAATAGAACCTTTGTTAAACAACGCAGCTCCAGGTACATCCAAAAGCCGCTATCACTTTCTGCGTTCAAGGACTTTAAGGAATGAAGAAGCCAGAATGAATGAATTAAGGGCAAGTCTTTTTGAAGACCCCAGAAACCTTGACTCCCTTATTGCGTTTTTTGAAATTTATCATAACCGCAGGGATGAACGCCGCGCAGTATATTACCTTAGGCAAGCCCTGGCGCTTGCCCCTGATCATCCCTTACTAAGGCGTTACGAAGCAGAGTATGCTGCTTTGCTGGAAAGCATGTGAGCGGTGTTGTTTTTACAGTTACTATTAAGATGCACATATATCTATCACGGCAACGGAAAATTCTCCCTGCTTTTGTGACACACAACAAATTGTCCTGTATCATGCGTTTACTGGCTGTCTGTAATCCTTATTGTCTTAGACTTTTGGCTTGCTCCTAGGTTGGTGTAAACAAAATCAGTGAGAAGATTTTCCGCTTGCCTGCCAGTAAGATATTCAAGCTTAGATATCTGTAATAATCAATAAAGGATTTATTATACCTCGTTTTCTTTCTCTGTGTCTTTGCGTCTTTGCGTGAAACTTCCAGAAAGCAGTTAAGTAGTAGGGTTGACAAATTACCAAACCCTGCTATATAATAAAAATAATATGAATTCTGCAATTTTGGCACGGTTTTTGCTCTCTCTCATAATAATACCTTTATTTTTTCTCACGGCGATCACGGAGGCACGAAGAGGAATGTATGAGTATTGTCCGCGAATTACGCGAATTAAATTAGGAGTAATGTAAATGAAAAAGAATAATAAAATAATATTCCCCTCCGCGTCTTTGCGTCTTTGCGTGATAAATTTGGGAGTAATTTTTGCTCTGATATTACTCTCAGGCTGTTTTGCGCCTTTAGACTATAATAATGGAACAACACTTAGCATAAGGTTTGTTGACAATGGCTCTTCAAGAGCAACTGTGTGGGCGGATCGTGGTTTTGTGTTAAGTGAGGGGGTACTTGTACATCACATAACATTAAGAGGGCCTTCCGGAACTCAAATACGTACTCTTGAAGATGGAGCAGATTATACCAGCTTTGATGTTATACCAGGGTTATATACCATTACTGTACAAACGACTTTACTTGGTGAATTATATGCTCAACAAACTCAAACTGTTGATGTAAAACCCGGTCAGAATCCTCCGGTTGCGATAGAGTTGGAGCAGGCTGGGGTTATATATAGTTCTGCTGGCTTTGTTTTTAGTAATAATCCAAATGGTTCAATTACAATTACAGATTATAATGGATCCGAATCTATTGTTAATATCCCGGCAACCATTGGAAGCCAATGGGTTACTGCTATTGGTGATAATGCATTTAATAGCAATCCAACTATTACCAGTGTAAGCATCCCAGGCAGTGTAACAAGCATTGGAGATTCTGCTTTTCGTAATACAGGGCTTACCAATATAATAATACCAAACAGTGTAACAAGCATTGGGAATTATGCTTTTCAAAACACTGGTCTTACCAGCATAAACATACCAAACAGCGTAACAAGTATTGTGGATGGTGCTTTTTGGCAATGCTTCACTCTTACCAGTATAATAATACCAAACCATGTAACAAGTATTGGGGATTATGCATTTTATAATTGTGAAAATCTTATCAGTGTAATTATACCAAGCAGTGTAACAAGTATAGGGCAAGAGGCTTTTCGAGCCTGTATCAGTCTTACCAGTATAAATATACCAAACAGCGTAACAAGTATTGGGGATCGTGCTTTTTCCTATTGCTATAATCTTATTTCTATAGAGGTTTCTCCTGGCAATACAGCATATAGTTCCTTGGATGGCGTATTGTATAATAAAAACCATAATACATTAATTCAATATCCTATTGGTAAAACAGATTCAACATTCATCATACCAAACAGCGTAACAAGTATAGGGGATTATGCATTTTATTTTTGTACCAATCTTATCAGTGTAATCATACCAAGCAGTGTAACAAGTATTGGAGATTCTGCTTTTCAAGACTGTATCAGTCTTACTAGTGTAACTTTTGAAGGAAATATTCCTGCAGCTGGGTTTAGTATCTATGCCTCCTTCCAAGGTGATTTACGAGATAAGTATTTTGCTGGAGGACCCGGGACTTATACAAGGGTGGGTAATACGTGGACGAAAGAGTAGTGAATAGGTAATAGGTAACAGGTAAGTGGAGAGTGAAAAATGAATAAAAAACAAATTACCCCATCTGCGTTCTCCGTGTCTTTGCGTCTTGCTGGAAGCTGCGCTGCAAGTGGCGTGAAAATTTTCCTAATATTGCTCTTCTTATTATCTGCAATAAATACTTTTTCTCAGGAAATAATAATCCAGGACATCGCTGGCACTGTTGAGATAAAACACGCAGACACAGATAATTGGATTCCTGCGCAAAGAGGCCAGACTATATCAGGTGATACAGTTATCTCAACAGGCTTTAGAAGCACTGCATTAATACGCGCAGGAAGTTCACTTATTACTGTGCGACCTTTAACAAGGCTTGGCATTTCAGAATTAATTGCTTCTGATAATATAGAAAATATAAATGTAAATCTCCAGACAGGCAGGGTACGTGTTGATGTAAACCCGCCTTCTGGAATAAGGGCAAATCTAAATATTACAAGCCCTGTATCAGTTGCTTCTGTCAGGGGCACAAGTTTTGAGTTTGATACAACAAATCTTTTTGTTTTACAAGGAACCATGGAATATATTGGGAGCAGGGGAGTACAAATAATAATTGATGCTGGAAGAACAAGTTTTGTGGACTTGATAAACCAGCAGGCAGTAAGTCCAATTATCACAGCAGAAACATTATTAAAACCAGCTTTACCCATTACATCCTGGGCTGTTACAGCAGAAGAAGCTGTAAATGCAATAAACTTTATAGGCGCAGAAGATAGTAATACTGTTACTATTGATATAGGCGTTGGTATGCCGCCCTGACCTTAAAATCCCCCATGATTTTACTCCTTATTACCTATTGCCTGTTCCCTATTCTATTTAATCCTGATAATATAAATCATTATGAAAAAAAATTTGTTGGATGTATTGCGTATAGGTATTTTCTATGATGGTTATTATTTTTACAAAGTAAGTAATTATTATAAGTACGAGCATGAAAGAAAATCAAGAATAAGTATTTCCGGCCTGCATGAGTATATAAGGCACCAGATTGCTGATCTAACCCAGGTTGATGTGCGGCGCTGCCAGATTATCGATGCCCATTATTTTAAGGGGCGTTCTTCTGCAAGGGATCTGGGAGACAAGGTTCAGAGCGAACGGGTTTTTGAAGATATACTTATGAGGGAAAATATCGTAACCCACTATCTGCCTTTGCGTTATTCTGATAATCAGGTAGTTCAGGAAAAAGGCATTGATGTATGGCTTGCACTTGAGGCCTACGAGCTGGCGATTTACAAGCATTTTGATATCCTTGTGCTTGTGGCAGGGGACGGGGATTATGTTCCCCTTGTCAGAAAGCTGCACACTCTTGGTACCCAGGTAATGTTATTGTGCTGGGATTTTTCTTACCACAATGAAAACGGCGACATGGTTGAGACCCGTACTTCCCGTCAGCTCCAGGACGAGGTGTTTTTCCCTGTTTTAATGCACGAGAGAATAAAGCAGGAAGGAGAAGCTGTAAAAGACCTGTTTGTACCTGAGAAAACCTGGGCTCTCTTTCATCATCCCAATTCAGCAAATGATATTGATAATACAGGAATTGAAGAAAATACCGAAGAAAACCCAAATGCAGAATTTACTTCAGTTATTTTCAGCATAAACCAAAGCGGTTTTGGTTTTATAAAGGATGATGATCATAATAATATCTTTTTCCATTACAGCACTGTTGCAAACCGTGATTTTTCCGAGCTTAAATCAGGTATGAATGTTAAATATACTGTTGAAAAAGACGATCAACGGAGTAAAAAAGAAGAAGCACTTCGTTTTAGGGCAAGAAAAGTTACTGTTCTTGATGAATTATAGATAAATTTCTATGGATTTGCGTAATTTTATTAATGGTATTAATAAAAACATCCCTTTCTCAGGTGATATTAAGTTTAA
>Ga0099364_10013980_pt1 | contig 10719 bp, 10 predicted proteins | sample TergutTh196P3_FD_73070 | JGI IMG/M metagenome (GOLD analysis project Ga0099364, IMG submission 73070) | Microcerotermes parvus P3 segment gut microbial communities from Pointe-Noire, Republic of the Congo - Th196 P3 | ecosystem: Host-associated > Arthropoda: Insects > Digestive system > Gut ...
TTGCCTCCCTCTGTGAGGGAGGTGCCGCCCGCAGGCGGCGGAGGGAGCTAAGACGGCGGAGGGAGTGGCGGCGGGCGGTGTATTCGGGCGACCGAGGCGGTCGCCCCTACGAAAAATTTGTGCAATATTGTAACAGTCAAGCGCAACGGGTGGTTTTTTTTTATTGACAAGTGTAATACAATGTGTTATAATTTATGTAAGGGGTGATTTTATGATTTCAAAGCAACGCGATATTGACTGGTATCTTCAAGATTACGAAACCCCTAATGACGGCTGGGAACACATTGAGCCGGAGGGCAGGGAAGTATGGTAAAACAAAATATTGCCAACTGTGCGATGGGGTTATGTAGGGGACAGGCTTGCCTGTCCCTTTAATAGTGAAATGATGCGTTTTTTTTCGTGACAATAGCGTATATTCCCGCAAAATAAGGGAAAATTATTTTTAAATTTAACAATCAGGAGTGAAAAAATGGCTTCAAGAACCGACCTTACCGTAGAAATGATTGACGAGGATGCAAAATCGCTTCCGCAAGGTATAAAAAGAAAAATCCGCAAAAGCTCCGCCTGCACGATAACCGAAATCATCGTGACGACAGACCAAGCGGGTCAAAAAATCGGCAAGCCTAAGGGGCGTTATATTACAATCGAAACCGACCGCCTCTCGGCAAGCCCCTCGGATTTTGAAGAGCAGATTTCCAATATTGCAGAGGAACTGGTAGGGCTAAGCGGCGAAAAGGACAGCACCCTCGTAGTAGGGCTGGGCAATTCCGATATAACGCCGGACGCATTAGGTCCGCTTGTCATTTCGCAGGTAATCGCAACCCGTCACTTAAAGGACGAGCTCCCCGCCGAGCATGAGCTGGCGCGGCTGGGCAGTGTCTGTGCGCTTTCGCCGGGCGTTTTGGGGCAGACGGGCATTGAAGCCGCCGAAATCGTAAAGGCGGTATGCGACCGCGCGCAGCCAAGCCAAGTGTACGTGATTGACGCGCTGGCGTGTTCCGATATATCAAGGCTCGGGACGACCATTCAGCTTACGGACACGGGCATATCCCCCGGCTCAGGGGTTCAGAACAGGCGCAAGGAGCTTACAGAGGCTACCTTGGGCGTTCCCGTCGTTGCCATCGGCGTGCCGACCGTTGTGGACATGCACACCATAGTAGAGAACATCACGGGAGCCGCGCCGGATAAGCATCTGCCGAATATGATGGTCACGCCCCGCGATATTGACAAGCTTGTCGAGCGGACGGGGAGGCTTTTAGCCTTTTCAATCAACAAAGCGACCCAGCCTACCCTTACGGTGGAAGAAATTACCGCGCTCAGTTAGTCCATATCCTCTCAACCTCGTTGGCGTTAGGGCGGCGCATGAGGTTTTTCAATGCCGCTTTAGGGTCAAGCCCGTTAACGATGACGTTATAGCACTGCTCTGTAATCGGCATGACAACATTGTGCTCCTTTGACAGCTCATAGGCGGCTTTCGCGCAGGAATACCCCTCTACCGTGCCGACCTGCTTTACCGCTTCATCAGGCGACAAGCCTTGACCGATAAGAACCCCCGCGCGCCTGTTTCGGCTGTGAAGACTGGTGCAGGTTACAATCAAGTCGCCGATGCCTGTTAATCCGGCAAAGGTTTCGAGCCTGCCGCCAAGAGCTACGCCTAAGCGGGCTATTTCGGTTACGCCCCTTGTCATCAGAGCGGCTATGGTGTTATCGCCGTAGCCCATGCCGCTGCAAATTCCGGCGCACAGGGCAATGACATTTTTAAGAGAGCCGCCTAATTCGCACCCGATAAGGTCGTCGTTAACATATACTCTGAAATCGCTGTTCCCGAAAACCTTTTGAATATATTCGGCGCGGCGCATATCGGCGGACGAAACCGCAACGGTCGTAGGCATCCCAATCCCCACCTCCTCGGCGTGGGAAGGACCGCTTAATATAACGGCAGGCACGGAAGGCAATTCTTCCTTTATCACCTCGCTCATCCTTTTGTTACTGCCGACCTCCAAGCCCTTAGACGTGCTCAAAACAACCGCCTTATCGGACAGGTAGGGCGCGATTAGCCTTACGGTGCTTCTCATAAATTCGGTAGGGATACCTAAAAGCGCGATTTCGCACCCGCTAACGCAGGTTACATCAGAGGTCAGCTTAATTTTTTTATCTAATTTTACGCCGGGGAGCTTGTGTTTATTCTCCCCGTCTTTTTTTACGGCATTTAACTCATCCTCAAACGGACTCCATATAACAATGTCATGCCCGAACTTATTCAGCATCACCGAAAGCGCAATCCCGAAGCCACCCATTCCCAAAACGGCAAACTTAGCCATTCCTTCCGCCCCTTTCTTAAACTATACTACTAATAATATACTAAAAGCAGGTATATGTCAATACCTGTTTCTAGTATATTTATTGCTTATCGGCAACTCCCATGCTCATTCTCCTAAATATAAATTTTTCAATAAATATATATGCTTTTTTATAGCCGTGAAGCTTTTCTCGCTGACGCAGTGCTCCATTCTGCAAGCGTCCTTTAGGGCTGTTTCTTTATCGACACCTAAGGAGGTCAGCCAATCAAATAAAAGAGTATGCCGCTCGTATATCGACTCGGCTATTTTCCTCCCGCTTTCGGTTAAGGTTATATAACCGTCGCCGTCCATAACGATACAACCGCTTTCTCTGAGCTTTTTCATAGCTACGCTGACACTTGGCTTGGTATAGTCAAGCTCGTTGACAATATCAATTGAACGCACCCTTTTCCCGCTGTTGCCTAAAATTAAAATTGTCTCCAGATAATCCTCCGCCGATTCATGCGTATTCATCTATTCACACCCTTTGTACAAAGTATACCACGAATAGAGCTTCTTTTCAATAGTTTTACTAAAATATTATTTTTTTAAAAAATGCTATTGACAAGTGAGTTAGTTTGTGCTAACCTATATATAGTTAGTTTCATCTAACCTTTGAAATTTGATAGGAGAGTATATAAACATGAACAGTGCTAAAGCGATAAATTTATACGAAGCCAAAAAAAGAGGGAGGCTTTTCGTATCCTCCGTTCCTAATGTAAAATTGCTCGAAAATATGGGCGTTCGCGCCGGAACGCAGGTAACGGTGCAAAACCGCTATGCCTTCGGCGGTCCTGTGTTGCTTAGGGTGGAGGATGCGTACTCAATCGCCCTCGGAAAAGACCTTGCCAAGCAAATCAGCGTAATAAAGGGTTCAAAGGATAAGGGGGAAACGCTTTCCGCGTCAGCCCCGATTGAATCGTCTGAGAAAATCTTAGGGACGCGTTCGAGGGAGGTGGCTGTATGAATTCAAGCCAAAGCCTGCCGGACGGCACAGCCGCGCTGAATCACCGCAATAAAATTCTGCTTATGGGAAACCCCAATGTCGGAAAAAGTATATTTTTTACGGAGCTTACGGGCGTTCGCGCCGTAAGCTCCAATTATGCGGGAACTACTGTAAGCTTTATGGAGGGCAGTCTTACCATCGGCGAAAAGGAATATACCTTAATCGATGTGCCCGGTACTTATTCGCTGAAACATACCTCGGAAGCGGAAGAGGTTGCCGCCGATTTTATGGAAAGCGGCGCAAGGGCGGTGATATGCGTATTGGACGCCTCTAATCTGGAGCGCAACCTGCGCCTCGCTTTGGAATTGCGGAGGTACGGCATCCCCTTGGTATACGCGCTGAACCTCACGGACGTAGCGGAACGCTTCGGAATCAATATAAACGTAAAATTATTGGAGCAGGAACTAGGCGCGCCCGTCATACCGGCGGTAGCGGTAAAAAAACAAGGCATTGCCGAGCTTATAGAAAAGCTGGAATACGCGCTGAGCGAAAAAAAGGAAAACAACTGCGCGCTCTGCCACGGTTGCCCCTCTTGTCCCTCATCTCCCTCATCTCACTACAGCAGTCAGCCCGAAAACGGGGACGTATGGACGACGGCAAAGGAAATTAATCGCCGCGTAAGCAGAAAAGACGCTTCACACCTGAGCCTTATAGATAAGCTGGGCGAAAATATGATGAAGCCCATGCCGGGCATACCGATAGCAATATTGGTTATGGCACTGCTCATCGGGGTGGTCGTGGGGGGCGGAAAAGCATTAGAAGAGCTGATTCTTCTTCCTATTGTGGATTTCGTTATCGTGCCGTTTTTCCGCGCTGTTTTTACGTCCTTTCTGCCGGAAGGGGTTTTTTTGAATATTTTAGTCGGCGAATACGGGATTTTTGTCATTAGCTTTGAATGGATTTTGGCATTGATTTTCCCTTATGTCCTTATGTTTTACGTTACATTTTCATTTCTTGAAGACTCGGGTTATCTGCCGCGAATCAGCGTCCTGTTTGATAACGTGATGAGGAAGCTGGGCGTTCAGGGCGGCAGTCTTATACATATCATGATGGGCTTCGGCTGTGCCGTTCCCGCTATAATCGGAAGCCGCGCCGCTACATCCCGCAAGGAGCGCATTGTTGTCAGCACGGCAATCTGCTTTGCCGTCCCGTGTATATCCCAAACGGGGGCTTTAATCGCGCTTTTGAGCGCGTATGAATGGTGGATGCTCCCCGCTATGGCGGCTCTCGCATTTTTATTGTTTTCGGCGGCGGCTTTAACAGCCGGAAAACTTGTCAAGGGAAAGGTAGACCCCCTCCTGTTGGAGATTCCCAACCTTTTAATCCCCGAGCCGAAAGCATACGCGCGGAAGCTGGCAATTCGCATGAAGCATTTTTTATTAGAAGCGGAAGCCCCCATGCTAATCGCGATTATTATAGCCGCGCTGCTGAAGGAAACCGGCTTGCTTGAAGCGATAGCTGTCTATGCTCAGCCGCTGGTGAGCAGGTGGCTGGGCTTGCCGCCCGAGGCTGTTGCCGGATTAATTTTGGGGATAATACGCCGTGAAATGTCCGTAGCCCCCTTGCTTGCTTTGGATTTAACCCCTTTGCAAGCTTTTGTAGGCGGTGCGGTATCGCTTATGTATTTACCATGCCTGTCGGTTTTCGGAATCCTTGTAAAGGAATTTAAGCTAAAGGTCGCCGCGATAATCGCGGTAACTACGATTGCTTTAGCGTTACTGACGGGGGGGTTAATTAACCAAGCGGCTCGGTTGTTTTTTTAAGAAGCCGCTCTTTGTTAGATGTTGCAAAATAGTTACAACCATAATTACAATAAGCAATATAATTGTATATAATGCTTAAAGTTAACATAAAATGTCAAAATACGGGAGTTAAAAGAAAAATCTCGAATGGTTATTTTTAGATAAAACAGGGTTAAATTGTAAAAAGCGAGTGCCACTTTGTAAAAAACGAGTGCTACTTTGTAAAAAAATCAGAAAAAACTACAAAGTAGCTCTCGTTTTGATACAAAGTAGCCCTTTTTGTTGACAAGGGGTTGTCGAATGGTGTATGATTATATACAGAGGGAAAAACTTCCCCTTTATTTTGACAAACCTGCCGAGTGATTATAGGTTGGGGTGTTGGAATAAAAAAATTAAATTTAAAAAATGGAGGAATTTTACTATGAAAATTCAAAAATTAATTAGCGGGGTTTTGGCTTTATCTATGGCGATTGCAATGTTAGGAACAACAACTACGGCGCAGGAAGGGATAGAGGTTTACAATTATGAAGAGGAAGTTTCTGCTGATACTGCCGAAAACTTGACTGGTCTTTCAACAACTCCGCCAACGGAACAAGAGACTGGTATATTTGTTCCGTTTGACAACAATAAGCCCAACTCTACATGGAATTTAAATTCTGATGGGGCGTATTATGTTGATGGCAAAGCTAATGGTACAGCTACACTTTATACAATGTATACTTTTACAGGAGTGACCGGCATGTCGATTAGCTTGATTAATCAACGAAGCACAACCTTAAATGTTACAGTATACAAAGACAATGGGCTCGGCACTTTGCTTGATTCAAAAGTAGCAAGTTTTAGTGTTGAAGGTGATAGTGGCGGAAGTAAATCAATATCGGGATTGAGCAAGGGTTCTAAATATTATGTAGCTTTTGCCTCACCATGTGATTTTTTTGGTTATATAGCATAATTATATGACTACGACATTTATAAAAATACTTGCCTTAATTTTTATGACGGTTGACCATATCGGCGTATTTATTCCGAATACGCCGATGTGGCTTCGTTACATAGGCAGGCTTGCCGCACCGTTATTCTTCTTTTGTGTTGCGGAGGGCTTTTTTCATACTCGGGATAAAAAGAAATACGTTGTAACAATGTATAAAATGAGTGTTTTAATGAGCCTTATCTGCGTTCTTATTCCCCAAATACTATTTGACGGCGGAATAATTGCTAACAATATCTTTTCATCAATTTTTCAGGCAGTTTTAATTCTTTATCTCTTTGAAATTACAAAAGAAGATAAGCCGAAAAGAAAGAAGTATTTCGGATTTTATTTATTGTATCAAATTGTGGTATTAATAGTATGGGTTGCACTTGAATTTTCGGGTTTCTTCAGTTTAATGTATGGTTTGCCTGTCTTAGGCAGCTTGGAGTATATTCTTGTCATTGCTTTAGGCTCTGTTTTTTTTACGGAGGGGAGCTTGATTCTAACCGGAATGATAATCCTTTTCTATTTCTCACGGGATAATAAGAAAAAACTAACTCGGAATTATTTAATCTACTGCGTTCTGTACTTTCTGATTTTTGTTCCGCAATTTGCTGTAAGGGGTTTTGGGTATTTGAGGAAAAGCGGCTTGAACGAGGGGGTAAAAAGTTTAATTCAAATAGCGGAAATTCCGTTTGGACTTTTAGGTATCGAAACACTAAGGTCGGCAGGGAATTTTGCTCAATCGGCATTTAACGTAAATTTTCAATGGATGATGATTTTCGCCCTGCCCTTTATGTTGCTTTATAACGGCAAAAAAGGCAAAGGGTATAAAAAATTGTTTTATATTTATTATCCTTTGCATATAGTTATTCTTTATTCTATCTCTTACATCTGCTTATAATGAGGTTTTTTATTAACTTGCTACGGTTATAATTAAAAATTGTGTGACAAAAAATATTGCGTCAAAATAATTTGGCGTAATATTAATTTAAATCAAAAGGCGGTTGTTTCATGGATTTAATTTTCTATATTGAAATTTCGGTATATATTATTTGGGCTATACTTATGGTGTTAACAGCAAAAAATCACAAAGCGGGTGTGTTAGTCTGGCGGGTTTCAACATTGGTATTCATATTTTACTTTATACTTATGCTATGTTTTAGTGCCCCTAAGCAAAGATATTTGTTTATAATTATTTTAGCGTTTCAAAATCTTATTAACACACCTTTGTTGGCTCACACGTTAAGCACCTGCTCTTCTTGCGGAAAGCGTGTTTTTTGGAGACCGCTGGTTTCAAATCATTGTCAGTATTGCAATAAAATTATCTATCCTTTAGTAAAATAACTTAACAAATGCGGACTTTTTAAAAATAGCGATTCGCTTACCATTAAATGTACATCAAAGGGAGATATATCGTAGCTATTGCGATTAGTTTAAAGCTTTTTTGTGTAACGCGCTTTGTTATTTGTTAGGGGCGCGTTACATAAAAATTGTTGAGCATATTTTATGCTTGCAGTACTAAAATAAATGAATAGAAGGCTCGTTTTTATTTGACAAGCCTCTTTTGACTATTAACTTTATTGAAAGCAGGTGCGAATCACAACTATGAAAAAAATGTTGCATAACACTCTGAAAATATTATGGTTGCCGTTTGCGGCGGCAGTTATCATCTTTATTTTTTCGGCTAAAATTGAAAATGCGCGAAGCGGCAGGTTTACTTTCCAAATTAAAGAGCGAGGGCATGAGCTTACAATCATTGACGGTTTGGAGCATGTCGGAAAAAAGGTGAACATCTCTGATGAAACTGTAGAATTTGACAGCCTTGTGTTTAAATATACTGTTGAGATTATGAAGCTTAACGATACGGAATCAATTGGCTCTGTACAGCCCATAAATCCAAAAGGCAAAACCTACAATGCGCGCTTCTTTTGGAGTGACAACCTTGAAAATGAACAACTGCCTTTGCTTGAAGGCGGAATGTTTTTGGAAGTTAACAACCTGCATGTTTCCGGCGTTGAATTTCAAAGCAGAATTTCAACAAACTCTTATCATTCCGGCTCGGGCGGGAATGAAGCTTACGGCTATGAATCAGATGCCGCAACGCAAGCCAACTACTTAAGACAATATCATAATGTGCTTACTAACTCTTTGGCTGTTAATCTGCGAACGATTGAGTTATACAAAGCATTGCGAATATACAGTGTCGTATTTTTGCCGATTTCACTGATTAGTTACTGCTTTTATTTGCGACCATCTTACCTGCACAGCTTTTTGAAGTCAAAAATAAAAACCGCTTATTTCATTAAATCTCATTATGAGAACGAAATTTTTAAAAAAATTAAATTTACCTGCATAGCCGTTGTCATATTGAGCTCATTAGGGCTGTTTTTGTTGATTTTTTAAGTGGTTCAAAATATTACAAAGTAGCCCTTTTATTGACAAAGGGTGTCGAATGGTGTATAATTATATACAGAGGGAAATTTCCCCTTTATTTTAACATATTTGCCGAGCGGTCATAGGCATGATGTTTAAAATAAAAATATATTTATTTTTATTAAGGAGTATTAAAATGTTCAAGCATCAAGCTATTTCAAGCGGTTTAGTTTTTATCATCTCCGCTTGAATATTTTTGTGCTTTAAATAAATTAAATGTTGGAGTTGCGATTGTGAAAAAAATAATAAATGTTTTGCTTGCAGTATTAATGTTATTATCTCTTGGCGGTTGTCAAAAAAATATTGACAATGAGGAATCAAACATAGAGAATGTTCCTGAGACTTTTGTACCCTACGAGATAATGACAGCAGTTGACAGCGATATTAATATCCTTAATTTTTCAAGCTCTAAAGATAAGGTTATCATTTTTTGGCAAAAAAACATTACAGACGAAAGCAATTTTATGCCGAATGAATTAGGGAGTATTATGATTCCGCTGGACAAATTCCAATGGGAAATAACAGGTCTAATCTTTGATTCGGAGTGCGAGAAATTAAATGAAATTAAATATTATACTGAATTGGAAGAAGGTGCGTTTATCGACCACACCGCGGCGACCATTGATTACGATGGAAATGTTTGGTTGTTAAACAGGAAATTCAATTTTACACGAGCATATTCAGCGGCGGAAAATGGTGCGCGTGACGACGCTGTTGAAAATTATTTGACTTGTATAGATGATGACGGAAATGTATTAAGGACAATAAATATTGCTTTCGGAGATATAGTTGATGATTGGACTGAACAATATTATAATTCTGCCAATAAAACTTTAATAATCGGAGATGATGGAAATTTCTATTTGTTCCTTGGAGGCTGGTTTGGAGGAGGCAGGGATTATATCTTCGCTTTTAATCAAAATGGTGATAAAATCTTGGAAATGAATGAGTACCGTGAGCAAAAAAACAGAATAAGAGGCATTGTTAAGCTTAACAGCGGTCAGATTACAGCGGTCAGAGAAAGACAAGGCGATTACCCCAAATATGAACTATTGGAAATAGACACAGGCAAGAAAGACTATGGTGAAAAATGGGATTTAAATGCTGATTATATTGACAATGAAACAACTTACACCCACGGGAACGAAACACATAGCATTCTTATTAAATCAATGAAAGCCATTTACAGCTACAATATTGAAACGGGGGAAAGCGTTAAGCTAATTGATTGGGCGGAACGCGGAATAGATATTTTTGCCACCCAATCATACAGATACGCGGCTTTGGTTGACGATAGGCATGTATACTCCTTTTTATTTGAGCAAAGTGAAAACGGTGAGACTTTTCAAGACGGCAAATTTAACCTTGTCAGACTTGCAATACCTGCCGACAATCAAGTGATGTTCGAGAGGAAAACGATTACCGCCGCAGCCCTATTCCCCGATAACAGTATGAGGACTGCAATTGCTGATTTCAACAAAAATTCATCGGAATATGCAATACAGCTTAAAGCATATGAAAATGCTGATATTAATGAAGCGATAAAGGATTTCAACATCTATATCACGTCCGGCAACGAGGCGGATATAGTATTGGCAGGTCAAAACTTTATATCCTTGGACAACTACGCCTCAAAAGGGCTTTTCGCCGATTTATATGAATTTATGGACAACACCCCCGATTTTGACAGAGATGATTACCTCCCGAACGTCTTTAAGGGGCTTGAAACGGACGGCAAGCTGTTTATCGGTGCAAACTCATTTTATATCAGCACGTTAATCGGCAAAACCGAGATTGTCGGCGAAAACAAGGGTTGGACTTGGGACGAATATAACGCACTTTTGGCAAAGCAACCAACAGGAATCACCCCCATTGCAAATGAATGGGATTACATCACGAACAAGAATTTTCTTGAATATATGCTTTATTCCAACATGAGCGAATTTGTGGATTTCAAAGCGGGGACATGCTCTTTTGAGAGCGCGGGATTTATCGAGCTTTTGAAAGCGGCGGACAGCTACCCTGCCGAGCCGGACAGGGTTTTAAGCCCCGATGCGTACAGAAACGGAAATCCGTTGCTTATGCAGGTAAATGTCGCCTCCTTTGTCATTCATAAAATATTTGAAACGGCGCGTTTCGGCGGTGACATAACCTTTATCGGCTTCCCCGCTGAAAGCGGTAACGGCTCATACGGGCGGGCGGACAGCCGATTTGCAATCCTAAAAA
>Ga0099364_10013981_pt1 | contig 10719 bp, 8 predicted proteins | sample TergutTh196P3_FD_73070 | JGI IMG/M metagenome (GOLD analysis project Ga0099364, IMG submission 73070) | Microcerotermes parvus P3 segment gut microbial communities from Pointe-Noire, Republic of the Congo - Th196 P3 | ecosystem: Host-associated > Arthropoda: Insects > Digestive system > Gut ...
GGTATATCACGTCCCTAACGGAACATTGATCTCTTTGTTATTTTATTTTTGAACGAATATGTTTTAAATTAACCTCAAATTTTTGACACCCCAGATTAGCGGTTAGTTGAAAATTAATCACTAATCACTAACCATTAACCATTAACCATTAACCATTAACCACTAACCACTAACCACTAATCACTATTCTCAAACTTCGGTACGTTTATCTGCAAGTTATTCACATTCACCATATTCACATTTTTGAAGTAAAAATTGATGATTTCGCTGTATTTAAACCCGCGCCGCCCCATGACCATTGCTCCCTCCTGACACAAGCCCACTCCATGCCCGTAGCCGCGTCCGCGAAACACGGCATTGCCGCCTTCTATCGAAATGGAAAAAAACGTGGATCGCAACTGCCAGTCGTTACGTATCGTCCTAACGGGCAGGGTAAAATTATTGACGCGGTAATTTGGCGTCCGGCGCGTTTGCCGAAAACTGAAATTGGCGGCTGCATTGGGGCTGGCTTTGTATCCGTTTTTCGTTAAATAATTTTTCCATTCGTCGAGCGAGATGGTTCTTTGCCAGCGGGCATTTGGCATGGAAGTGCAATACGTGTCCGTAACGGGAACTAAATAGGGCAGGTTGTTGTGCCATACATTCTGCGCCGATTCGGTAGCGCCGCCGCAATTGGAATGGTATGCTGCCATGATGGGCTGTGAGGTTGCGCGGTCGGCAAGAATGATATTTTCGGTAGCAACCACAGCTTGAAGAATTGTATTTGGGCTTCGGCACTGTCCTTTGTATGCCTGACAATGCACTTCGTCGCAGAGATGGAATCCCTCGTTTTCGTGCCTGTCGATATGCCCGTAAAGGTAAGTGCGGCAAAGGATGGCTTGGGCTTTGTAAAACTCCGACGCCCGACCCTGTCCTGTTTCGGCTTCTACCACGCCGGCAAGGTAACGCTCCTCGTCAATGCGGTTGATCATCTGGATACGATCCACATCTGCTGTCAAACTAATCGTCGCTTCATAATTACGCGCTTCAAGTTGCGGCGATACCGGTCTCAAGCGGACTACAGACGAACTGTCGGCGCCTTGCACTATCAACTGATGAAAGGAGCCTACGGGACCGTTTATATCGCTGATCCATATTTTCCTGTCGTGTAAGTGGGCGTAAATCGCCTGCCCGGAAGGAATCGTAAATTCTGTGCTGTCATCTGCCCAAACAGTCAACCGCCCGTTATAAGCGCTCGCTACCACGCTGCGAATCTGACGGTTGTTGTATAGACTAACCCATATGGTTCGGGCATAGATGTTATTGCTCCATAATAACAACGCCAAAAAAATACAGTTAATCTTTGTACAGACCTTCACGGGAAAGAATTTTGTCCTGCATCGCTAAATTGTACACCACGATGGCGGTTACTAAGGCGCTATGTTCCATATATTCCGGTATGCTCATGTTGTAGGTATCCCGTTCGGTGTGCCATATTTCGCTATACGTAAAATCGTATCCTTTGGGGTCTCCTGTTCCGAAACTGATTGCCGGCATTCCATTAATGGTAAAATAAGCATGGTCTGATCCGCCTGCTATGACGGGTCTCGGCGGCGGGTCTCCGCTACGCTGCGTCAAGGTGAAGGGAAATTCGGGATTAATGTCGTTCAATGCTTCGGTAGCCTTTACAAAATCGTTGTACATGGCTGGCGGAACGGTCAAGGAATTGGCTACGGTAGGTCCGCCGTCGCGGTTGAAATAATTCGATATTTTTGACCATTTGTCCGTGTTCTGTTCTACCCAGTATTTTGATCCTAAGAGCCCAAATTCTTCGCCTGTCCAGAGGCAAAAAAGTATCGTTCTTCTGGGTTTTCCATTTGCTTCCATGATCAGTCGGGCGGCTTCAAGATTGGGCGCCACGCCGGTTCCGCAATCTACAGCGCCGCTGGCAACGTCAAAGGAATCCAAATGTCCGCCCGTTATCACGTATTCATCGGGAAATTCGGAGCCGCGAATCATGCCGATTACATTGTGGTATTTGATAGGACCGGGTATGAAATGATTGCGGATGTCAAATTCCAATTGAAAGTAGCGTCTTTCTTTTACTTTTTGCGCAATGATCCTGTATTGGTTTTCATCTAATTTGATGTCGGGACAAGTGGGCAGATTTTCATCGAAATCCATTTGCCAAACGTTTCGGGAATACAATGCCCTGATGGGAACAGCGCTGGACTGGATAATTCCCAATATTCCGGCTTCTACCATTTCTTTATAGAACAGCGCGGGCGCATCGTTCAATTCTTTCAATGCGATAGGCGTTCCGGTGGGATTCGCTCGGTTAATACGGGTGATGGAATCGTTGTAGCGGCTTATTTCCTCATTTTGTTCAATGATTGTTTTTCTTCTTTCATCGGCTCTTGCCGAATTGTCGATCGCCCAGCCGTCGTTGGTTCCGCTGATGAGTACCCACGCTCCTTTCAGTCTGCCTTTCATAGTTTCGAACTGCCGCCTTGTTTTGGGTTCGGCAACTACATGTCCTCTTTGTACGCCCTTTGTTCCCGATGTATAGGAGGGCGTAGCAAAATGCAGCGTCATGCCGTCGTCGTCCAACATTTTCCCGAACCAGGGACCTCTGTTAAACCCAACAGGAATCTCGCCTACTTCCTGTATTTCCACTTCCAGTCCCCATTTCTGAAATTGAGCAGCCGCCCAATGGGTTGCATTCCGGTAGGCGTCCGAACCTATTGGTCGTCCTCCGATACGGTTCGCCAATACATCCAAATGCTGCATGGTTTGATTGTCTGTTTTGGCTATTTCAATGATTTTGCCAACTACCTGATGCTCTTGGGCAAATCCAATACAATGTATTTGCAGCAACAAAAAGGCTGAAAATACGATAAAACACTGTCTCATAATGATTTTATTAAAAAATTAAAAATTAAAAATTTGATACTCCGTTATTTGCCGTTTTTCATCATCAACTGCCAAGCCAACGCAAAGCGCGTCGGGGTACGCTTGCGCATAATTTTTGTTGATGATTTGTTTGTACGCTTCTTCGACTTTTTTCTTCGGACTTTCTCCCTTTGCGGCTACTTTTAATTCGATGAGCCAAACATGTCCTTGATGCGACAGTAAAATATCCGGTCGTCCGGTATTTGTTTGCACTTCGGCGAAAGTCACTATTCCGCATCCGCGCAAAAAAGCGATCATGCACGAGCGATACAACCATTCCTGAACGGTCAATTTGTTGCCGGTAAGCTCGACGCTTTGTGCTGCCGCGCCCGCAAAATCTGCGTAAGGGACGCATGAAAAAATGTAATTGGCAGATTCAATGAATTTTTTCACGTCTTTTGAAACAACGGCAGATAGCAAGTTGCCTTCAAAAAAATTATAGTTATTTATAGATATAATATTTTGTGTCAGCAATTTAGACATCGAATTTAATACTTCGGTATTTGGATAGTCGAGCGAAAGTTCGCTGCCGTTTTTACCGGGGCGTAAGGTCAGGTATCCGGCTTGATGTAAAAAACCTTCGGAGGTGGTTTCGTCCATATCGCCCGGGCTGCGTGCGAAATCGCTTGATATTGGAAGATTACGAAACTGTTCCACAGTTAAATTCCTGTGTTTCATGTATTCTGCTATCATTTTTGACCTGCCGGATTCTATCCAAAAATTGTCAAATGCCTTTTCTTCAAAAAAGTTTAATGTTGAAAATGGATTGTAAAGTTTTGTCTGACCATCTCTATCAAAAGTAAAACCATTGTAATAATGACGCATTTTTTCGAGCAACGTTTCTGTAGAGAACTCCATCTTATTGGCTGTTTCAGCAAGTTCATAAGGAAAATAATGAATAATTTCTTCTTCCGTATATCCGCACATTGCTGAATATTCGGGCGTCAACGAAATATCTTTCGGATTGTTCAAACTAGAGAACACGCCCATTTTTGCGAACTTGGATATTCCGGTGATAAAAATGAATCGGATGTATTCTTCGTTGGTTTTCAGTTGTTTGTAAAAACTACGCAAAATGCCGCGTACTTTTTTTGCCATCGCAGGTTCGTTTACAAAATCGGTGTAAGGCGAATCATACTCGTCAATCAGTACAACAACCTTCTTGTTGTATTTTTTGGCGGTATTGATGATTAACTTTCGAAAAATATCACCGGCAGGCAAATCACGGGGAACATCAACCTCCAAACTTTCTGCCGCTTCTATCGTTATTTCTCTCATAGATATTATTATATCGTTGATGCCGTTATCTGTTCCTATTGCACTCATATCCAACCGAATAACAGGACTTGGCTCATAATTCTCCATAAATTTCTCGGCGAACAAACCTTTAAAAAGCGCTTTCTCGCCCGCAAACATTGCCTCCAATGTAGATATCGTAAGCGACTTGCCGAAACGTCGCGGACGGGCAAGAAAATATATACCGCCCTTTTGTATCATATGAACAAGATATTGGGTTTTGTCTACATACAAATAGCCCTCCTTTCGTATCCTTTCGAACCTCTGAATGCCTACCGGCAAATTTAATCTGTTATCTTCCATTGTTTTAAATGTTTTGATCCACGATTTTCCGGATCATCACGATTCAAATATTGCGGCAAAAATAATACAAAATCAGGAAAAAAGAAAATTATTTTGGCAGCATGATCCATTCCTTAAATTCGGAAGCCTTGTTTTTGCTCACATAAATACGTTCGGGAGCATCTACGTCAAGGGTTATCAGTAAACGGTTGTCAAACCAGATGGTGATGTTTTGCACGCTGTTGCGCGATATGATAAACTGCTTGTTTGCTCTGAAAAAAACAGCAGGATTCAACGAAACCTGTATCTGGTCTAATGTTTTTGAATAGGGATATGATATGCCGGTTTTCAGGAAAATTTTAGTTGCCCTGTCGGTGGTATAAAAAAAGGAAACATCTTGCAAGTCAATCGGCAGCAGATTGTCTTTCACAGGGATTAACAATTTGCTTTTATGTTGCGGCGTCGACGTAAATTTTGACAATTTCGACAAATACTCGATGATGTCCTTTCCTGTCAATTTATCGAATTTTTGAATTGCCCTTTCCAATTCTTCTGATTTTATTGGTTTTAGCAGATAGTCCACACTGTTTACCTTGAACGCTTCGATGGCGTATTCATCATAAGCGGTGGTAAAAATAATCGGGGTTTCAACGTTGGTGATTTCAAAAATGGAAAAAGCCGAACCATCGGATAAATGAATATCCATCAATATCAGGTCGGGTTCGGGATTCGATTGCAGCCAATCGACTGTTTGGGTGATGCTTTCAGTATTTCCCACAATTTCAATTGCCGGATTGATTTCCTTCAATATTGCCGTCAGGTTTTCATACGCGGCAGTTTCGTCTTCAACAATCAATACCTTCATTTAGTTTTCAGTTTTCAGTTTTCAGATTTTAGTTTTTAGTTTTCAGTTTTCAAGCCTAACGGCAGATAAACATAAAACATTTTACCGTCGTTTACTATCCTTATTTCTCTGTTCATAAGGAGCAGGAAGCGGCTTTTCAGGTTTTTCAGTCCTGTTCCGTTCGTTTCAGCAGGCATCAATTTAGGGTAAATTGGGTTGGAAACAACCAATTCTTTCTTTTCGTTTAGACGAATGGCGACGGTCATTTTATGGTCGCTGTCTATCATGTTGTGAACAACCACATTGTCGATAAGAGGAAGTATGCTCAAAACCGGTAACCGGTATTGGACGTCGGCAACATGAATATCAAATTGCAATTTGTTGGCAAAACGTACTTCCATCGTATAGCGAAAGGATTGCACGAAATCAAGTTCTTCTTCAAGCGCGACAAGTCCTTTTTTATCGCTTTGCAAAATATATCGAAACACGTCCGACAATTTGTTCACATATTCAAGCGTTTTTTCGTTGTTGTTCTTTCTTATCAATGACGTCAATCCGTTCAACGAATTGAAAAAGAAATGCGGATTGATCTGGTTTGCTAATGCGTTGCAACGGCTTTGCAGGTTTTCAATTTTGAGGCGCTCTAATTCCTGTTCAGTCTTTCGCTGTACGGAGTATAACAGGAATATGTGTCCTATGAGCGTGGAAAGAACGCAGATCACAAAAAATTGAAGCGGTAAAATATGTCCGAAATGTATCTTTTGAGGAGTAAGCAATTTTAAAATGAAAAAGCATATTGCGAAACTGCATGTGCAAATCAAAGCATTAATCCACATTCGTTTAAAGAAACGCGAGGTAGTTATTTTCTGCAAATTAATCTTCATCAGGACGAATATAATCGCAAAAAAGTAACCTCCGCGAAATGACATGGAAACAAAATAAGATCGGCGCTCTTCCGTGCCTTCAGCGTAATACTCTAATATCCAAGACAAACTAATTAAGTCTGAATAAAGCATGTACGCAACACCGCACAAACTGTACAGCAACAGTTTACAGGTATTGATCTTGTCTAATGCGTTCATTGTTCACTGTTCATTGTTCATTGTTCACTGTTCACTGTTCACTGTTCACTGTTCTATATTCCGTTATTTGCCGTTTTTCATCATCAATAGCCATTCCCACGCAAAGCGCTTCAGGATATGCCTTTGCATAGTTTTTTTCTATTTGCTGGTATGCTTCTTCGGCTTTTGTTTTCGCAGATTGACCTTTGGCTGCTACTTTCAGTTCGATAAGCCAAACATGTCCATTGCGTGATAGCAAAATATCAGGTCGTCCCATGTTGGTTTGCACTTCGGCGAAAGTTACTACGCCTAGTCCACGCAAAACAGCGATAATGACGGAACGATACAACCATTCCTGAACGGTTAGTTTGTTGCCGGTAAGTTTAACGCTTTGCTGCGCTGCGCTCTCAAAATCGGCATAAGGGATACATGACAAAATGTAATTGAAAGCCTCTACAAATCTTTCAACGTCGTTTGAAACGATGGCAGAGCGCAAATTGCCTTCAAAAAAATTATAATTATTTATAGATATAATATTTTGTGTCAGCAATTTAGACATCGAATTTAATACTTCGGTATTTGGATAGTCGAGCGAAAGTTCGTGACCATTTTTTCCGGGGCGCAAGGTCAGGTATCCGGCTTGATGCAAAAAACCTTCAGGACTGGTTTCGTCCATATCGCCCGGACTTTCTGCAAAATCGGCAGAAACAGGATACATACGAAACTGTTCTATGGTTAACTGCCTGTCGTTCAAATATTCGCCTATCATTTTGGGTTTGCCGCTTTGCATCCAAAAATTAATAAATGCTTTGTGATTAAAAAACCTCAAGGTAGAAAATGGATTGTAAAGTTTTGTGCTACAATCTCTGTCGAATGTAAAACCATTGTAATAATACCGCATTTTTTCAACCAACATTTCTGTTGTAAGCTTCATCTTGCTTGCCGTTTCTTCGAGATAATCAGGAAAATAACGTATCATTTCTTCCTCTGTATATCCACAGATTTCGGCATAGTCGGACATCAATGATATATCTTCGACGTTGTTCAAAGTAGAGAACACGCCGAAACGGGCAAATTTTGATATTCCGGTGATAAAAATGAAACGTATATGTTCTTCGTTGGTTTTCAGTTGTTTGTAAAAACTGCGCAAAATGCTGCGTACTTTTTTTGCCATCGCAGGTTCGTTTACAAAATCGGTGTAAGGCGAATCGTATTCATCTACCAGAACAACAACTTTTTTATCGTATTTTTCGGCTGTATTAGATAATAATTCGTCAAAAAGCATTTCGGGTAAATGGCTGTTTGATAATGAAACACCCAATTTTTTAGCTATTTGTTTTACCTGATGTACCATGGATTCAATTATCCCATCAATGCCAGTATAAGTGCTTAATTTACTCATATCCAATCTAATAATAGGATATTTCTCAAAATTTTCCATAAATTTCTCGGCAAACAAACCTTTAAAAAGCGTTTTTTCGCCCGCAAACATTGCCTCAAAGGTAGATACCGTAAGCGACTTGCCAAAACGTCGCGGACGGGCAAGAAAATAAATCCTGCCTGTTTGTATCATATCCACAAGAAATTTGGTCTTGTCTACATACAAGTAGCCTTCCTTACGGATAGTTTCGAACCTCTGAATGCCCACCGGCAAATTTAATCTATTATTTTCCATTGTTTTAATTATTCAGCAACTTTTACGCAAAATAGTCTGCTTTGGTCGCGCACTAAGAGTTTTCCGTCAGCCAGCGCTAAGGGCGCCCAGTTAGTAGCCCCCTCCATTGTTGCTACGCCTTCGTTAGAGACTTTTCGTACTTCCGAAGTCGAAATTGATTTAAAACCGGTCGGATCGGGTTCTATAAGATAAAGTAAAGTTTTCCCGTCCGAGGCTATGATCAAGCCTTCAACAAGAATCATGCTGCCTCTTTCAAAATCGGGAGTTCTTCCTGTCTTCCACATGATTTCCCCGTTGGTATTCATACACATCAGCCCTTCCCGTCTTTGATTGGTGCGATACATTGCGTAAAAATATCCTTCGTGAAAGACAGGCGGCTTTGTTTGGTCGCCAAACTCCAAATTCGTAAACAGTTCAACGGTTTCAAAACTGCCGTCGGCAAGTTTGTCAATCCTGATCATTGTTGCTCCGCGGTCGTAACCGCCAACGATAAGCAATCTGTTGTCGCCCGCGTCAACCGGGCAAGGAATTGAAATCACACATTCCCAGTCCGTATACTGCCACAGTATTTGTCCCGTATGCGGATTTATTCCGGTCACGCCGCCCTTTGTAACTTCTACATCTCGATACATATAAATGTTTGTAGATGAATTGACCATTACAACATGGTCATCTCCGTGAATATTAATTATTTTCGGGCTTGCATAGGTTTCGTTGCCAAGATTGGGCGTTTTCCATACGACGACGCCTGTAAGTTTGTTGTATGCTACCAGTCCGGCTTCAGGAGCATGTGAGGAAATGATCAATAAGTCGTCGTAAAAAATCGGCGATTGCGATATGCCCCATATGGGCAGTCTGCTACCGCCAAAGTCTGTCCACACATTTTTTTTCCAGACCAATTGATGCGTGTTTATGTCAACGCAATACAGATCGCCATTTGGACCGCAAGCATATACGTGACGGTCGTCGACAATAGGTATGCTTAGCGAGCCGGGATAGGGAAGATCGCTGGGCGAATCATACGTGAATTTCCACAGTTCTTCGCCTGTTTTAAGGTTAAAGCATCTCAAAAAATCGCCAACTTCGTCGTCTCTGTCCAGCATATATGCTCTGCCGTTTTTTACTACGGGTCCGCCAAATCCTTTGCCTACTTCTACAGACCACAGTACTTCAAGACCTGATTCAGGCCAATTTCTCAACAGACCCGCTTGAGAAGTTGTACTGTTCCGATTGGGACCCAGAAATTGATGCCAATCTGTGCTTACACCCGCCGGCGCGCGATTGCAAGCGGTAAAATTCAACATGCTGCATATCATCGTCAGCATCACTAAATAACTAATTTTCATATCGGTTTTTATTATTTTTAAAAATACAAAAGTACATCTTATTTATTTATTCTGCAACTTTCAAACAAAACATTCTGTATTGGTCGCGGATGAACAGTTTTCCGTCAGCCAGCGCTATAGGCGCGTAATTCTGCGTGCTGCCCAGCATACTTGCAAAACCGTCAATATAAGCGCCTCCTTCGCCCAATATTTCTACTTTTGAAATCGGTTTGAACTCTGTTGGGTCGGGTTCAATCAGGTAAAGGGTTTTATTGCCGTCGGAGGCGATGATTAAGCCGTCGGCAAGGAGCATGCTGCCAAAATCGAAATTGGGGTTTCGCCTTGTTTTCCACATGATTTCTCCGTCCATATTCATACATACAAGTCCCTCGCGCTTGGAAATCGCCCGAAACATAGCGTAAAAGTAGCCGTTGTATAATAAAGGCGTTTTTGTTTCATCGCCAAATTCTTGGGTCGTGAAAACTTCTATTACTTCAAAAGCGCCGTCTGTATTTTTGTTGATTTTTAGCATTGTGGCTCTCAATTCGCCGGTTATCAGCAATCTGTTGTCTCCTGCGTCAACTGCGCATGGCGTTTGGGCTGCGCAATCCCATTTTGTGTATGTCCACAGGATTTCGCCTGTATGCGGGTCTATTCCTACCACGTTTCCCATGGTCATCTCATCGCTACCACGCTGTTGAAGAGAAGAGGTAATAAACACAAATTGATCTTCGCCATCAATTTTTACCAATTGAGGGTTCGAGTAGCCCGTAATGCCAAGATTAGGCGTTTTCCAGACAACGTTGCCCGTAAGTTTATGGTAAGCCACCACGCCTGCCTGCGGCGCCTGCGAAGCCACCACCAGCATATCGCCGTAGATAATCGGACACTGCGTTATTCCCCACATCGGAAGCCTTTCGCCGCCAAACTCAGTCCACACGTTTTTATGCCAAACCGGTTGGCGCGTGTGGATATTGATACAATACAGGTCGCCGTTGGAGCCTACGGAATAAACGTGGCGCTCGTCTACAATAGGCACGCTTCGCGAACCCGGAAAGGGCAGCGTACCGGGAGCATCGTAAGTAAACCGCCAAAGTTCTTCGCCCGTTTGAAGATCAAAACAACGCATAAAATCGGCAACTTCGTCTTCTCTGTCCAGCAGATATACCTTGCCGTTTTTGACCACCGGTCCGCCATAACCTATGCCAACGTTTACTATCCACAGTACTTCAGGTCCTCCTTCGGGCCAACTTCTTAATAAACCGGTTTGAGGCGAAATACTGTTTCTATCAGGTCCGAGAAACT
>Ga0099364_10013982_pt1 | contig 10719 bp, 7 predicted proteins | sample TergutTh196P3_FD_73070 | JGI IMG/M metagenome (GOLD analysis project Ga0099364, IMG submission 73070) | Microcerotermes parvus P3 segment gut microbial communities from Pointe-Noire, Republic of the Congo - Th196 P3 | ecosystem: Host-associated > Arthropoda: Insects > Digestive system > Gut ...
GAAGCGGAGCAAGGATGCGGAGCGCGCGAATAGGCGCATGGAAGCGCCTTTGAGCGAAAAGGAGCGCATAAGTACCACCTTTTCCTAGCGACGCATCAAAAACTTACATTCCCTGTAACTTGTAATGAAAATTCTTAAGATTTCTTAAGAAAATATGAAACTTTTTGCATTTCATTTACGTCTAATGTATAATAGGCTAGCTTAACGGCCTTTAAATATAATAGTAAAAAGGCAAAAAGCGCACGGACATATGGAGGTATAAAATGAAAAAGAGAACCCTACGCATGGCAGCTGCAATAATTACGCTGGCATTATTAACAGCGCTCATTGCAGGCTGCGGCAACAACGGCAACGGCAACAATGCCGAGGAAGGCACCAACAACCCCGGCAACCCTGCAGAAATGCCGGAATACGTTTTTGTGCCGGAGTATATAAGCCTATCGTCCGAAATAATGGATGTGTCCCACCTTACGATTATCGGAGACAAACTGTTTTTTGCATCCCAGAGCATGGACGAAGAAACATATAACTGGACAACGAAACTCTTTTCGGTGAACTTTGACGGCACGAGCTTATCAGAACTTGTAAACTACACACTTGACCTTAAGCCTGAAGATACTCCGGAGGGCGCAATGGGCCACGACCAGATATTGGGTATGTTCTCAGATGCCGAAGGGAATCTCTGGGTGGCGGAGAGCGGACAATACTACCTTTGGGAAGAAGTATTCGATGACTACGGTGAAGACGATGAAGATACCGGAATTGTGCCCATAGATGATGTCGTTGTCGTATCCTCTGTCGTCAGCTCCGTTGCCACAGTCGAAATCCCCAGACCCGCGCCAATATCGCCGGGGGGATATCAAGACCTCGGCAGCTTTTCTGCAGTCCGTAAGCTTGACAGCACCGGCAGGGAACTTCTCTCATTGGACATCAGTGACCTTTCTGATGGAATGGAGTACTTTTATATTTCGACAATCAGCATTGACAACGCTTCCAATATTTATGTTGGCGCAGGAAATACGGTTTTCGTTCTTGATAGTAATGGCAGGCTGCAATTCAAGCTTGACAACGACAACTGGATCGATCAGTTTATCAGAATGCCGGACGGCTCCATTGCGTTCTCAGGATGGACAGAAACCGGACGCGCACTCAGGAAGATTGATGCCGCGGCAAGGGGCTGGGGCGAGAGCATAGATCTTCCAATGATGTATAATCAAATGTTCCCCGGCGCCGGAGACTACGGATTCATTTACAGCGACGGCAACAACCTGTTTGGATTTGATGAAAGCACAGGCGAAAGCGAAAAGCTGCTCAACTGGATCGACAGTGATGTCAGCCCCGACGGTTTGGGCAATATAACCATGTTACCGGACGGGCGTATTCTGTGTACCATACAGTCATGGAGCAACACCACCGGCAGATCTAACGTTGAAATCCTTATACTCACAAGGGTGGCATCCGACAGCCTCCCGCCGAGGACGGTACTCACTATGGCCGCCATGTATCTTGAATGGAACGTGCGAAATGCAGTCGTGCAGTTTAACAAAACCAACACCCAGTACCGGATTAGGGTGACCGACTACTCAGAGTTCAGAACAGAGGATGACTGGATGGCCGGCCTCACAAGGCTCACCACCGAGTTAACAACCGGCAATATCCCGGACATCTTAGTTACGTCGAACTTACCTTTCAATCAATATGTGGCAAGAGGGCTTTTTGAGGATCTCAACCCCTTCATCGACTCTGACCCAAGACTAAACCGCAGCGACCTCATCGAAAACGTGTTCCGAGCTACCGAAATAAACGGCGGCTTATACCAGATATTCCCCTCTTTCTACATATCCACAATGATCGGCAACCCTTTGGTTGTGGGCAGGGAGATGGGCTGGAACATGGACGAGTTCACAGCGTTTCTCAGGGCCAACCCCGAGACCGCTTCACCCATGGGTCCGTACATGACAAAAGAGAGTTTCATGCAACAGGCGGTCACGATGAACATTGACGAGTTTGTCGACTGGTCGGCGGGAAGAACCAATTTTGACGGCGGAGGATTTGCAAAAATATTGGAGTTTGCTAATACATTCCCGGATGAGGTTACTTTTGATTGGGAAAATGACGAGTGGGTAGATGAGAACGAATTGATAGCGACCGGACAGCAATTGGTAGCGATGATGTCAGTCTACGATTTTTGGAGCATCCGGATGTACAGGGCTCTTTTCGGAGGTGATATAGTCTTCAAAGGCTTCCCGACCGAGAGCAGGAACGGCAATGTCCTCACCCCGGGCGGCACAGGCATTGCAATGACGACAAGCTGCGTAGACCAGGAAGGTGCATGGGCGTTCATGCGTATGATCCTCACCGAGGATTGGCAAAGAGAAAACATGCGCTGGGGATTCTCGACCAACAAGATCATATTCGATGAAATGCTAAAAGAGCAGATGACGCCTCAGACATATATTGATGAAGATGGCAATGAAGTTGAAATTACCGATTCAATCGGCTGGGGATGGGGCTCCGGTGGAGGCATGACGATAGAAATAAACGCTATGTCACAGGAGGAAGCCGACCAGCTTATGGCGCTCATAAACTCCGTGACAGCTGTCTCATCCACCGTTGATGAGAGTCTGATGAATATAATAATGGAAGGTGCCAACGACTTCTTCATAGGGCGGTCATCGGTGCAGGATGCTGCAAGAGTGATCCAAAGCCGAGCATCAATTTATGTCGCCGAACAATCTTGATGAAAAAATACTTGTTGCGCCTTAAAAGGCGCTCGCGTGACGGAATTATCGGCTGGATGTGGCTTGCGCCGAGCTTTCTGGGCGTGGCGGTGTTCTACATTGTGCCCTTCGGCGTAATAGTATACTATTCTTTGATCGACAACCCTGTCCAGCGAAATTTCGTATTCCTCGATAATTTCGAATCCCTGTTCCAAAACGCGGCGTTCTTACTCGCGGCGGGCAACACGCTGAAGTTCTCTGCGGTAGCCGTGCCTCTGGCAGTGGTGCTAGCCTTGATGTTGGCGCTGCTGCTGGAGGCGCGCATCCCTTTCAAAAGCCGCTTCCGCACATTTTTCTTGAGCCCGCTGATGGTTCCCGTTGCATCCATCGTCCTGATATGGAGAGTGCTGTTCCATCATGACGGCGCGATCAACGAGCTTCTTGCAGTTTTCGGCGTTGATAAAATCGACTGGCTTCAATCGGAGCATAATCAAATCGTAGTAATAATCTTGTATCTGTGGAAGACACTGGGCTATAATATGATACTGTTCATGGCCGCGCTTAGCAATATTCCGCGCGAGCTGCTTGAGGTTGCCGACGTCGAGGGCGCGGGGCCGATCAAAAAGCTGTTTTCAATAAAGCTCAGATATTTGTCTCCGACTTTGCTTTTTGTCACGATTCTTTCGCTTATAAGTTCGTTTAAGGTTTTCCGAGAGGTCTATCTTCTCGCAGGAGATTATCCGTACGGCGGTTTGTACATGCTTCAGCATTTCATGAACAATGTCTTTTTCTCGCTGAATTATCAGCGGCTCGCGTCCGCCGCTGTTGTGATGGCCGTAGCTATGGTCATTGTCATAGCGGTGCTGTTCATTGCCGAAAACCGCTTCGGGAAGGACGTGGAAGGGTGAAGGGAAGATACGTTGGGCGTACGGTGCTTTTTATTATTGCGGCGGTGTTTGCTGTCGGCTTTTTGTTGCCCACGGTGCTTACCATTACGAACTCATTCATGGCACAAAGCGAGTTGGATGCCAACTACGGCGTGATATTCCACAGCTCTAGGCAAAGCGGTGGCAGCAGCTATATCGCAGACAGCGTGAATCTGAAATTCATACCGGACAGGGTGAGTTTCGGCCAGTACGTGATCGCATTGCTGCAAAGTCCCGATTATCTGCTGAAATTTTGGAACTCCATGATACTTGTCATCCCAATCGTTATTGCGCAAGTCGGTATTGCGTCGCTCGCGGCTTACAGTTTCACAAGGTATCAAGGGCGGGTAAAAGGCATCTTGTTTTTCTTCTACATCATACTTATGCTCATGCCCTACCAAGTCACTGTCGTGCCAAACTACCTTGTGGCGGAATGGACGGGGCTTCTTAACACCAGATGGGCAATAATATTTCCCGGAACCTTTGCTCCGTTTTCCGTGTTCCTTTTGACAAAATTTATGCGCCGCATACCTACGTCGCTGATCGAGGCGGCAAGGCTGGACGGCGCTAACGAGTGGCAGGTGTTCAGAGGGGTATGCCTTCCTCAGTGCAGGAGCGCTCTGTACTCCATCGCGATACTTGTGTTCATCGACTATTGGAATATGGTCGAGCTGCCGATAATCATGCTTCAAGATTCCACGCAGCAGCCGCTGTCCGTGTATTTGTCAACTATAAATGCCGGAGAAGTCGGTGTGGCGTTTGCGGTCGCGGTTGTCTACATGATACCCCCGCTGTTCCTGTTCCTCCACGGAGAGGAAGCCCTGGTCGAGGGCATAACGCATTCCGGCTCGGTGAAAGGATAACGTCAGGGGGCAGCGGTCAGGGGAGTGGGATGCGCAGGCATGTTGAGGCCTTTGTTTCTATTGATTTATCAGAGGAGTTTAGTTGCTAATGAAGGATGAGAATGTAAAAAAGAGGGGCTGGGTCAAAAATGCGGCTATTGTATTTCTGACCATCATGCTCGTTCTTACATTTTTCTCTAATACTATACTGAATCTTTCGCTGCCGGAGGTCGCGGCGCAGTACACAACTTCCGGAACTATCAGCGCAAGGATACGCGGTACGGGGACAGTGGTAGCAAATGAGACTTTCGAAGTCATATCAAACCAGACCCGCACAGTAAGAGCAATCAACGTTCGAGTTGGAGATATAGTCGAGACGGGCGAAGTTTTATTCACGCTGGCCGTAGGCAGCGATGAGCTGGAAGCAGCGCGGGAGAAGCTTCGCGGGATGTTGTTAGAATATGAGAAAACTATAATACGTGAGAGTTTGCGCGGAGACTACGCAAGTGAAGAGCGAGGCATTCAGCTTGAACGTCACAGGCTCGATGAGACTCAGGAAGAGCTTGATGAGTTGGTAATAAACGGTCAATTGGATATAGATGAGGCGGAAAACGTAGTTGCATACGCTTTCGCTGAGCTCGCATCTGCTGAGGGAAGACTCACATCTGCTGAGGGAAGACTCACATCAGCTGAAGTAAGACTTACATCAGCGGAGGCAGGACTAACCTATGCTGAGGATAGGCTAAAAGCAGCGGAAGCCGTGCGCGATTCTGCGCAAGAGGTAGTGGATATTAGAAGTACTGCGGTAAGTAATGCACTTGAGAACCTGAATGCACAGGGTGCCGGCGGTGATGTTGCAGCTTTGCAGAGGGATCTCGCAGAGGCAACCGAAGCAAGAAGAACTGCCGAGATTAATAATAATGCTGCTGATATTGTACACGGATCAGCTTATAAAATGTTAGAAAGATGGACAGCGGAACAGGTCGCGAGGCTTGAGCTTGGAGATTCATGGGATGATACTCTTAGTGGTGATGATCTTATACAGTTTCTGGACAAATTCTGGACAGCCAGCCTCACCAGCCTCCAAAGAACCACATATTTAGCAGCCTATGTGCAAATGCTTGATAAGGATCACCCGAGTGTAGTCGCTTATGATACTTTAAATAAACTAAGTAATGATCTATCAGCAGCTATAGACAAAGAAAACCAGATTCTTCAAACACTCAACGCGGCTCAAGGCAGCTCCATCGAGCGCGATCGCCTGACAAGAATCTTGGATGATGCGAGAGCGGCGTTTGCTGCGGCTGAACGGGTGCTTAGAGAGGCCAATGTGGCACGGACTGCGGCTGTGGATGCGCGAGACGCAGCAGCGGATGCGCGAAACACAGCAGCGAATGCGCGAGACACAGCAGCGGATGCGCGAAATACGGCTATTGCTGAACGAGACATAGCGAAGGCGGAGCTAGCCGGAGCTGAGAGCGGACTAAAAGCGGTTCAAGACAATCATGCTGCGGAGTTGAAAGCAGGAAATGCTGCCATAAAGGCCCGTCAGCAGGAGCTTGAAAATATGCTCTTTGCGCTGTCAGAACAGATGAAACGTGACGGAGTTGAAAACGCGATATATGCACTGGACATGTCGGAGACTAGGAGGGAAATCTCTTTATTACGAGAAGAGATCGAACGGCTTGAGGAGGGTGGTACAGGTACTACTATAACCGCTCCTGTCAGCGGCATAATCAAACAGATAATGAATACATCATCCGGCAATACTACGATGCAGCCCGGCGACACCATAGCCACCATTGAAATTGCGGACAGGGGCTATTCACTCAACTTTCCGCCCATAACGCTTGAGCAAAGCAGAAGAGTCACGATCGGCGATGTCGCTGAGATCAACACATCATGGTGGTGGGCAGGCGACGTGAGAGCAGTCCTTGTAGCTATAAGAAATGACCCGCAAAACCCGGCCACCGGCAGGATACTTGTGTTTGATGTATCCGGGGATGATGTGGAGAGCGGTATGGAGCTCAACTTGACTCTCGGCGAGAGAAGCGCAAACTATGAAGTTCTCGTGCCGAACAGTGCACTCAGGCTCGACGGAAACGGAGATTTCGTACTTGTCGTGGTTGCGCGTAGCAGCCCGCTGGGTAACCGATACACTGCAACGAGAGTGGATGTGAACATACTCGCGTCCGACGATACGAACACCGCTGTCTCCGGCGGCCTGTCGAGCTGGGATTTTGTGATTACCACATCAACGAGGCCGATACAACCGGGGATGCAGGTCAGGCTTGTGGATAACCCGTAGTGCGCCACTGGCGCAGGGGTCGGGGGCACAGGTCAGGGATAAGGCACTAAGTTCCAAATTCGAACAAAAAAAGTTACAATTTTCGTCATTGCGGGCTTGACCCGCAATCCCCTGTGAGGAACACGATGGATTGCGGCTCGGAGGCTGCAATGACGAGTGGGTACTTTACCAATTTATTTGGCGTAGGGTGCGCGGCATAAGACTGGTAATCCAATGAAAAAGAGAATACTTCTTATAATAATAAATGCGTTGCTGCTGGCTGCTTTTTTTGTCTGTCTGGCTTTTTCAGGGTCGATTCGGGGGACGCTTCGTTCTCAGCAAGCGGCGGCTGTTTGGGCGGGGCAGAGCGGCGAGCGTTTCGCGCAGATTTCGGTTTTTTTACCGTCCGGTTCCTCGTTTGACGAAAACTCAATCCATAGCCTGCGTGAATCGATAAACAGAGCTCTTACAGATGCCTCGCTTGAAGCGCCGGAGGGGGGGCGTCTTTATGCGGATGCGTGGTCCGCCGTAGGAGAAGCCTTTGTTACAGGCGGGCGCGGATCAATCTCCGCGCAGGCTTATGGCGTAGGCGGCGATTTTTTTCTGTTCCACCCGCTTATTCTCAGGGATGGCAGCTACATTTCCCCAATCGACCTTATGCGGGACCGTGTTGTACTTGATGAAGAGCTTGCTTGGCGGATTTTCGGATCATCACGTCTGGCGGGACTTGAAGTCATGATTCGGGATACCCCTTACAACAGGCTGCATTTCATAGCGGGCGTCGTCTCGCGCGAAGATGATTTTGCCAGTTCAAAAGCCTATACAGGCGGCGCGGGTATGTTCATGTCATACGAGTCTTTGAATTTGCTGTCAGGCGGCGGCGCGGAGATAGTCTGTTATGAAATCGTGATGCCCGACCCCATAACCGGATTTGCACTCCAGACAGTGACGGACGCTTTCCCTGTAAGTGATGCCGTAATCGTTGAAAACAGCTCGCGTTACTCGCTTACAAGCCTGTTTGACGTTATTTCCTCTTTCGGAGAACGGAGTATGAAGGCTGACGGGATGGTCTATCCCTATTGGGAAAACGCCGCTCGCTATACAGAAGACTGGCTTGCGCTGTTGCTTTTGCTCTCCTACGCGCTTATCGCGTATCCTGCTGTGTGCGGCGTGGTTTATGGAATAAAAGGAATTCGCTTTTTGCTTAAAAACAGCAGGCGCGCTGTCAGAAAAAAGGCCGATGACAGAGCCGAGCGCGCGGCTGAAAAATACCGGCAGACGCATATTGAAGATTACGTCATACCGGATATCGAAGAAATCATCCGGGAAGTTCAGGAAGAGCGCGGGTCTGGGGAAGAGCCTGAACGCTGAGAATTTGGTATGGAGAGGAGGAGCAATGCAGCGCAGCGGATGTCTGCCGAAAGGCAGACGTAGCGGAGCAAAGTTTGCGACGACGAAATGGCGAGTATAACGTTAAAAAGTGTTAGAAAGGTGTATTCTAACGGCGTGGTAGCTGTGGATGACTTCAACTTGGAGATCGCAGACCGGGAGTTCGTCGTGCTGGTCGGCCCCTCAGGCTGCGGAAAATCAACCACCCTGCGTATGATCGCGGGATTGGAGGATATCACCGAGGGCGAACTCTACCTTGGCGACAGGCTCGTAAACAACGTCGCCCCAAAAAACAGGGATCTCGCAATGGTGTTTCAAAACTACGCGCTCTTTCCCCACATGACTGTTTACAACAATATTGCATATGGCCTGAAGCTCCGCAAAGTGCCGAAAAAAATCATCCGCGAAAAAGTCGAGGATGTGGCTAAAGTGCTAGACTTGAGCGATTTGCTGCAAAGGAAACCGAAAGCTCTCTCTGGCGGCCAGCGGCAGCGTGTGGCGCTTGGCCGGGCCATAGTGCGGAGCCCTGCCGCCTTTCTTCTCGATGAGCCGCTATCAAACCTTGACGCAAAGCTGAGAACTCAGATGCGCTCCGAGATAACAAAACTGCACTATCGCCTGGGGGCGACATTTGTATACGTCACGCATGATCAGACAGAGGCTATGACTATGGGCGAAAGGCTTGTCGTTATGAAGGATGGATTCATCCAGCAGGTGGACACCCCGCAAAATCTGTATGACCGTCCTTGCAACCTGTTCGTCGCCGGCTTCATAGGTACCCCGCAGATGAACACGTTCGTTGCCAATATCGTACAGCGTGACGGCGGCCTGTTTGCCTCATTTGAAGGGGGTGAGCTGCCGATAGCTGTATCTCGCTTCAGCAGCGGAGCTTTTGACGATTATATCGGGAAAAGCGTTATCTTCGGCATAAGGCCGGAAGATTTTCATTTGGAAAGCGAGCACTCAGACTCGTCGTGTACCGGGCGGATAGATGCAATTGTCGAGCTATCGGAGCTGATTGGCGCCGGGGTCTACCTGCACGTCACATGCGGCAGTGCGCAGCTTATCGCTACGCTGCCGGTGAAAGGCGCGGCGCGCCCCGGCGCAAATGTCCGGTTGGTCGTCGACTGCGAAAAGCTATATATATTCGACAAAGACAGCGAAGCGCTGATCAGCTAGCCTATTTATACGGGTCGAATCTGCGGGCTTCATACTCGCTTGTCATCCATGTGCGCCTGTTTATCAGCGGCTCAAACCCGGGAGGCCCGTATGTGCTGCCCCAGAACATAAAACCGCCGCCTGTGCCGAAAGTATCAATAACCCTCTTGACTTCTGAGCGCATGAGCTCCTCCGTGCAAGTGTCCCAAGAAACCGGCCCATGGCTGTCCCAGCAGCCGATTAAAACGAGCTTATTGCCGTACTTCGCCTTGATACCCTCAAGGTCGTTGACGACCTGAGCAGGATTCCAAGAAGATACGCCGAAATCAATCCAGTCGTCGATTGAGTCTTCGCAGCGCCCGCAATTGTGCATCATAATGGGTATCCCGCGGTCACGCGCTATTTGAGCATCTTTTGCGACAAATGGCTTAATGAACTCTCTGTACATTTCCGGCGAGATGAATGGGTTTGTTGCCGTGGCCGTATCATCAGCAACCGTAAATATATCTATCGGATAGTATTGCATGAATTTTTCGTTTACCTTTGTATAAAACTCGTGAAAATATTCAAACAGCGCTTTGACCTCGTCAGGTTCTTCGTAAAAAGCGGTAAGGCCGTTTGTGAATCCCATCAAGTTCATAAGCGGCATAAAGTATCCGCCGGAGCCTGAACCCATTACAGCCACATCGGATAGATTAACAGGCGAACTATCAATATCTTTCTTTGCAACCGTTTCCCAGTCAACATCGGAAATATCCGGCGCCTTAACGATATCGCGCCAATTGCAGATATCATCAAGCAGAAAATCCCCGGGAACGGGAAGCTCCTGCCCGCCGGTATCTTCTGTGCCAATATATTCCACTCCCCAAATGTCTTGCGTGTATCCTCTCGGCGATTTTTTGCGGCCTATGACGGAGCACATGATAGAGCCGCACTGCTGCGGAACCGTGGCGTACGGATCGGGACCCATGTAGTATCTCGGGACAAACTCAGGCTCACCTCCTGTAATACACCTCATGAAATTCTCTTTAACTGATAATGGCATTGAATACAACTCCTTTACATAATCGGTCATGCAAGTATGGTCATCATTATATATTAATTCATGGTAAAGCACAAACATAAAAATTAATAATATGTGGACGGTTAGACATTGGCGGAATAGGGATGTTTGGGTGTAACTATTTATTGTTGGTAGATGTCGTTTCGCTCCCTGCCCTCTTTAGAAAACAATGTCAACAACTTAAGCTCGGCTGGCAGTATTTCCAAAAGCAGCGTCCAATATTTGTGCAAAATGCGAATTGACATTAGCGAAAGGCCCCAATAATGGCGAAAAAACGGGAGTGAACGCCATTATGTACAGTCTTCAAATACTCAATATGCTTTCCTTAATCACA
>Ga0099364_10013983_pt1 | contig 10719 bp, 8 predicted proteins | sample TergutTh196P3_FD_73070 | JGI IMG/M metagenome (GOLD analysis project Ga0099364, IMG submission 73070) | Microcerotermes parvus P3 segment gut microbial communities from Pointe-Noire, Republic of the Congo - Th196 P3 | ecosystem: Host-associated > Arthropoda: Insects > Digestive system > Gut ...
GACATCAGGCCCCGGCCATGACCCCCGAAGGAATGCTCGAGAGGTGTGCGGGGCCTTTGGCCGATTATGCGGGACTTATTGTTACAATCGACGGCCAGTATCAAGGCTGGCACCTGTTTAGCGAGGTCCGGAACGATGAGCGTTATATGCAAAACTTTGAAGCAAGTCCGCTCAGACGCCCGCAACTTGAGTTTCACCCGGAACAGGAAGATCCGGGAATGGCATCCCATCACTGCCGTAGTATCACGAATTGGTTTTTCACCGATTCGATGGACCGTTGGCAGGATGGGGCAAGCAACCAGTTTATCTTCGCAGAAAAGCATATTCCCGAATGGGCACTTGGCGGCGATACGACGGAAAAAAGCCTTTGGGACGGTGGGTGGCATGGTGTTTATTATGCCAACGCCGTCGGGAATACGGCAAGACACGTTCCGCTCAGAGGAGATTTAGGCAGCATCAACAGGAAATTGCCTGCCCCAACCCAGGATATTGTCACGCTGTCCGAATTGCAACACTCAATTGGCAGTATGCACCCTGGCATTCTGGCTAATGTTCTTGTCGGCGATGGTGCGGTCCGTCCACTTTGGCTCAATATGAAGCCAGAGCTGATCTGGCGACTGACGCATGTTAAGGGGATCGCCATAGAGTTACCGTAACCGATTCGATCCATATCATGGAAATTACAAAAAATGAAAACCGACAAACCGTTGATTCCGACAAGTGTTCTCAGCAGCATGGGAATTGTTCTGCTGATCCTCAACGCCGTTTGGCTCTGGGGGAACGGCGTATTTTCGGAACGAACGATTGATCTCCGCTGGTGCCCGCCGCATTTTTTTGTTGTGCCCGCATCCTTGATCCTGATGAGTCTGTTCGGACTCCGCCGACTGCAAAACACAAAAATGTTTTACCTCGTATGCCTTGGTCTGCTTGCGGCCGGGGTTGCAAGCGCGGAGGAGGGGCGTTTGCGAATGATAACACCGAACCACCCCGTCACGGATGCTGACGTCCATGAAACGCTTCGCCTCTCTTCACAGGGAGGTCACAACAGGTATCCGCATCTGGTTCGCTGTTTTGCTGTAATGGAATACCGATACACGGGTGGACGCTACGAAGAGGAAAACATCCGGTTTAGGTTGCATCGCCCTCGGACGATGCAACCTGGTCAAAAATATCCGATGATCGTTTGGCTCCACGGACGCGGCGATGCCGATGATGAGAACGAACGGCAACTGACACATGTACAATCAATGATCGATTTGCTTGCCGGTAAAAAAGCTGAAGACTTTTTTGTGTTGGCCGTCAGTTGCCCGGAAGACAACAGACATTGGATGCGTTCGACCGTTGCCGATGCCAAAGGTGACGCCCCCATTACGGTAACTTCGGAGATCATGGAGGCGATCATCGCCGAGTACCCAATTGATCCAAACAAGATCGGCGTTTTCGGTATTTCGTCCGGTGCAAACTGCGCTTGGGAATACGTCAGAAGGAATCCCAACCGCCTCGCCGCGATGGTGGCCTGTTCCGGCGAACCGCCGTCCGATGTTTTGCCGGACGATTTCCTGAACACCGCCGTTTGGAGTTTTGCGAATCGCTTTGACCTTTCCGTCCCCTACGCGGACACGCAACAGTTCATCGATGCCATCAACGCCGACGGAGGAAACGCCTACCAGACAGTCTACGATGCTAGCGGGCACGATTCATGGACACATGCCATGCGACGTGATAAAGCGATCCACTGGCTTCTCCTCCAAAGTCGTGACCGTCCCGGACCGCCGCCGGGAGTCGTTTGCCGTCCGCTATCCGTCCGCAATCAATTGGTTATGTTTGCATTGCCGACGTTATTGATCCTCACCGTTGCCATCCTGGGACGAAAAAAACGAAAACAAGCGGAGAAAACCAATGCCTCCTGATTCCACATGCAGGAAAAAGAGTGCCACCGTCTTGCGACTTCTGTTGTTGACGATCATCCTCTTTTCGGGCGGGATCATCAGTTATCGGGCATTTTTCGATATTGCCGTTTATCGTCACGGATACACTTTTATCGTTCCAAAATCCTCGCCGGACGGTTACGATTATCTGCTCCACATTCCGAAGGGTTATCATGATTTTTCAGGACCGTTACCGCTTCTCATCTTTCTGCACGGTGCCGGTGAAACGGGCACCGATCCGAAAACGCTTGCCAACCAAGACCCGTTTTATTTCATTCGCGAGGCCCGGATAGATTTTTTTTCTATCGGGGTCACGCCTATCACTCCAGACAAACGCTGGGAACCCTATCGGGTCATCGCGATGCTTGACCAAGTGCTGGCGGAAACACGTTTTCGTTTCCGAATTGATCCGAACCGCATTTATCTGACCGGTTACAGTATGGGCGGATTCGGAACCTTTGAAACGGCGATGGAGTTTCCGGAGCGCTTTGCCGCTATCGTTCCCGTTGCAGGCGGCGGCGAGGCGAGCAAAGCGGACAAACTGCATAACATCCCGACATGGGTGTTCCACGGCGAACACGATCATACAGTACCGCTACCGAGTTCCGCGTTGGTCGTCGAGGCGATGAAACAATACGGACATCGTGATGCAAAAACAACGGTCATCGAAGGGGCGGGACATGGAATCGTGAGGCCGGTCTATTCCGATCCGAAGCTTTATGATTGGCTGTTGACGAAGTACAAGAAGTAGTGATTCACCACTGAGATCACAGAGAATAATTTTTGAAACGATTTTTTCTCTCTGTGCTCTCTGTGGTAAAAAACTCACTCAACGACTGCCCTCGAAGCGACACGGGCGACCTCATCAATGGTGGTTCGACCGGCCAAAACCTTACCGATCCCATCGTCGCGGAGAAGTTTCATACCGAGTGACGATGCCTCTTCCCGAATTGTTGTCGCGTTTGCACGGTCTTGAATCAATTTGCGGATCGTCGGCTCGACTGTCAGGAGTTCAAACAAACCGATTCGCTCATGATAACCGCTCCGGCGACAGAATTCGCAACCGGTTCCTTGCTGGAAACCACTTTGTGTATCAAGCGGCAATCCGAGCCGCAGGAGTTCCTCATCTGGTGGAATGTATGGCGTGGTACATTGGGGACAGTTTTTACGAACCAAACGCTGGGCAAGAACGGCAATGAGCGAACTGGCAACAAGGTACGGTTCGATACCAAGATCAAGGAGCCGTGTAATTGCTCCGGCGGCATCGTTCGTGTGTAGCGTCGAAAAAACCATGTGTCCCGTGAGAGCGGCTTGAATCGCCATGATCGCCGTCTCTTGATCGCGAATTTCGCCGACCATGATAATGTCCGGGTCCTGCCGTAAAATGTTACGCAAACCCAGTGCAAAAGTCAGCCCTTTCTTTTCGTTGATTTGTGTTTGGCTGATTCCTTCGAGTTGGTATTCGATAGGGTCTTCGAGCGTGAGTGCGTTTCTGTCAATCGTATTGATCGCTTGCAGCGCGGCGTAAAGCGTCGTGCTTTTTCCCGAACCGGTCGGTCCTGTTACAAGAATCAGCCCGTGTTCCAAGTGAACGAGATCGCGGAATTTTTCAAGGTTCTCCTGATCCATGCCGAGTTGATCCAGCGTGTAGAGCCGTGCGCTTTTGTCGAGAAGCCGCAACACAACCCGCTCGCCATGACTTGCCGGGAGCGACGCGATCCGTAAATCAATGAGCCGGTCGCCCATCTGGACTGTGGCGCGGCCATCCTGCGGCAAGCGCTTTTCGGCGATGTTCATCCGCCCAATGATCTTGATGCGGCTGACGACTTCGTCTTGCAGTTTCTTGGGTAACCGAAATGTGTCGAACAGAACGCCGTCGATGCGGAAGCGGACGACCAGTTCCTCTTCGGACGGCTGAATGTGAATGTCCGAGGCGCGGGCTTTAACAGCGTCGAAAAAGATCAGGTTGACAAGACGGATGACCGGAGCGCGTCCGTGCGTATCCAAAAGGTCTTCGCGGGGGGCTATCTTTTCAATATCCGCAAGAACTGCTTCCCGGTCAAGCGTTTCGACCAAGTCCTGCGTCTGGCTTTCCTGCTGCTGATAGGTGGTATTGATCGCCGCAAAAACATGCGATGACCGGGCGAAGATCGGTTGTACAGGCCGGTTCAGCCAGCGTGAAACGACATCAAGGAGCGGATAGGACTCCGCCTTACCGACAAGAACGGGCAGGGTTTTCTCCTCATCGGCAAGACCAAGCAAGCAATGATGCCTTGCAAAGCGGATCGGGATTTTCCGAATGAACGCCGCCGACGGTGGCCGTTCGCCGACTCCGTACAGGAACTCCAGACCGAGGGTTTCGGCTAGTGACTGGAGAGCAAGATCAGTTTCGGAAAGGACAGCATCGGACATACACCCATTTTACCCGAAAACTCACTGCATAACCATCGGGCTACTCTGGGGCAGATTGGCTCTGATATGAGCGGACCGAACATCACCGTCGGAGAGGTATTTCAGGTCCTTGAACTTGTCGTCACGCAAAATAATTGGCTTCAAAAATACGAACAGCGACGTACTGGTTTTCTTATCGCCTTGCTGTGAGGCAAGAAGGCCAAGATAAGGGATTTTTTCCAGCCACGGAATTCCTTTTGTCGACGCGTCCAGACTCTGCCGGTTCAAACCGCCGACGATGACCGTGTAACCGTCCGGAATCGTAACGACACTCGACACCTGATCGACATGGCGCGGCGGCGGCAGGTTGTTCTGGCCGCCGCCCATGAAATTGCTAAACTCAATGGCAAATTCCAACTGCAACTGATCGCCGTCCCCGATGTGCGTTGTTACAGTAATCGTCGTTCCCGCGTCCTGATTGCCGCCGAGACTCGTCGACTGGACGACCTGCGACGAATTGACGCTTGTGTACGGAATACTCAATGTGCTCTGGAGACGTCCTTGTTCATTGTCGTTAACCAGCACACGCGGCGAGGCAACGACCTTCGCACGGCTGTTCAGTGACAAGGCACGCACGATGACGTCCGCCGTATCGGGGTCGACCAATGTTCCGTTAAAACCGACACCGGGAAGGAGAGCCAATGCCCCCGTTACCGGGTCCGGCGCACTCAGACCGAACGAACTGAAGCCGAACAGTTTTGTGATCCCGTTCCGCTTGCCGCCGCTGACTTCGACACCGAGCATGAACTCGTTGCTCGTATCAATCGTCACGATTCTCGCCTCAATCAAAACCTGTGGACTGCGCCGGTCAAGAAACTTGATTAGCGTTGCATAATGTTCCTGAACCTGCGGCTCCGCAACGACGATGATCGTGTTCGTTTTTGTGTCGGCGGTGACTCGCACATCGGTATCAAGCAACGCACTCATCATGCTTACGGGACCGGCATTTTGCGGCCCGACGGTTGCTTCAACTGGTAGCGGAGCGGCGGTATCCGCCGGCGATACATCCGGGGCAAGCTGCGGGAGCGGTTCGTTCGGTCTGAGCGGAAACGACATCGCACCGGCAATATGGTTGTATACCTCCTGCGAACCGGGAAGTGACCGACGCAACGCATCCCGGTCCCGTTGTTGCGGCGAAAACCCCGATCCCTGCCGCAAGGCGTTGAGCGTCGTCATCACCTCATCGACCGTCGTATTGTTCAGCTTGTAGAACTGGATCGGACTTTGCTTTTGTGTCGCTGGAATATTGAGGCGTTGGCTGATGGCGGCAATCTGCGAGTGGATTTCCGGCGTCGCCTGAACAACAAGCGAATTATCGTTCCGATTAGCGACCGACCGGTAGGCGATTTTTTCCTGAAGCGGATCAAGCATACTCTTGACGAGCGAATCAATGTCCCGGGCATCGACATATTGAAACGTATAAAGTTCCGTCGTTTGGTTGGACGGCACGTCAAGACTTTCGATCAATTGTTTTGTCGTTACGATTTCTTCGGCGGTCCCGGTCAAAATCAACTGGTTCGTTCGCGGATCGGACGTGATGTTGATTTTGAGGGCCGTGGTTGCCTGACCGCTCGTCTGACTTCGAGCCTGTAAAATTGCAGTGATCTGGCGGCCGAGAGCGGCGGCGTCGATGTTCTTGATCTCCAAAAATTCCGTTACAACCGTCGGCTGAGGTACGTCGAGCGTCTTGATCAGCTCCGCCGCCTTGATGACGTTCGCGGCATAGTCGGAGATGATCAGGGTTTTCGATTCCCTGACCGGCGTACATAATCCCCCCTGCGCCGTGAGGAACGGCTGAATGAGTTGTTGGACCTGTGTCACGTCGGCATGTTCGAGCGTGAAAATCTGCATAACGGGCGTCGCGCCGCCTTTGTCCTTCAATACCTGTTGTGCATTGCCTTGCGGAGCGAGTGTCCCGATTTGTGCCACGGGAATGATCCGTTTCCAGCCCTGGACCTCGGCATCGACGATGGTCAACTCCTTCATTTTGAGGGCGCTTTGCAGAACCTGCATGAGCGAACCGACCGGAATATCGCCCGTTGTTCGCAGACGGATTTTCTTATTCGCAATGGTTTCATCGAACAAAATTTTCAGTTGCAAACGTTCCGAAACGTATTCCACCAACACTTCAAGATCGACTTCGTTCGGGAAATTGAGTTGAACCAATTCCTCATCGGGGTTCTGACGCGGAGTGCCGGTAAAGTGGTTTGGAACAACCTGATGTTGCAGGAACGGCAGCGGACCTCCCTGTGGCGGGAAGTTTGGCGGCAGTTGTCGGAATTGCGGTTGCCCGTTGGGCTGTTGTCCATTTTGTAGGACAGGTTGATTCGGAGCAAATTGCACACGCGGCGCACCGGGCGGCAGATGTTGTACCGGCCCGAACACGGGCGGCTGGCCGTTTCCTTCCTGCTGGGCAACCAACATGTACGGACCCGGTTGCGTCATACCGTTTGGCGGAGCATAAAGTTGTCGCTGATGCGGCGGTTGATAAGCCGGTGACTGATAGGCTGGTGGTCGATACGGCTGTGGTTGAGACTGCGGATACTGAGCGCACAGAGGAACCGCTATTTCGAAAAATAATGAAACAACAATGAGCAAACGAATGAAGTACATGGCGTTACCGGGACAATGCAATTATTGTGGCGGGGCAGGTATAGGCGGCGCGAGTTGCGGTACAGGGAACGCCATCGGTTGGGGTGGCGCGAGATAAGGACCGTGCATTTGCGGCGGTGTGACCGGATACGGCGGTTGCTCCGCCGTGGACGATACCGGTACGATATTGTTTGCGGTAAGTTTTCCGCAAGCGATCTGCTCCTTGGCCCATGCAACCCAATCCGGACGGCAGTCGACGAAGACGAGTTGATCCAATAAGCCGCGGGTCCGCAGGTTGGTTTTATCGTGACTCCACCACGCCCTCGCCAGATTGCCAATGATCTCCGGATGGTCCGGACACAGCATATTCGCCATTTCGTAAGCATCGATGGCTTGTTCCATTTTGTCGACCCGCTCCATGACCATACCGAGATTGTTGTACGGTTCGCCCCGTCGCGGCATGACCCGCGTCGCATATTCGAATTCCCACGCGGCAAGGTAATTCTTGCCCTGATCGAAATAGAGACGCCCAAGATTATTGTGCGCCGGACCGTAGTCGACATCCTTGATGAGAGCCTCCTTGAAATGTTTTTCCGCCTTCTCGAATTTTCCCTTCGACAGGGCCTCGACGCCGTGCTTGTTCAGTTTTGCCGCCGCATCGGGATCACGCTTCGGATTCGCCTTGATCGTTTCGTAGTTGGCCCCTTTGTGCGTATTATCCGACGCGCAGCCGCAAACGACAAGCGGAATCAAAAGCGAAAGGATAAACAGACGTACAAACATCATGAGTTCAAACCGGTTGCCCCCGGTGTCGGAGTAAATCGGCGCATATTACGGAGAATAGATGACGTTTGTCAAGACCAATTCCGCGTTCCAATTTTCCGGGCCGGACTCGGCGGTCGTGGAACGGGGGGCGTGGATGCGCAAATCCGTCGCTTCGAGACGGTTTTTGGTGGAAAGAACATGCAGAAACCGGATCAGTTGTTCCAGCGTCACGTCCCGCAATTCCAGATGGGACGGCTGTTGGAGAAATGGCGTTTTCTCGAACCGGATCGCCGAGCGGGGCTCAATTCGGACCAGTTTCGCGGCGGGAATCTCGGCGTCCAGCATCGCCGCCTCAACCGACTGCGCTATCTGGGCCGTCGAACTCATCGAACCGGAAATCAACTCCGGCTTCTTTTTCAGGTTGACGATCCGCCGAGAGAATTCCTGACAGGTTTGGGCATTGATGGCGGCGGAGAGTGCCCCGCGATGTGCCCGCCCAAGTTCCCCCCAGAGCCAGAAGGTAAGGATCGAAAACCCAATAAACAGGAGGAGCGGCAACCGGTTTTCCGAAGCAGTCAGGAAGGTTTTGACGCTCATTTCTTGGCCTCCTTGTCTTGCCGTACAATAGAAAGCCTGACGGAAACGCCGCTCGTGCCGGTCTGTTGCGTACTCGGCGGTTCGACGGCAAATCCGCCGTCCTCGAGCGCCGTCGCAATAAGTTCGGCATCCCCGTGTACCTGAAGCTGGCCGTCCAACCGGATCGTGTTTTGCTCAATCCGAATTTCAGGGAACCGATAGCGCACTTGTTTCGGGAGCGATTGCAGGATTTTTAGTAGCGGTAGCAGAACCGATTCCCCCTGTGGAATATCCGCCGTATTTTCCCGCTGGGCAGACATTTTGACGTACTCACTCTCCAAACGGTTACGGAACCCCGTCTGCAAATTTTGGTCCGGCAGGGCTTCACGGAATGCCGTTTCCTGTTCCTGTCGATAATGTGAAGCCAGTTGATCGTACCGAAACATACGAACGCCAAGGACAAGACACAGGGCGGCGACCAAGGCAACGCTTCCCCACAGCGTCATCCGAATGGATTTGCCGAGAATACGGTCCGTTCCCCGCATCGCAAGACCGTCGCGCCGAAATTCCCACCACGGACGCTTTTTACGTGATAAAATCGCGTCGCTCTGTTTCGCTATCGCAAGAAGAAGCAAGTTGCCCGTCTCTTCATCGTTCACAGGCTCGTTCGTGACAAATGTGACACGGGGAATCGTCCCCACTACGGTCCGAAGCTCTTCCGGCAAATGCGGCGACTCGACGGAAATATCAACATTCCGTACAAGAATCTCCGTCTCGAAGGCCCGGCGGAGTGAGCCCGGCTTCTCATCAAGCAACTGCCACGACAACGGCAGACCGTCCGCCGTCAGGAAAAACAGTTCGATGCGTCCGTCGTCAAGTGTCGGCTCCTTTTCATACGACCAAAGGACGGCGCGAATCCCATCAATGGTGATCGGAGATTGTGTCAAATACTGAGCAACGATAACCGACAGCGGCACAATGGCTTGAACGAGAATCTCCTTCGCCGCCAGTTCGTCCAAGAGCGGCAGGAATTTCTCCGTATCAATCACTCCGGCAAAACGTCCTGTTTCGTGCGTAAAAAAGTCGGCAACGAACCGTTCGGCGGGAATCGGAACATACTCCTCCAATTCATAAAGCATCGCCTGTCGATTCGTGGACGCGGCAGGCGGAAAGATACGGAAAGAACATCGGTCGACCACGGAGCAAGCAGGATCGGTTGGGCGTCGTATTCCTGTTCGAGAAACACGGTCGTTATCGCTTGGGCAAGCGGCGTCTCATCATTTACCTCTGCGACAAACGGCGCAACCGCATTCCCGGCAACTCGCAGGACAACAGCGCTGTCCTCCGAGGGAACGATCAACCAGATGGGATTGCTCTCTTGGCTCATTTCAGTTCACGCCTGCGGCGGCTAAAACGCAAGCGTTATTTGACGCTGATGGTTGTTTGTTCTTCAAATCCTTCAAATTGAATGACAACCTTTTTACCTTCAACACCGACGATCTTGGCCGTACCGGGATCGTTGTCGAACGTGTCGCCGACTTTTAACGTTACAAATCTTCCCGACGGAATCCGAAACATTGCCGCCGGTTGGCCTTTGTCGACCGCTGTTCCCATGAGTTTGGCGTTCAGTTTCGGCGGTTCCGGTTTAATCTCCGGCGGCGGAGGCGGGGGCGGTGCGTCGAACACCGGTCGTTGGAGCGGCGTATGCCAGACCGCCGCAAACGTCGCAAGAGACGGTAACTCCGCTTTCTTCGCACCGGAAACGCTGACAACCAAACGACGGGGGGCAGTTCCTTCCAGCGGCTCGACTTTGACCGGCCCGAGCGCGGCGTACAATAACAACCCCGTCGCCAAGTACCAGAACAGCGAACCGCAAACGAAAAGGATGGTATTCAAACGGAGAACGTGCATAAAAGAATTGAGAATGGAGAGTGGAGAATTGAGAATGGGGAAGACAATTCTCCACTCTCAATTCTCCATTCTCAATTTCCTACAGCCTACCAGTAAAAGGTTTCAATATCGTTTGTGCCTTCGGCGGTTCTAACATCGAGTCTGGCCCAGGAACGGTTTGCGTCACTCGTTATTGTCCAAAGTGTATGACAGCGGCTCCGGTCGGTCAGCACCCGTCGCAGGGCACGGCGGTCACGGTCAGGAATGTCGACTTCCCGCATCAATCGTTCAAAACTCCAGTCGGAGTGTTCCTGTCGCAATTCCAACAGCGAAGTCGCCGATTGCGGTGGGGCAACCAGTTCGCACACCGTTCGGAGTGTGTCGCTGTCCGCACGGAGTACGTTCAATTGCCCATTCCCCCAACAGGTCATTCGTTCGCCAAGTTGCAATAGCTGGAGATAATTCTTCTCCGTCATATTCGAAAACACCGAAAAGTCGTACACCTGTCCCCACGACG
>Ga0099364_10013984_pt1 | contig 10718 bp, 7 predicted proteins | sample TergutTh196P3_FD_73070 | JGI IMG/M metagenome (GOLD analysis project Ga0099364, IMG submission 73070) | Microcerotermes parvus P3 segment gut microbial communities from Pointe-Noire, Republic of the Congo - Th196 P3 | ecosystem: Host-associated > Arthropoda: Insects > Digestive system > Gut ...
TCCCGCCGCCCCCTAAATAAAAGACCCAAAATGGGCACATTTTTAAGGAGGATTTATGAAAAGAATCAAGAAAACCCTATGCCTGATGCTCGTCCTCGCCCTCGCGCTCGGGATGGTCCCGGCGATGTCCGGGACGACCGCTGTGGCGCTCGACTTCGAGGATGCTGACGACATCAAGAATATTGATTCAGCATCGGTACTCAATGCTCTAGGCATCATGGTAGGCGACAGCGTAGGCTTTAGGCCTAACGACACCATCAACCGCGCGGAGGCTGCGACAATTATCACGCGTATGTTGATCGGTGCCGAATTTGCAAAGATTTACGAAGAAAGCACAGCAAGCTCGCATTTCACCGATGTTAGCTCAAGCCAGTGGTGGTCCGGCGTAATCATGTTCGCTTATGAGCGTGGCATCATTCACGGCACCAATGTCAGTGGCACGCGCTTCTCCCCGAGAGGCACGCTGACGATCCCGCAGTTTGCGATCATGCTCATGCGCGCGCTCGGCAAAGCTACCACTAATGACTATCTTGACAACAACTGGATAGCTGATGCGCTCACCGATGCTATGAAGCTCGGGCTTCTGGAAGGTGTAACCGCCGAAAAATTAACCGACGATGCCACCCGCGACATAGCCGCGCAGATGGCGTTCAACGCATTGTTCTTTGATCCGGATGGCGGCACTGTAGTACCAGGCTCAAAGATAGAGACGCATTTTGTCATTACTAGTTTAGGTAGTGGATTTGACTGGACAGCTTCAATATATAACGGGAGCTACGGTGTAGCAGACTTTATTGGTGCTATACTGACAAATCAAAACCAACTCTCCGCAAAACTTACCCAAGTATTTGCTTCAGGCGCTCCGCTTCTTGGCACCGACTTCACGCTGGCTCCAATCAATGTGACTGTGGATGACTCTAAGACATTGGACAACAGCTCGCTTGCCGCTACAATCCACAAGATGTCAACAACATCCGGTGAAGATGCTTTTTACCGTCCGGTTCTGAATTACTATATCGGCAACCCAAGCACCACAAACCCGGTATACACAAAGGTTGCCACACCGGTTAATTCATGGACTGAACCGGTAAATGGTAGCACAATACGCACTGCCTTCGGCATAACAGATGCCAGCGCAACCATCACTACATATGTAAATGGTAACAGCACATCCACAACAACGACAGTCGCGGCTACAGGCAACGATGCAGGCAGGGTAGCTGTCACCGGCAACGGTGTGAGCACAGAGCTATATGTGGTTAACAACGTGCGCCGCATCGTAGTCGTTGACACATATGTGGGTGTAGTCACAAATGTGACAGGCCAAGGCACCACTAGGGCAATTGTTGTGTCTAACCTCACAGGTAAAGCTATTGGCGAATACCGCACAAGCCTATTTGCAAGGGATGATGTTGTTATTTTCCAATACTCGGAAAAAACCGGAATCAGCACATCACCGACGCTTGACACTAACAGCGTGTTTAACATCCAAAAAGTCGAGCCGCTCACTAACCTTGCTATCACAGCGACAACAGGGAGCGTCGCCACAGGTCAAGCCACAAATAAAAACGGCACATTTACTGCCGACGGCAAAACCTACAGGCTAAATCAACTTAGCAATATTCAAACGACGGCCTTGAATGCGCATGCAGATAATAAGTTTGATATTTTCCTTGATACACACGGATATGCAGTCCTAACCAGACCTACGGCGGCAGCGACGCTATCCAACCTTCTGTACGTCAGAGAGCTTGGTCTGGGTCAATCTTCGTTCGGCGGCACTGTAGTTATGGCACGGGTTGTACTTGATGATGGAACTACATCAGATGTAAACACAAACATGAGGCAAGTCGCCGGGGGTACTGCAATTAATATCGGCTCTAACACTGTATATAGTTCTTTATCTGCTGCACAGGCTGCTTTTACAGCCAACCCAATTGCATTTTACATCGTAAATGACGGCACTTATGCGTTGACAATTGCAACCGGTTCATCTGTGCATGACGGCATCAATTATGACCAAGTAAGGGCGAATTCTGATGCGGGATTAGGTTCCATCACAAGAAACAATCCAAACCTCACCGGTTTTGGCACGAACACACGTGCTGACAATGATACCAGATTTGTCATAGGCACCCCTGCTACCGGGTTTACGCAATATATTGGAATCAGCGGGTCTGGTGCAGTTCCCTCAATTACCGGCGCAACAGGCGCAGTGCTGCGCGCAACCGGTTCTCCTAGCAACAGGGCGGTAGCTGTATTTGTCGTTGGCTCTACAGCAGCAGACGGAAGCGATCCCGGCGTAGTGTTCCTCGTAGGCGCAGGGGTTGACACTACACCATGGGTACCCGAAAGAGGAGGTTCTTTCCGTGCATATCACGCAGTTGTTGAAGGGACGCAGCGCAGGCTGGAAACTACTAACTCCGTTGTATTATCACCCAATCAGTTCGTCCTAGCCGCTTCGACAAATATTAATCCGGCAACAGAACTCGTGACCGGCTTTGGTGGTGGAGCAGCACCTAGAAACATTTCTGAGTTAGCAACTATTGCAGAAGTCTACACCTATAATGGAACGCTTTCTCTGAGTGCTGGATTCATAGATGGAACAAGCGATGCCGCTACAAGCGCATTAGGGTATGCTGTCGCAGCGGATGCAACAGTGTGGAGAGTGGCTGCGAATGGCGCAATCACTGCAGGAAGCCTTGCTGACTTTGATGCAAATGCACCGGCAGATCAAGACCCGGTCGGCCGCCATGTGGCCGTAAGCAGGACAGGGGGCGTGATAACGACGATCTACTACTTCAGATACGACTTCGATGTAATCACTTCCCTGACCGCTCTTACAGGCGGCCCGACAGTTGCTAGTTTGATAGATAGTTATAACTTTAGTGGTGCTGGAGCGTTTGTAATGCCGACTGTACCAGACGGAGACTATACAGTAACAAGCAACGCAAGAACCGGTGGAACTGCTGGCGATAATACGGAGAATGTAATTTTAACCGGCGAAACTCTCATAATCACAATCTTTCTTACTGCCAACTCTGGAAAAACATTCGGAAGCGCATTTACCGCAGCAGACGCAAAAGCACTTATAGGTTCAACCATGGCGGCTTACGGAAAGCTATCAACAGCTGTAAGCGCAAGAAGCGCAGGCGATACCGTTGTCACGATTACCCTGACATTTACGGCTACAGCGACCTAGCTAAACTAAAATTCCTGCGCTCATGATAAACAATCCATAGCTATACCGAATCAGAAAAATTCAGCGCGGAATTAATGCGAGCGCAGCAAACGGAACCTCTGGCTTATAACCGGGGGTTCCATTTTTGCTGCATGTTTCCTTCATGAGCCTGAAAAAAGATACACAGAAAAAAACTCGAATATCTCATACACATTGGTTCCGGGTGTATTCCGTGAAGGCGCGGCATCGTTATGGAAGGCAAGGAGCTTTTTCGCGTTGTCAATTGCCAACGACAGATGTGGGCGCAAAACGGAGTACATATCATTGCGGTTCTTACTGTAAACTCCGCCGCCGACAGCCTCTAGGTGCTTGTCAAGCATCGGCTTATACCTACTCCTGTGCATATCCTCCTGATGGTATGCGAAGTGAAGCAGAAACCACAGCTCTATGCATTGGTTGGACCAGAGGGCGTGATAGGCAATGCCATCCTGCGCTTTGGTAAACGCGGCGCATCTGTGGAGCGTGTTGTCGAAATCGTCTCGCGGGAAGCTGTCAAGGTCATATACAAGCCACACATGCCCTATAGGATTACCTCCCGTTTCAGGCTCAGAGCCTCTGACAGACATGGGTCGGCGCCGTATCTGCCGTCCATGTACTGCTTCTCGAATGGCGCGGTCGACTTTATACGGGAGCCGTCTTCGTTGCGTATTTCATACAATGAGTAAAGCTCGCTTGCGCCTTCGCCGTTTTTTGAAGCAAACCAGATTATTGCGCTGTCAACCGCTTCTAGCCTGTAGTTTACCGCAAGAAAGAAATATATGGCATACGGGGGTTGGCATCCGTTTGATGCCTTTCTTGGTTAGGCTTGCCCCGAGGTATATGCCGTCACGGTCCCTCTCGAATATTTTCGCGGGGTTCTTAGCCCCGAGGTTTTTCCTGTGCAGGCTTTCCGCTACAACATGATTGAGCATAAACATTGAAATTTTCAACATTGAGCCCATAAATGCTGAATTTCAAACGATTATAGCATTTCGCTCATACCGGTTGTATAATTAATTTAGCCGCAAACAAAGCCAATAGCTGCAAATTTGCAGTTGGTAAACCAATTAACAATGGAGGTCTTAGTTATGGAAAACCGAATTGCTACCGATACGGAGTCATCAATTATATTGGACGAGGAGTTCAGAGGTTTACTGCCGATGCTCGACGATGAGACATTCAAGCAGCTTGAGGGGAGCATTCTTCAGCATGGCTGCCGCGACCCTTTGGTGCTGTGGAACGGAATTCTGATCGACGGTTACAACAGATACATGATATGCAGCCATCATGATATACCTTTCAACACAGTCAGCATGGAGTTCGGGTCCAGGGAGGAAGTGCTGATATGGATAATCTCCAATCAAGTATCGCGGCGTAATCTGACGCCGATACAGCTCAGCTACTATCGCGGCCTTCATTACAATGCGGAGAAAAAAATCCAAGGAACAAACAATCAATTTGCTCAACTGAGTGAAAAGTATCAAAATGATACTTTTCACTCAGGCCCGACAGCGAGCCGTTTGGCGGAACAGTATAATGTTTCTCAAATCACAATAAAACGCAACGCCAGCCTCGCTGAAGCGATAGCCGGCATTGGCGAAGCATCCCCTGAGGCAAAAAGAAAAATACTTCACGGGGAAGTGCATATCAGCAAGAGCAGGCTGGAAGCGTTGTCCCGCGCTTCCGAGGAAGAAATCGGGGCTGTCGCCGCCGAGATAGAAGAAGGCACATACGAGGGCAGAACGCCGCGCAGTTCCCAACAAGTCAATGCTGACGCAGCTTTTGAATCTATTATACCCGAAATCCGCCAGCTAAACGCGGTTATCAGCGATTTCGCAAAAAGCTTCAACTCCATGTTCCGTCAGCTAAGCACAGGCGGCTCAGCTGAGGTTAAGACGGTTTTAAGATCGTATATCGATCAGCTTGAGGAGATTTATGAAGGCATGTGATATGGCATTTACGGGACTTATCGCGGTGAAAACACTCGCTGACCCCGGTTGTCAAATACGCCGAAGGAAAGGCCGAAGCCGGGGATCCCAGAACGGCTGGGGCACGAGCCTCGTCATTCCGCAGCCGTCCAGTGCCGCGTGGATTTCCCGATAAAGCCGACAAAGCATTGTTTGTAAATAATCGTTTGTTTCACAGCATTTTTGCGGTGTTTGGTTAGTATTTATACATAATTCCGCCTCAAGCGTATGGTTTTTGATACGCCGGGGCATTCCAAAATTTACACTTGAAAAACACGGCAGTTTGTGCAATAATCGGAGTATACGCAACCAAAGGAAGTGGCGGTCATATTATGAGTGCGAACAGGGAATACAAAAACAGCGTGTTCATATCATTGTTCAGCGACAAGGGGGATCTGCTGTCGCTGTACAACGCGCTGTCCGGCAGCAGCCTTCCGCCGGAAACGCAGGTGCGCATAGCCACGCTGGAGGACATACTGTTCAATGAACGCCGCAACGACATAGCCTTTGTGCTGGACGACAAAATCGTGATACTGATCGAGCACCAGTCAACCATATCGGAAAACCTGCCCCTGCGCCTGCTGATCTACATATCCCGCGTGTACGAGAAGCTGACGGACAGCGATGCGGCGTACAGGCGCTCGCTGCTGAAGATACCGAGGCCCGGCTTCATAGTGCTTTACAACGGCACCGCGCCGTACCCCGACGAAATGACGCTGCGGCTGTCGGATGCATACATGGAGCACCCGGCGGATGTTGGGCGCGGCGGTATGCTGGAGCTGGAGGTCAGGGTGCTTAACATCAACAGGGGGCGCAACGAAGCCATGGTGGGCAGGTGCGAAAAGCTGAGCGGCTATGTCGTTTTCACGGGCAAGGTACGCGCCTATACCGAATCGGGCATGGAATTGGCGGCCGCCATAACCCGCGCGGTTGGCGACTGCATTGAAGAAGGGGTGCTGGCTGATTTCCTTAGGGAACATTCATCGGAGGTGATAAACATGCTGACAACGGAATGGAGCATCGAACGTGCGGAAAAAGTGTGGAAGCAGGAAGCCCTAGAGGAAGGGATGATGATGGGCATGGAGAGAGGCATGGAACGGGGTATGGAACGGGGCATGGACATCAGTGCCAAGATAATAAGCGCCCTTTTGATGAAAGAGCCGGTCGAGGTCATTTCCGCCCGCTATAACGTGTCTGCCGATAAAATCATGGAGATTAAGGCCGTACTGCCGCTGTGAGGCACATGGGGTAATTTGGCGCACCGGTCACGGTAACGGCTTTCCGGGTTTACCGATACCGCCAGCCCGGCTTTGCTCTGCCATGTCCGCAACCGGAAACGTTGCTTAGGAACTGTTAGGAAATATGTTGCTGTTTCCTAATAGTTCCTAAATCATGCCTGCGTAAGAAAAGGGCGGGCGATTCAGCGTTTGGCAAAACTAAAACACCTCGCCGTTTTCAACCCGCACAAGAAACCTCCCCGATGTCGAGCAGGCGTAATATGCCGTCCCGCCTGACTTGTAGCAGTATTTTACGTTCAACTGATCTGACAAAGCCTCACACCTCCCTGATTGCGGCGCCGGGCAGGCCGGAGAAAATTTCCGCCAAATCTTTGCCGCCGCTTTTATCCTGCCGCCGGTCGGGGTTTCCCTGCCCCTCCGTGCCTTCGATTATGAGCAGGCGTATATAACCGCTTACCGTCATCCCCTTTTCTTTGGCTTTCGCCTTCAACAGCTCAAGCTGCTCCGGCTTCACATATGTGCTTATGCGCTCAGTGTTTTCTATCGGTTTTGCCATTTCGCCCACACCCCCTGCTGTCATTATAGCATTTTAACTTGTACTTGTAAAGCACTTTTTATGAATGAGCTGGATCGGATACGCATCCGAACGGTACTCCGTCTGTAGCCGTTAAGCACAAATTCCTGCTGTGGACAGCGGCGTTATTACATAGATGTGTCCGCCCCTGCCGGTTAATGGCAGGGGCGGACGGGTGGTTTTGACGATTGTTGTGATGTTTGTCGCTGTTTGGCGGAGTATCAGTCATAACAGCAACTTCTCCTCAATTACGCTATCGTATAGGTGAATGTTACAATCAGTGTACGTCCGCCAGCGGGTGTGCTGACTGCAATAGTCGGTGACCCTATCGTGAAATCATCGAAATAAGTGCCGTCATATGCTATATCAGTTCCGGTGAATGTGTGCGTTGCCGCTGCTGTCAACGTGATTGTGTATACTGCCGCTCCCCCAGTGAATGTGGTGACCGGGTCGCCGTCTTGTGTCCATGCCCCGGCAACCGTATACCCGGTCGCAGCTGTGATATTGGGTGCGCTAGCTACCGCTGCTGTTGAGCCATTTGTAGGTACTGCACTTATATCTACTGCTGCACCGAGGCCAGCTTCGTTGATTTGAGTCAGTGTCCTAAACGTGAGCGTAATCGTCGCTACTGTGTTGCCTGCGCTTCTCACGCTGGTTGCTGCGATTAAGTTCGCGTTCCCTGACAATCCGGTTCCGATGAAGGTTCTCACCCCGGCGAGGTTATCAGCTGTAAACGCGCCGCCGAAGGTATAGCCTACTGCTGCATCTAGGACGATTGTGTAGACAATGTTCTGGCCTGCTGTAAGCGTGCCTGTTGTTCCGCCTGTCCTTGTGTTGCTCCTGACGGTAACGTTTGCTGTCGCCGGTACAGTTATCGCTGACGGCGCAGAACCAGATAAACTTGCACCAACTATCAACTGCGCCACTGTCGGGCCGTCTTCGAATGCCGTCAGTGCGGTTATTTCCGTGCGGGCGGTGAGCCAGAATGCAACCGCTACGCCGTCTTCGCGGATAATGACGATGTCGTCGCCTGCGTTAAGGTCGCCGATTGTGAGTGAGCTCCAGTCTGCGTGTTCGCCCCTGACATTGTATACGGGGGCATCGGATTTGTATGCGGTAGTGCCGCCGGCATAAACTACGAAGTCAGTCTGCGTTGACGAATACCTTACTGCGGGTGGAATTGTCGGGTTTGCGGTTGTGAGTCTGGCTACGCCCTTCAAATCATCGGCTCCGATGCCAACGCCATCGACGGTATCGTCAATCATGGCAAAGTTGTAAACAGTTCCTGCTGTAGCGGTAGGAGGTTCTACGCCGCCACCGGCGGTGTTGAGCCTGTACCAGCCAAATACGCCGTTAACGAACAGCCTATACTGAGTTCCGCCTGCCGCTGCCCTTGTCTGGCCAGTCAGCACAGCATTGGCCTCTGCGACGGGATCAGCCGCAACGCCGGTGCCGCCGATTACGAGGATGTTGTTCAGTAGTACGCCTGTTCTGACAACGATTACCACCAAAGATGTTGGGTCAGGAGCATATGCCGTCTGAGGGAAGTTGCCGAATCCTTGCAGGTTTGCTACTGTTGTGCCAGCGCGGGTATAGAGCTTGGTGTTGCTGTTAGCAAACGCTTTTGTGTATGCGCTACCGATGCTGGGCGTGTTTCTTTGTATGCTTATAGTGCCGGTAGTTATTATCTCCGCTTCGACCTGGCTTGCGCCCGAGCCGGACGTGAGGACTGTGGACAGATTGAGAATGTCATCATCATCGCCGGTTGTCTCGTATGAGAATAATTTTTCTTCAAGGGCAGAAATCAATGCGGTTGCAGCTGCAGTCCTGTTTGCTGCCCCAGTAAGGTCTGAAGATATGTCAAATGGATGAGTGTTATTTGGAGCAGTTTCATCGCGTCCGCCCAGATAGTAATAGGAGTTTGTGCTTCCTGCGATTACAACGTATCTGTCCCCGGCTTTTATAGTATTATGCGTGCTATTGGCAGTAGCACCGATTGGTAGTACATATGCTAGACCATCTAGTGCGCCAAGCTGTGTGGGCGCTGTGCGGATATTGAGGCTTAAATCCTTCCGCGTACCATCGAGGAATACCGCTCTGACTACCGCCGTGGGCGCGGGATGTGTCTGCGGGTCCCCGACTATTGGCGCACTGGTGGGATTGGGGATGGTTACGCCGCCTATCTCCGAGTAAAGGAACTGCAGCGGACCTGCGGTCGTGTCGCCTGTGAACACTTCGTGGAATATGATGTTGCTGAACTGGTCGAAGTAGAACGTGTATGTGGTGTCATCAAATTTCCAAGTGTTTGCAGCCGGGGCACCGCCGACCACTTTGGATGAGTAGTTATATGAGCTTCCGCCGTATGTCACATTGCTGGCGGTGGCAAATTGCAGGGCGACGTCCTCCTTGGCTTCCGAGGCCGCGACCGACTTGATTACAGTGCTCGTAGTACCACCGGCAGTGACTTCCGCAAGGGTTACGAGAACGGTATCCCCTACCACGAAACCGGGATTGGCGACGAGCAGCGGAACTGCGACATCCATCGGGTCTTCAAAAACGTTAACTCTGATTCTGCGCGCGGTTGTGCCGCTTGCCGCGAGCACTTCAGTGATTTTACCGAAATATGTGTTAATTACAACCACTCTATCGTTACCGCTGGTTGTTTCATACGCAAATATCTGAGCTCCTCTGCCGCCAACAACTGTGGAAACAGCGCTTGTCGAATCGGCGATGGAAACCGCCACTGCGGCTTTGCCGTCAATAATCAGGTCCACGGTGCCGGTAGCCTCCATGCCGAGGGCGTTGTAAATCGAGCGTTGGTTGACAGTGGCGTTTGTCCACGAGCCGGCGGCGGTCGCAGTAACAGTGTAGAGATTGGCCGGCGTGCCGGAGGTATGGTTGCGCCTCCATATACTAGTGGGGCGGCCGAAGTCATCATATGTAGTTCCGGGGGCTTTACCGATGCCGCCGAATGTGCTTGCAAGGGTGGTAGTCTGCTCAACATAGCTATCCGTGTCCTTGCTGTATACAACGCGGAATGTGTTCGGGTTCGTCAGCGCATTGAAAGCATAGAGAGCAGCCTGCTCACGCGTTGCAGGGAGGCGGAAATTGATGTCCGAGGGAACTCCCGAGGCGATGCCGAGTTTTATCGCATCTGTGATTGCGTTGATGTCCCATCCGCTGAGTTCGTACTCTTGGTTACGGCCGTAGCCAAGCGCGCGTAGAACCATAATCAGGAACTCAACCCCTGTAACGTTCTGGCGCGGCCTGAAAGTATTGTCGGGGTAGCCGGTGATTATGCCCTGCGATACGCAGTAGGCGATATAACCGCTCCACCACTGGCTTGAGCTGACATCCCTGAAACGGACCTCAGCGTTACCGAGCATCTCCGAGACCGGGCGGGTGAGCAACATGCGCGTGATTATCGCAGCCGCTTCAGCACGGGTCAATGTGTCGCCGGGCCTGAAGCCGTTACTGTCGCCTTCCATGAGGTCGAGAGCCGTCAGCACCGCCGCCGCCTCGTCGTAGTTGATGTCCTCCGCATCAGCATAGTCGTCGAGCGGCGAAGCCACCGCCACGAACGGGACCATCCCGAGCGCGAGGGCGAGGACGAGCATCAGGCATAGGGTTTTCTTGATTCTTTTCATAAATCCTCCTTAAAAATGTGCCCATTTTGGGTCTTTTATTTAGGGGGCGGCGGGAGGATGGGGGGGAGATCG
>Ga0099364_10013985_pt1 | contig 10718 bp, 10 predicted proteins | sample TergutTh196P3_FD_73070 | JGI IMG/M metagenome (GOLD analysis project Ga0099364, IMG submission 73070) | Microcerotermes parvus P3 segment gut microbial communities from Pointe-Noire, Republic of the Congo - Th196 P3 | ecosystem: Host-associated > Arthropoda: Insects > Digestive system > Gut ...
GTTCAGTAAACGTATTGTTAATAAATTCACGTTGATAATATTCTTCTTCCGTATCTATATTATTGTTTTCCACATCAAGGTAATTTTTCATATTCCCTTTCCTTTCATTCGCAAAATATAAATTTTCTACATATTAATACATATATCTAATACAGATTATTCCACAGCTTTTACAATGCCGAATTTGTCAAACGGGAACAATCTCACAAGCACTCGTCCCATTATATTTCCTACGTCAACCTGCCTTATATCCATATGCCGTGAATCGGCGGAATGATTTCTGTTGTCTCCCATGACAAAAACTTTGCCTTTTTCAACGGTCAACGGCAAATCATAAATTTCATATACCGAGTATGCGTTCATAGGCACGCCTTGTTCATAATTTACATATGGTTCATCAAGCAGCACCCCGTCAACGATAACCTGCCAGTTCGCAAAATCAAAATCCACAGTCTGACCCTCTACCGCTATAACCCTTTTGATAATCGGCACATCGCTCCACCAGTTCGGCACTTGGATTACAACTATATCGTTCTGTTTCGGCTCATAGAACATATGCGAAATTATAAGATTGTCTTTTTCGGACAGCGTTTTTTCCATAGAACTCCCCTCAACGGTCACAAGCCGCAATACAAATGTAAAGGCAAGTATAACTACTAACAGTGCGCCGGAAAAAATTTCTATCCATTCAAAAAATTCTTCCGCATAAATTTCCGAAAATTTCCTTTTTTCTTTCTTGTCCGCGATATTTTCTTCTATTTCCCCCGTCTCCTCCACATTTTCGATGTCTTGAATTTTTTTGTCATTTTCGTTTTGATTTTGATTCATGGCATATTCCTCCAACAATTTGTCTATAATTTATAACTGAATCCGTTTGTTTTATATTATGATGTTGATTATTTTATCACTCAATTATTAACACTGTATTACAGTATTTTTTAAATTTTAACTTATATTTATGGCGTATTAGCCGATTTTTATTAATAAACATTAAAAAATAATAGTTTTTTTATAAAATCTTTTGAAAAACTATAGAAAATATATATTTATTGTGATATAATATTTTAATAATTTAAATTATAATGCAAATTAAACGGAGGAAAAAGATACAATGAGTTTAAAAAATATTGATACATCGGAGAAAAATGTCGCTGTGCTCGAAATAGCCATAGACAAAGACGTATTTAATGAGGCAGTGACAAAAATTTTCAGGAAAAACGCGCCCAAAATGACTGTCCCGGGATTCAGAAAAGGAAAAGCTCCGAGAAGCATCATCGAAAAAATGTACGGCAAAGGAGTGTTCTATGAAGACGCGCTGAATGAATTGATTCCGAACGCAGTCACCGAGGCTATCGACGAATCAAAAGTAAAATCGGTATCAAGACCTGAAATCGATGTTAAGTCAATAGACGAAGACGGCGTTTTGTTTACCGCAAAAGTATATACCAAGCCCGAAGCGGAAATAAAAAAATACAAAGGGCTTGAAGCGACCAAAACTGTTATAACGGTAACGGACGAAGATATAAACAATGAAGTTGAGAGAATCAGGAAAAGAAACGCGAGAAGCATACAGGTCACGGACAGGGCGGCGAAAGACGGCGACGATGTTATAATTGATTTTGAAGGGTTTGCCGACGGCGTGCCGTTCGAGGGCGGAAAAGCAGAAAATCATAATCTTAAACTTGGTTCGGGACAGTTTATACCGGGATTTGAAGAACAGATTATAGACAAAAATATCGGGGAAAGTTTTGATGTTAACGTGACGTTCCCCGAAGAATATCAGTCTGAAGACCTCGCGGGGAAAGCCGCAGTGTTTAAAGTTACTCTTCATGAGATAAAATACGAGGAGCTTCCGGAATTAGACGACGAATTTATAAAAGATATATCAACCGATTTTGATACGGTTGATGAATATAAAGCCGACGTGAAAAAGAATCTCGAACAAAGAAACGACAGAAGTGCGGAAACTGCGTTGGAAGAACAGCTCGTTGACGGGCTTATAGCAAATCTTGCAGTGGATATTCCCGAAATTATGATTGAAACTGAAACGGATAATCAAGTTCAGGATTATGCGTACAGATTGCAGCAGCAGGGTATCGACATGAATTTATATATGCAGTACACCAATACGAATATGAATCAAATGCGGGAGCAGTTTAAAGCAGGCGCGGAAAGACAAGTCAAGACAAGGCTTGCGCTTGAAAAAATTGTAGAGCTTGAAAAGGTTGAGGCGACGGAAGAAGATATAGACGCTGAAATAGAAAAAATTTCTAAGGCATACACTATGGAAATAGAAGAAGTAAAAGAAAAGATTGATATTAATATAATAAAAGAAGATATAGCTATAAGAAAAGCGGTTGATTTAGTGAGGGAGAACGCGGAAGTTACCACGGTTGAAAAGACGGCTGAAGAACTTCGCGCCGAGAACGAACAAAAAATCAAAGATGATACAGACGAAGATGAAGATGTAAACGATGAAACAGAAGAAAATAACACTGAAAATATTCAGGTCGAAGATGTAAACGGCGACAGCGACGACGAATAGCGGCGGTGAATTAAACAGAGTTATTCTTGAAACAATAAAAATATAAAAATATAAAATATTTGGATTATATTTTCAAAACTAAGGAGGAAATTTTTCATGGCACTGGTACCGATAGTATTGGAGCAAACCAGCAGAGGGGAACGCTCGTATGACATATATTCAAGATTGTTAAAGGACAGAATAATATTTTTGAGCGAAGACGTAAACGATGTTACGGCGAGTCTTATTATCGCGCAGCTTTTATTTCTTGAGGGTGACGACGCGGATAAAGACATAAATTTTTATATTAACAGCCCCGGCGGCTCGGTTACGGCGGGAATGGCGATTTATGACACCATGAATTATATCAAATGCGACGTGCAGACTATCTGCGTAGGCATGGCGGCGAGTATGGGAGCGTTTTTATTGTCGGCGGGAGCAAAGGGAAAAAGATTTGCTTTGCCCAACAGCGAAATTATGATTCATCAACCGTCGGGCGGGATGCAAGGTCAGGTTACGGACATAAAAATCCACTCTGACAGAATCATCAGGATAAAACAGAAATTAAACGAAATACTTGCCCAAAATTGCGGAAAGCCGTTGGATATAGTCTCGCAGGATACTGAAAGAGATTATTTTATGAGCGCGCAGGAAGCACTTGACTACGGCATTATAGATAAGATTTATGAAAAACGGGGTTAACTTATTTTTTCTTTTTGTGGAAAATGCGGAAAAGAAAAATAAATAAAAGAAAAACGAACAAAATTCATCTGACGATGAATTAATGTACGAGGTGGATAATGGCGAATAATACTAAAAAAAATACGACGCAGCAAGTTTGTTCGTTTTGCGGAAGAAACGAATCTCAAGTAAATATGCTGATAATGAAACCGTCGGGGGACCTGTTTATATGCAATATTTGTATCAGCATATGCAATAACATGGTTATGGAAGATATGCAAAATTCGATAAGTACGGCGGAGGGCGAACATTTGACGTTGAACAATCTTCCCAAGCCGTATGAAATTAAAGCGAAGTTTGACGAATATGTAATCGGTCAGGACAGGGCAAAAAAAGCATTGGCGGTCGCTGTCTATAACCATTATAAGAGAATATTGCAGACAAGCGACGACGACGTTGAGATACAAAAGAGCAATATTTTACTGATAGGTCCGACCGGCGTAGGAAAAACTTATCTCGCGCAGAATCTCGCGAAAATCTTAAAAATCCCGTTCGCCATATCAGACGCGACCACGCTTACGGAAGCGGGATATGTCGGCGAGGACGTTGAGAATATATTGCTTAGGCTTATACAAGCTGCGGATTATGACATTGAGCGTGCGGAGCGGGGACTTATATATATAGACGAGATAGACAAAATTTCCCGCAGGAGCGAGAACCGCTCTATAACCCGTGACGTTTCGGGAGAAGGGGTACAACAGGCTTTGCTGAAAATACTTGAGGGGACAATCGCGAACGTGCCTCCGCAGGGCGGCAGAAAGCACCCGAATCAGGATTTTCTTCAAATTGATACCAGTAATATATTATTTATATGCGGCGGTTCGTTTGACGGTATAAACGAAATTATTGAGAAAAAAATGGGTACGGCTGTTATGGGATTTGCCGGAAATATCCTGACAAAAGATGAAAAGAAAAAAAGCAATATACTCGAACAGGTCGAAGCTCACGATATAGTCAAATACGGGCTTATACCCGAACTTGTGGGAAGATTGCCCGTTATCGTATCTCTCGATGAACTGGACGAAGAAGCGTTGACAAAAATTTTGACGGAGCCTAAAAGTTCGATTGTCAAGCAATATAAAAAATTGTTTGATATTGATGAAGTTGAACTTGAATTTATGCCCGAAGCGATTGAAGCGATAGCCAAAACCGCCATTAAAAGGGAAATAGGCGCGAGGGGTTTACGCTCAATTATAGAAAAAGTGATGCAGGACATAATGTTTGAAACGCCTTCCAATTCGACTATAGAAAAGGTTATCATAACCGAAAAATCTGTTTTAGGCGAAGAAAAAGCTCAAATTATAATCAACGAAAAGAAAAAGAGAAGAGATAAAAAACAGATAGACACGGGCGAATATAAAATCAAGCGTAAAAACAGTGTGTAAATATAAATGACAGACTACCTATAATCTGTTGTAAAGAGGGACTGTCCACAACCCACAGTAGGACTTCTTCAAAAGATGTTGGTTCGTTGTAGGGGTCGCAGTCCCCTGCGACCCGCAAATTTGTATTTACGTCGATTTTGAATAGCGGGACGCCGAGGTCGGCGTTCCCTACAAGTATTGTAAAGGTGAGAAAAAATGATATATGACGTTGCGGTAATCGGAGCGGGAGTTGTTGGGGCATTAATTGCAAGAGAACTTTCCAAATATAATATAAAAATCGCGCTGATAGAAAAATACGGCGATATCGCTATGGGCACGATCAAAGGCAACTCGGCTATTGTACATGCGGGCTTTGACGCTGAAAACGGCTCGCTTAAAGCCAAGCTCAATGTCAAGGGCTGCGGTATAACGGAACAAATCACAAGGGATTTGCTTGTTCCATATGAAAAAAATACGTCGCTTGTGTGCGCGTTCAGTGAATCCGAAGCTGAACATTTACAAATGCTCAAAAAAAGAGGGGAAGCAAACGGAGTTGAACAGCTTGAAATAATAAAAGGCGATAAACTTTTTGAATTAGAGCCGAACTTGTCAAGAGAAGTAACTGCCGCTCTGTATGCGCCGACGGCGGGGATTGTCTGTCCGTTTCTTCTGACGATATCTGCGGCTGAAAATGCCGTAATAAACGGCTGTGATTTGATACTTTCGTTTGAAGTAGATAATATTGAATCCGACGGCGGCGAATATTTAACCGTAAAAAGCAAAGACAGAGAAATAAAAACAAGATATATAGTAAACTCCGCAGGATTATATTCGGACGAGATAGCGGCGATGTGCGGCGATACTGACGACGCAATCAGGATTATACCGAGACGCGGCGAATATATGCTTATGGACAAAAACGCGGGTTCGCTTGTGAAAGCTACTTTGTTTTCTGTGCCGTCTGAAAAAGGCAAAGGCATATTAGTCGCGCCGACTGTTGACGGAAATCTGATTATAGGCCCAAATGCCGACATAACAACTAAGACAGATACATCTACAACGTCGGAGGGATTGAGCGAGGTCGAAGCGGGCGCGAAAAGGCTCGTGCCGTCGTTGAATACCCGTCAGGTAATAACATCTTTTGCAGGTATACGCTCAACACCGTCAAACCATGATTTTAATATATTTCCCTCGAAGAATAAAAATTTTGCGAACGTGCTTCATCTTGTGGGTATAGAATCCCCGGGGCTGGCGTCGTCGCCCGCAATAGCGGAATATGTCGGGCAGATGCTCAAGGATATGGGATTAACGCTAATTGAAAAAACAAATTTTAATCCAAAGATGGAGAGACCGAAGCCGTTCAGGGAGATGACAGACGAAGAGAGGGCTGAAGCAGTTGCAAAAAATCCGTTATACGGCAAAATTATATGTCGCTGTGAAACTGTAACCGAAGCGGAAATTGTCAATTATATTCACAGTCCATATCCCGCGAAAAACGTCGATGCGATAAAACGCCGTACAAGGGCGGGTGCGGGAAGATGCCAAGGCGGATTTTGTTCCCCGCGTATTGTCGATATTTTAGCGAGGGAGTTGGGCGGGGATATGACCGAGATAACAAAAAGCGGAGGTAAGTCATATATTTTAACAGGTAAGACTAAATAAAACGCTTCACCGCCGACAAAATCTGTTTAACATCAAATTTATTACGGCGTGCCGAGAGTGTCACGCCCTATGAGTTTTCGAAATAGTACGGGGAAACAAAACCTCCGTCACTCGCTGCGCTTCGTGCCACCCTCTTTACGAAAGAGGGCTTGGGCTTAAAAGTCTCGCGTTGATTTAATTTCCAAAGAGGTCTAACTAAATTAAAAGCTGTTGCAAATATATTTATTGAAACGCACAAAATTTATATTATCATCTAAATAATTTAGGAGGAAAAAATATGTCAACCGAATTAACGCCGAAACAGGAAGCACAAGTACAAGAGCGACTGCAAGAACAAGAAAAGAAATTGAGAGAGGAATTTGACGATATGATGTTTTCACGGATATCTCGGTTGCTAAAAGTCATGAAGGAACGCTTCGGGGAAGAAACCTACGACGTTATATGGGAGGCTAACAGAGAAAGGGTAAAGGAAGGTTGGCGAAAAAAAGCAGAAGAGCATGGTGATAACTCGATTGAATCGTTGATTAAACTCATATGGGAACCGTTACCGCAGAGCTTCGAATATACGATGGAGAAAACGGAAGCGGGGTTTCAATTTAAATGTACGAAATGCCCCTCCGCTGATAGAGCTTTGCGTCTTGGTGTTGGGGAGCAAATGTATTATACTATATGCAAAAATGACTTTGCAGCTGCGGAGGGATTTAATCCGAATATCGGGTTTACGATGACAAAAACCCTTATGCAGGGAGATGACTGTTGCAACCATTTCTATTATTACAAGGATAAAAGCAAGCAATCTTAGCTGTTATTATAAGCATTTTATACACATCAATACATATGTCTAATATAGCTAAATTAAAAATAAATGGAAGATAATTTTTAGATGATAGATAATATATTATACAGTTTAAACGCCGTAGTTCCGTTAATATTGCTGATGAGCTTAGGATTTATTTTAAAATATAAAAAAGTATTTTCAGAGGATTTTTTTAACGGAATAGATAAAATTGTTTTTTACCTCGCGCTTCCCGTTTATATATTCAACGAAGTTTCAAATGCGGAGATAGACGAAGTATTTGATGTAAAACTGGCTGTATACGGCATATGCGGGATAACTATAAGTTTTATATTGCTGATGATTATTGCCCCTTTGGTAATGCGTAAAAATCATTCATATTCGACGGGTGCACTTATTCAAGGGATATACAGGGCAAATTTTGCGTTGCTCGGCGTTCCGCTTGCGGGAAATCTATTCGGTTCGGCAGGTTCGGCTTCGGCGGCTATGGCTATGGTGTTTGCCGTTCCTCTTTTTAACATATTCGGCGTTGTCGCGCTCGCGGTACATTCCCCCGACGAATACGGAGAACAAAATCAAACTCAACCTAAGACAAAAAAAGTTAGCTTCAAAAAAATTTTTATTAACGTATTGAAAAATCCGTTGATAATTGGCGTTATGTTGGGAATCCCGTTTATGTTTTTTGATATTATTCCCGTGATGATACAACGGAGTATTAATTATATTAGCGGTATGTCAACGCCGCTTGCGCTTATAGGTCTCGGCGCGGGATTTAATATGGCGAACTTTTTAAGATTTAAAGAAAATACAAACGAAAATAAGAGAAAAATAAAAATCCCGATTTCTTTGACGGCGGCGTTTTTAAGAGTTATAGTTATGCCTTTGATATTCGTTACGGCGGCGGTTCTGCTCGGTTTCAGAGACGCGGGACTGATAGTTATATTTGTATTATTCGGGACTCCTACTGCTGTGGGAAGCTACATACTGGCAAAGAATATGAACGGTGACTATGAACTTGCGGGGGAAATTGTGGTTTTGACTACGCTTATGTGTCCCGCGACAATATTTATCGGCAGTTTTATTCTGCGGACACTGGGATTGATTTAGAGAAAGTACAGTTATTTAAAAATAGCTGTGTTAGACATATAGATTGATATGTAGGAAACTTATAATTAAGTGCAAAGAAAAACACTCGCCGTCTGCGGACGGCACCGAGGGCGGGGAAAATAGTCGCACAAAAGCCCTCTTTTGTATAGAGGGTAGCACGAAGCGGAGCGAGTGACGGGTGTTTTGGAAATTTTGTTGATTAATGTAAATAATTTATATTTGTGGAGGATTATGTATGAGAAAATCATATCTGATTTTAATTATGTTTGTATTCACTTTTGTTATACTTTTCGGGTGTGAAAAATCGCCCGTGGATAGTCAAAACGAAGTTGACACAGCACCAGTCAGTGATTTAATACCCGAACAAGACAATGCACAAGAAAATATAGAAAAAATGGACGATACAGAAATTATCACATTGATAGAAAATACGCTTTACGGAAACGGATTAAAATTAGTGAATTGGATTAACTCCGGTTCCGGGCTTAATCTGGATTATGATATTTCCCTTGAAACAAACAATCCTGCTGTGGAATACGTCTTAGTAAAAAATATACCAGATATGCAGTCCTTTAAAGCAATATGCGAGGAAATATTCTCAAGGGATTTCCTGTCAAGTTATGTATATCCTGCCTTGATTGAAAATGATTATTCGTTGTTTACAGAAAACGACGGTAAATTATACTATAATAAAAATACAGGTGGAGCTTATCCATTCGTGCCAGATTTTACCCGAGCAAATGTGACGAGCAATGATGTTGTTTCTTTTGAGATAGAAGTGCCGATGCAAGAAGCCGACGACACAGAGGGGAAAATATTTAAATTTAAAGTAGTCCGTCAACATGAAAATTGGGTATTAGACAGTTTTCACTATTTCCAACGCTAACTATTATATGTCTAACATAGCTTTAAAAATAAAGAAAGGCACTGTAAATAATGGATAATATTCAAGGAAAGATTTCCGTTAACGCAAGGGAAATGATTGAACGGCTTATCGAAAAAAAATATATAATAATTTGCGGTCATTACGGCACAGGTAAGACAAACATATCCGTAAATTTGGCGATTAATATAAAGAACGCGGCAAATATTGCATACACCGTAGTTGATTTGGATATAGTCAATCCGTATTTCAGAAGCGCGGACAATATCGGTGATTTACGGGAACATGGAATTGATTGCATTATACCCCAATTCGCGAATACGAACATTGATATACCTGCTGTTTCGCCTGAAGTTTATTCGATTTTCAGAGATGATAAAAGGGCGGTTATAGACGTCGGGGGTGACGATACAGGGGCGACGGCATTGGGAATGTTCAGTAGTAAAATTAATAAAATCGGGGATAATTCTGAATATGAAATGATTTATGTAATCAATAAATACCGCGCTTTAATCAGCGATATAGAACAAGTAAAAAATCTTGCGGATTTTATTGAGAAGAAGTCTAAATTGCGTATTTCATCTCTAATCAATAACAGCAATGCGGGGGAGATGACGACAGAAGATTATATATTAAATTCGTTTGATTATGCGGATAAAGCGGCAGATATTATCGGCGTTCCGTTAATCGGAACAAGCGTAACAGGGAAAATCGCGGAGCGAATACCTGATAATTTAAAAGAAAAATATAAAATATTTGAAATAAAAGATTATACTAAAAAGTATTTTTAGAAAATTTTAAAAGCTATTTAAGACGAAGTCATGAAAATTATAGTAATCGCGGCACGTTCGGACGAGAAAGTATATGATATTGCGGTGAAACGGATTAATAAATCTTAGTTTTCCGTTTATTTTATAGATATTATTTTTAAGAAAGGAAAATAAATATAAATGAAAAACATAATATTTAACAAAGAACTTTGCAAAGGCTGCGGCTTGTGCGTAATCGCCTGCCCGAAAAAACTAATCGCGCTTGACAAAAATATAATAAACAAAAAGGGGTATAATCCCGCATCGGTTGAAGATAAAGACGCTTGCGTCACTTGCGGACAATGCGCTACAATCTGCCCTGATATTGCTATAAAAATCGAGAAGTAAATAACGGTTTTTATTGTTCTGAAAAAGAAAAACGAATAAAATTATAAAAAATACGGAGGAAAAATAAATAATATGGCTGAATTGGTATTAATGAAAGGCAACGAAGCAATCGCGGAAGCGGCAATAAAAAGCGGCTGCCGCCACTATTTCGGGTATCCCATTACCCCCCAAAGTGAAATTGCGGAATATATGGCGAGGAGAATGCCCCAAGCGGGAGGCTTGTGTTTGCAAGCGGAAAGTGAAATCGGAGCAATAAATATGGTACTCGGAGCGTCCGCGACCGGCGCAAGGGTTTTAACTTCGTCGTCAAGCCCCGGCGTGAGCCTTAAAAGCGAATGTATATCTTATTTAGTGGGTTCGGATTTGCCGTGCGTGATAGTAAACGTACAACGCGGAGGTCCGGGACTCGGCGGTATTCAGCCCGCACAGTCGGACTATTATCAGGCTACAAAAGCTCTCGGTCACGGCGACATGAAGATTATAG
>Ga0099364_10013986_pt1 | contig 10718 bp, 14 predicted proteins | sample TergutTh196P3_FD_73070 | JGI IMG/M metagenome (GOLD analysis project Ga0099364, IMG submission 73070) | Microcerotermes parvus P3 segment gut microbial communities from Pointe-Noire, Republic of the Congo - Th196 P3 | ecosystem: Host-associated > Arthropoda: Insects > Digestive system > Gut ...
TGGAAGTGGGGGAAAGAAAAACATTTTGGATGTAAGTCAATGCTAAAAGCAAGATACCAGCTAAAGCAAGGATGGATTGTTGGGCGATATTCAGCAAGTCTTTTTTCTGATGGACTTTATAATCCGGTTCGCCGGAATCGGGCGAAGTTTTGGCTAAAAGGACTACGCCCGACCAGGATTTGATGAATTCCGAAACGGAAACGGATATTTTTTTGCCGTTCCGGTGATAATGTGTTTTATCGGATTCAACACTATGTACAACTACAAAATCACCGCCTGTATGCGCAACAAACGGACAGGCAATATTGAAAAGGTCGTTTTTTTGTCTTCAATCCGGGTTGCTGCATTACGAATCCCGTAGTCGGAAAGCATCTTCGACAATCCGTACAAATTGTGCTTATGCGGATGCTCGTTGAAGTATTGTTCCGAAAACGATTCCGTATACTTTACCCCCAGCAAGGAAAGTAATGTGGTAAACGTATTTTTCCCTTTGATTCGCATAGATAAGTTATGAAAAAATTAACGTAACAAAGATATTGAAACAGAAAACAACAATCCATACACAAAATTGCATAAAAATCGTACAGCTTATAGAATTATTGTTATATTTGTTGCACAAAAATCAAATATTATGGCAATTGGAGATACTATCAGAAAGTTGAGATTAACAAAAAACCTTTCGAAGCAATGCGTGGCTGACAGCTTGAATGTCGATCGACGAACTTATACCGCATGGGAAAATGGCGAACAAAGTATAAAAAGCAAATATATCCCGCATTTAGCGGAATTTTTCGGTGTGGAGATAGCTGATTTGTATGAAGACGAAACAATTATCAATATCAAACAGTCGTTTAAGGACAGCACGATTAATACAGCAATCCTGATTCTTACCGACAAAGAGGCGGTCAACCGCGTATTAGATGCAATAAGACAGGGAGACAATAAGAAAGAATGAAGTTGATCAGGTTTATCTATGATGTTAATCTTTTGTAAACCGGCTTAATACGATTTTGTCTCGTACATCACTGATGATTTTATCCGATGTGTGCAGCATAACAAACGAATATTTTCCCTGATAGTTTTGCTGTATTTGATGATAGTCTTTTTCAATGGACAGGAAAAAGCCTGATTGGGGCTGTTCGATTTCAAAATCCCGGAAACAATTACCCATGTAAAAATTCATGCCATATAAATTGCCGTAATTTCGAAGGTCGTTCATTACAAATACATTCGTTTTGTTAAGTGGATAGTCTTTTTGAATTGTTTCTGCAAAGGGACGCGAAGACGTTTCATTACGAACTTTAGGCATGACCACCCCATCAATAAAGAGATTTAAGCACAACACTAAGAAAATGGATGCATACAGAATTTTTATATTGATTTTCTTTTTCAACTGGTAGCATAAAGTTCCCATCGAAAATAATAACAATAGATAGATGAATCCCTGTAAAAGTCCGGGTGAAAAAGATTGGGTAACGGCTTCTACTAATTCAAGCGAAGACTGTTTGGTGATATATCCGGCAATCAGTTGATTACAATCTACAATCCCCGTCAAATGAATAATAACAATGAGTATGACGATGGAAGAAATCGCAAGCAAAGTTCCTGCAAACAAACGGAATATATGGGTTCGATATTCAGCCAGATAAATGAAATACTGAGAAATAAATAAAGCGATAAAAGGATAGGCCGGCATCAGATAGACACTGCGTTTACTGCTGGGTATGGAATAAAAAAATACGATACAAAGGGAAACAACCAAACTGAAAAGTTTGATTTTATCCATTGATTCGATGGTATTCCATATTTTTCTGAACCATTGTTTGAATGGAGTGTCAGGTTTACTGATTTTCAGTCCGAAGAGTGAGAAAAACAGGAGTAATGTCCAGGGAATAAAGCCGGCAAGCAAGGTGACTAAATTATACCATGCCCCGTTTTCATGTCCCAAATCGTATGGAATATTACCTTCACTCAAATGAAAGAAACGACCGAAATTTTCGGCTATCATCACATTTAAAAATTCATTTCCACCTTGTCGCCATGCTTCAATATACCATAATGAAGGCACAAAACAGGATGCAACACCAATATATACGATGGATTTGATGATTTTCAACAAGCTGTATTTACGCAGTATCAACAGGTAGACGCCAAAAACAAACAAGGGCAGGATAATGCCGACCGGCCCCTTTGTCAGCGCTGCTCCGCTTAAAATCAGCGGAATAATCACAGGAAGTCCTTTTAGTTCCAACTTATCTTCCCATCTGAATAATTGGATAAGCCCAATGACAATAAAGGCAGTCAATACCATGTCTACCCGCGAGGTCATTCCTGCCCGATGAATTTCGAAACAGGAAAGCAGCAACAATGTAGTGATAAAGGCTTCCTGGAAACGTGTTTTTCTTCCGAACAACATCAGAACGAAAACCATCATCAAGGTATAGGCAAGTACAGAAGGAAGGCGTGCAGTAAATTCCGAAACGCGTCCTTCCGGTAATGAAAAAACAGCAATGAGCCAATGCATCATTGGGGGTTTATAAGCAAATTCGTTTGCATAGACTTTCGGCAGGATCCAGTCACCTGTTTCGATCATTGAAACAGCTACTGCCGCCTCCCTGGGTTCTCCTTTGGTGGAAAAATCGCCAAGCGCTATCCAGGGCAATAAAGAAATCAAGCAGATAAGTATGATTGAACTTACCGGCTTTTGCAAATATAAATATTGTAGCGCAGCTGATGTACGCATTGATTCCTTCTTCAAACTTTTGAGACAGTCTCATTAGTGAACTGTGCCGGACTTGAACCGGCGACCCCTGCCCTGTCAAGGCAGTGCTCTGAACCAACTGAGCTAACAGTTCGGGGAGTCATTCTTTCTCTCTTTTCCTTATTCTTCTACCTGAAAAGTTTCCGGAATTGCTGTTCCAAAATCGGGAGAAATGAGATTCGGATCTACCATGATTGCCTCATTGATCTGTTGCTGCATTTCTGACCCCTGTTGGACATTTGTCGTCTGACGAGGAATAAATCTTGGCGCAATGATACATAAAAAAATCATCGTTCCAGCTAATCCCCAGGTCGCTTTGTCTAAGAAATCGGTTGTTTTGCGAACACCCATAATCTGATTGGAAGAGGAGAAACCTGCGGCTAAACCACCTCCTTTAGAATTTTGTACCAATACAATCAATATGAGCAATATTGCTGCAATTAAAATCAAAACTGTAATAAAAACGAACATTTCTTTCTTTATTTTTTAGAATGAATAATCAATTTTTCGAGAAACCGGATTTGGTCTGCAAAGTAAATGTTTTTTTCCGGATATTTCAAACTTAATGTTTTAATAATTTCTAACGCTTTTTCATACCGTTGCTGCTTAATATAAACATGTGCCAGTGTTTCAGTGAAATACGAAGAATCTAATGATTTGTCATTTTTTTCCTCTTCATCCGGCGCTGAACCTGAATCATGGTCTGATTTTGATGATTCAGTCTTTGTGTTACGACGGGAACGTTCATTTTTATTCCCGATAAATGAATCAATCAGTTCCTGATGTTGAAATTTAGCCTGAGAAGTATCTGGTTGCTGATGATCTGCCGCAATCCACTGCATGTAGTCGAAAGACGAAGATGGCTCAAATAGCAGGGATTGATCTGTAGTTTCACTTTCCGGTTTTTCTGTTTTTGATAAAAAGTTTTCAACGACATCAAAAGATTTTTCTTTTTCGACGGTTTTTGTTGGTTTTTTATACCGTTCGCCCTCAACCAGCATAAACAGTTTCATCCGGTCGGGAATGTGAATGCCCATCTTTTTTATTTCCATATGCAGACGCAGGTCTTCAACGACAGCTAAGTTTTTAAGATAAAGCATCCGTACGGCATGAAAATAGGGAAAATCATTCACAATCTGTTTTAAATCCGGCAATGTATGCTCTGATAACATTGCCGGATCGGCAATTAGTTGATATAATTCAGCACATTTCATCTGTTACCATTTTGCTACAGTGGCATTATAAATTTGATCAATCAATTCTTTAACAATCAATTCATTCAATTCTTCTTCAACTTGTTGGAGCATTCTGGTGTTATCATATTCCTGATAGGCAGAAAAACTTTGTTCAAAATCATCTTCAGGGGTCGCCTGATTTGTAAAACGTACCCGAACGGTAATGGTCAAACGTGTCAGCGAAGCATACATATCTGCCTGAACTGCCAAAGGCGTCAATTCATAACCCGTGATTTCTCCCTCCAAATCCATGGTTCCATTTTCACGAAGAACCTGCAAACGGGTTTGACGGATGTATTTTTCCCTTAATTGGTCGGTGAATTTTTGGGCCAGCGGAGGGTATACCAAAGGCGCCATGTTCGGGAAATCCTTGATAGAAATGGATTGAACCTGTGAATAATCCATCGTTCCTCCGGTGAAACTATATGATATTCTACAGGAAATCAGTCCCATAGCCAACAACAGCCATACAAAGCCCAATATATAATTGCGTGTTTTATTCCAACCCATATTCCTTGATTTTGCGATAGAGTGTTCGTTCTGATATTTTAAGATCAGTGGCGGCATTTTTGCGACGCCCATGATGTTTTTCTAATGCTTTCCGTATCATTTCTTTTTCCACATCTGCCAAGGCAAGCGATTCCTCCACTGTTTCTATTTCCTGAATGGGTGGTACCGAATGAATGGAATGCGCGTAATGGTCGTTGTTTTCACCAGCCATCTGTATATTACCGCTCATGATATCATGAACCAACTTCTTCAAATCATTGACGTCTTTTTTCATGTCAAACAGTACCTGATACAGGATTTCGCGTTCGCTGTTAAACACTTTTTGTGTGCTTTCTTTGGTAATCAGCATCGGGAGTTTTTCCATTTCTAAATTGGGAAGGTACATTCGCAGTTCGCCTGCAGTGATTGTCCGCTCACGCTCAATGACCGACATGCGTTCTGTCACGTTTTTCAATTCACGAATGTTACCCGGCCAACGATACTTCAGAAGTAACAAGCGGGCGTCCTCTTCGAGGATGACGGGTGGCATTTGATATTTTTCGGCACAGTCGCTGGCGAATTTTCTGAACAAAAGCAAGATGTCTTCTTCGGGGCGTTCGCGCAATGCAGGAATCTGTACGGGTACAGTATTTAAGCGATAGTAGAGGTCTTCGCGGAATTTTCGTTGTTGCACTGCTTCAGCTAAGTTTACATTGGTTGCTGCGGTAATACGGACATCTGTTTTTTGTACTTTCGACGAGCCTACTTTGATAAATTCGCCGCTTTCCAATACCCTGAGCAAGCGTGCTTGTGTGGATGAAGGCAGTTCGCCTACTTCGTCTAAAAATATGGTACCGCCGTCGGCAACTTCAAAATAGCCTTTACGGTCGGCCAATGCACCTGTAAATGATCCTTTTTCGTGCCCAAATAATTCGGAATCAATCGTTCCTTCCGGAATAGCTCCGCAATTAACTGCTATGTATTGTTTATGTTTGCGGGGGCTGTTCTGATGAATGATCTGCGGAAAAATTTCTTTCCCGACCCCGCTTTCACCTGTGATTAACACGGATAAATCGGTCGGCGCTACTTGAAGGGCAACATCAATCGCGCGGTTTAATCCCGCGTCATTGCCAATAATACCGAAACGTTGTTTGACCGGTTGTAAATCTTTTGTCGTCATCATTGATGCCTGTAATTATTTCAGTTTCGCCTGACAAAATTACAAAATTTATATCAAACATACATAAGACAAACAATTAATTCAAAAAAATATGCTTAATTTTTCCCCATGCTTCATTTAACGCCGACATGCCTGGATAAAGCAGATTGGCGCCTGTATCCCAAAAGCAGGAATCGGGTAGGGGGCCTGTGTTTACGGCAATGGTGAAAAGTCCTGCTTTTTTAGCTGATTCAATTCCCAATGGCGCATTTTCAATCACAATCGCTTCCCAAGGCTTCAGGTTCCCTTTTTCGAGCGCTTTCAGGTAGGGTTCGGGATTTGGTTTGCCGAGTTTTACATCAAACGATGTAACCATGCGTTCCTGCTGAAAAATACCCGGAAAAGAGACATTCAGATCAGCTAACAGGGATTTCTGGCCCGATCCGGTAACAATCATGGGTATAAGGCCATCATTTTGTACCTTTTGCAACAGTTCGTAACTTCCGGGCATTCGTTTGGGTTCAGGCAGCGTTTTGAATATTTCCGTTTTCATTTTGTAAATGGCTGTTATTTCTTCGTCGGTGATTGCTACTCCCTGTCTGCGGCAGACGATTTGAATTGTTTCGGCTCCTTTTCTTCCTTCATGCAAATAGGCTTCCTCAAAAGAAAGGTCGAGGCCGTGCGAATTCATCGCTGTTTGCCACGAACCGGCATGATTCGGCATGGAATCATAAAGAACGCCATCCATATCAAATAAAACGGCTTTTAAGTCGAATTTTACATAATTTCTGCTTGACAAATAAAATTCTATCGCCTTTTTAATTGTATTCATTTTTTATAGTCTATTTCTCAATTGTATCATATAATCGGTTACCGCTTTTGTATCTTCAGGCGGAGGAGACCATGGAGCAAAATTTTCCGGCGTTAAAGGCGCGAAAGGGCCTTCTTTTATTTCGTAAACAACTGTACCGGACTCCAATACCAAAAGGCCATGCCATATCCCCGACGGGATTTCTCCTCCGTAACAACCTTTCAGCGGATCCATCGGAATAATGTCTGTGATTTGGCCTTCGTCGTCGAAAAGAAAAACGGCCATTTTGCCACGTAAGAGTAAAAAAATTTCGTTTTTATCGGGATTGCAATGCCGATGCGGGCGTAAATAGGTATCCGGCTCCAAGGCATTGAGTAAGCTGTTGATCGGGTCGTCCAATTCTGTATGAAAGTTGTAGTTCATTCGTAACCGGGGGGAAACCTTTGCGCGGGCTGTCGTTTCGTCTAATAACTGTTTATCAATTATTTTCATTTGTTTGCAATTACGGTCTATATCTTGATTTTGTTAAAATATCCTGATAATCGGTATTTACCATCAACGCTTCGACCGACGACTTCGTTCTGTTCATGTATTGTGTGACGATTTGCCAGCCAATCCAACTACCCAAATCTCCGGGCGCATCGTCGGATATAAAAACGGACGGCATATCCGAAAAATATCTGGCGGTAGTTGCCGCATCGGGTGTAAACAAGTGTTTCCGCTCAATGATTGTATTCCATAACATCATCTCATTTTGTTTGCACCACTGGTATTCGATTGAATTATAGCCCATTAATTTTTCTGGAAGAACCTTCGGCAGCGCCTGATGGATGATATATTTAATTTTCCCTTCGTGTATTATCCGGTCAAGTAATATCCGGTCATTTCCTGTGAATGGGTATTCCGAAAGCAACCAGGCTTTCAGATAATCGGGAACGATACAGTCCGGATTCATTTTGCGAAGTTGATATGCATAAAAATAATCCTGATACAGCGAATAATCGGCTCCCATGTATTTATCAATGGAAATGGAAAGCAGGCTGTCGTCAACCAATACATTTTGTTGCAGACCGGAAACGTGCATATACACTGCGGGGATTTGCATCGTCGGGAAATTGGTTTTTAAATAATGAAATCCTGCACTGAGATTGGTTTCTATCGTTTCAATGGATTCAAACGCTTTCAATGCATCCTGATAAAGTTGATTCAATGCGGGTTCCGAATAATAATTAACCAACCGGTCGAAAAAATCGGGATGTTGGGTGTCCTGCATCCGGAAAATACCCAATCCAATCACTTTTAACATTTCAGGATAGTCTGTTGCAATCTGTTCCTGCAATTCAGGGGTGTCTAATGTTATCAACCGGTATAAATCCCTGTCAAACCGGCAGATATGAATCTGTTCGATGGACGAGTTTTGTTCGCTTGCAATATCGCAATTGCTAAAATTTGTCAGAATCAGTATCGTCAGCAGGATAAAGTATATATTTTGTTTCATTTTTGCAGTAAAACCGTTATACGCAGCGCCAAATCGAAAAAAATCATTTTCGCATTCCCATTTTGTGCGATATGCCTGTCGGCTTCGGACAGTTCTTCGACGAAATCAAACACATTCCGTTCGTTGATATAAGGCGCAAATTTGGCAGAAAATGTTGCTTCTTCCTGATTCATGTAATTTATCCCGAATGCCTGAAACTGATAGATGAAATTCTCACGGACAAGACGTTGACAGTATGTGAGAAAATTTCGTTGGCGCTCTCTGCCGAGAGTAACCATGTCTTCGGCGAAAGTCTTCATCCCTTTGACATTTTTCGACCACGCATTACGCATCAAACGCATAAAGTGTTGAAGAAAAAGTTCGTTTTCGTCGCTGCTATGCAAGACATCAATCATTTGCAGGTAATCTCCATGCGCCAAATGGGCGGTTTGTAACGCCTGGTCGTCATCTAATTTATACTGTGAGCGGGCAATCTGCGCCAGCGCACCCGGTTCGATTGGTTTCACGTTGATGCGTTGCGAACGCGAAAGGATTGTTCCCAGAATCCTGTCGGGATTTTCGGAAACCATCAGGATAATCGTGTTTTGCGGCGGCTCCTCAATCACTTTCAATAATTTATTGGCGCAAGAGAGGTGCATCCGCTCAGGCATCCAGATAAAGAGAATGCGATAGGCTGCCTCGTAAATCCTCAAACTGACCTTGCGCATGATTTCGTCGCTTTCTTTGGCGTAGATTAATGCCTGTTTGGTTGCGTTCATTTCATTGGTCCACCTGTTCAAATCGAAATAAACATGGGAAGACAAAAATGTACGCCACTCCGGTAGAAAGTCGTCGCAGATTGTTTTTTTTGTTCCTTCGGATGCTATCGGAAAAATAAAGTGAAGGTCGGGATGAGCCAATTCGTTCAATTTCAAGCACGATGCACATTGCCCACATGCGTCGGTATCCGATTGGTTGGTACAATTCAGATAACGTGCGTAGGCGAATGCCAGCGGAAATGTACCATAGCCTGCCTGACCGCAGAAAAGTTGGGCATGGGGAACCACCCCTTTCCGGGCAGATAAGATGAGTTGTTGTTTGAGGTTATCCTGTCCGATAATATCTTTGAAAAACATGTTACATTTAATATATTAATAAATTCTTTTCGCAATCCGATACACACTGTCCGTTGCCATAAATGTATAAAAATGAATACTGGGTACGCCTCTTGTTATCAGTTCGTTGCACTGCTGAATACTCCACTCTATACCAACGGCTTTTGCCCCATCGTCGTTTTTACACTTGCCAAGTTCTGCGGCCAATGGTTCCGGAATTTCGCACTTAAAGATTTCAGGTAAAACCGTTCGTTGGTTCATAAAAACAATGGGCTTGATACCCGGAATAATCGGTACATCAATCCCTTCGGCACGCAGACGCTCAACAAAGGCAAAGTATTTAGCATTGTCGAAAAACATCTGGGTAACAAGGTAGTCCGCTCCGTTTTTCACCTTTTCTTTGGCGTAATAAATATCCGATTCCATGGTAGGCGCTGTTTCGTGTTTTTCCGGATAACAGGCCATTCCATAAGAAAAAGAAGTTGCAGGAACTTCAAAAGTCGAATAATCCAAGGCAATTCCCCGGTTAAACCGATTGACCTGTTGTTGCAGGTCGGTTGCATATTCATGGTATTGTCCGGCATTTTGTTCGACTTCAAGTCTTTTTATATCCCCGCGCAGCAGCAGCAAATCATATACGCCGAGAAAATTCAAATCAATCAACGCATATTCGGTCTCTTCTTTCGTGAAACCTTTACAGATGATATGAGGGACAGCCGTTATGCCATACCTGTTTTGAATGGCGGCGGCGATGGCAACCGAACCGGGGCGTTTCCGGATATGTATCCTCCGGATGCTTCCGTCAGGCTGTTTTTTCTCGATGAATTCGCTGTGATGAGAGGTGATGTTAATGTATTTGGGATTAAATTCACGTAATTTGTCGATTACCTGGAAAACCTTTTGGATACTGTTGCCTTTCAATGGGGGCAACAATTCAAATGAGAAAGCCGTTTGTTGACTTTCCTTTATCAATTCGATGACTTTCATTCTACCAACCTGCTATTTTCATACGAGAATAATTTCCTCTTAATCAATAGCATTCTTCTTTTTGTTAATCAAAAGATAAATAATAGGTAAAATACCTGCCGTATTAAACAGGGCAATGCAGATAAACCATCCAAGTTCATTGTTTCTTCCCGCTTTCCATAAGGCGATTAACTTCCAAACGAACTCCCATGAAGCCATAATGGCAACAACATAAAAAATCCAAAAAGGAATCCCTAATACCGGACATGTTTCCATCATACATATGTTTTTAAAAGTGAATACATACTTCTGTTTTGCAAAGATATTTTTTTTTTTGCAATCATAAAATAAAATCAACTATATTTGCATTTTTTAAAAAGAGAATTATGGAAAATATACAATGGTCTGAACTTCCGTTTGGTTATATGAAAACGGATTACAACGTTCGGTGTTATTATCGGGACGGCAAGTGGGGTGAACTGGAAATTTCATCTTCCGAAGTGATAAACATTCATATTGCTGCTACGTGTTTGCATTATGGACAGGAATCGTTTGAGGGATTGAAAGTCTTTCGTGGAAAAGACGGTAAAATCCGCGTTTTCCGGATGGATGAAAATGCCAAGCGCATGCAAGCGTCCAACCGGGGAATTATGATGCCTGAACTGCCTGTCGAACGATTTGAAGAGGCCGTGCGTAAAGTTGTTT
>Ga0099364_10013987_pt1 | contig 10717 bp, 8 predicted proteins | sample TergutTh196P3_FD_73070 | JGI IMG/M metagenome (GOLD analysis project Ga0099364, IMG submission 73070) | Microcerotermes parvus P3 segment gut microbial communities from Pointe-Noire, Republic of the Congo - Th196 P3 | ecosystem: Host-associated > Arthropoda: Insects > Digestive system > Gut ...
AGGGGACTGGCAAGGGTACGGGCGCGTTCAAGGAGAAGGGCAAGGGCCCGGGCCCGGGCAAGGAACCGGGCGCGTGCAAGGGCGCGTGCAAGGGTGTGAAGGATTAGGAACTAGAATGGGAGCAGGAACGGGAGCAGGAACGGGAGTAGGAATGGGAGCAGGAGCAGGAATGGGAGCAGGAACGGCATTCAAGTTCCCCGCGACGAACCTATTGCAAGAGAATTCCGACGCAAATGCGAGAAACGTGCAAAAGATGAGGATTCAGGCGCAAAAAACGGCAGCCTTGTTGGAGGAAACGCTTAGGAGCTTTAAAGTTAGCGCAACCGTGGTGGATTTCTCAATGGGGCCTTCGGTGACGAGATATGATTTGCAACCTGACACCGGGGTAAAGGTAAACACGATAATAAATTTGGCAGAGGATATTTCGCTAAAATTAGCGACATCTGGGGTTAGGATTGCCCCGGTGGCGGGCAGATCCGCCGTTGGGATTGAAGTCCCCAACAAAGAGGTTTCGAAGGTGACCCTCAGGGAGATCGTCGAATCCGAGCAATTTTTAAACTCAAAATCGCGGCTGGCTTTTGCGATTGGGAAGGACATATCCGGAGAAACCGTAGTAGCCGACATCGCGAGCATGCCGCATATGCTCGTCGCTGGCGCGACCGGCTCAGGGAAAAGCGTTTGTCTCAATTGCATGATTATCAGCCTTATGTATAAAGCTTCCCCTGAAGAATTAAAGATGATTATGATTGACCCCAAAGTCGTCGAGCTTGGGGTGTACAATGGCATACCGCACCTGATGATACCAGTCGTCACCGAACCCAGAAAGGCCGCCGGAGCGTTGGCGTGGGCGGTACAGGAGATGCTTAACAGGTACAAGGTTTTTTCCGAAAAGAAGGTCAAGGATTTAGGCGGGTACAATAGTTACATGCGGAAAAGAAGAGGCGGCGAAAGAATGCCCAGGCTCGTCATAATTATCGACGAATTGGCCGACCTTATGATGGCGGCGCCAAAAGACGTCGAGGATTCCATTTGCAGGCTTGCTCAAATGGGTCGCGCCGCAGGCATTCACCTGGTGATTGCGACACAAAGGCCGTCGGTTGACGTAATAACAGGGGTTATCAAAGCGAATATCCCGTCAAGGATAGCATTTTCTGTTGCTTCTCAGATCGACTCCAGAACCATCCTTGACATGGCGGGCGCGGAGAAACTGCTGGGGAAGGGCGATATGCTGTTTTACCCCGTCGGAGAGAAAAAACCCCTCAGGATGCAGGGTGCGTACGTTTCGGAAGCGGAAGTCGAAAGGGTCGTCTCCTACATAAAGAAAAACCAATTGACGGAATACGACGAGGACGTAATCGAAACTATCACAAGCGCCGGCTCCCAAGTAAGCGAGGAGAGCAACGGGGGGGACAATGACGAGCTTCTCCCGCGCGCTGTTGAATTGGTCGTCGATGCGGGCCAGGCTTCCGTATCAATGGTTCAAAGGCGCTTTAAAGTTGGTTATGCCAGGGCCGCAAGAATAATCGACCAGATGGAAACGAGGGGCATCGTGAGCGGGTTTGACGGAAGCAAGCCAAGACAAGTGCTAATATCAAAACAACAATTCTACGAGATGAAATTATAGCTCGGGTGGTGGAAATTGTAGATTTTCTGTTTCTTTTTTTCATACTAGTAGTGGCTGGGTTTTTGGCCTACTCCCTATACAGGCTTTACCGTACGAGGGTAACGTATAACTTGGTGTTTGTCGCTTTCCAGTTGACCGCCGTCATTTTCGCGGTTCTTTCCGCGGGCGAAGGCATAAACTACGACGCATTTATCATATGCTCTGTGATACTCGTTGGCGTTGTGATGCCATTGTGCCTCGTGATACTCGACTATTCCAAGCTGAGGCGCGTTGTTAAGGAAAAAACCCAACTAACGGTTTCGAACCTTATATTCAAGAATCAAGAATTGGCAGTCCAAGCAAAAAAAGAGGAGCTTAAGCAGACAAAGAATTATATTAAGCCAATTGCCGGGGACTTTTCCATCGACGACATTATTGACGAAATAAGGGTCGAGAGGAGCGACACGACACGAAATATCCTCACACAGCTTGAGAATGCGTACAAGAAGCGACTAGAATCCGACCTCGAGGGCGCGTACTCGGTATACAGCATGATAGAGAAAATATTCAACAGATCTCCATCATTGTATTACAATATGGGCAATCTTAAATACTTGTGCGCAGATTATGAGGATGCAGTGAAAAACTACAGGCGGGGGATTGACTGCGCCGACAACAAAGAATTTGCCGATACGTTTGACGTTAATAAGAAAGGTTTGAGTTATTACAACCTGGGGAATACTTATTTCATGCAGAAAAAGTACGCGAAAGCAATAGACGCTTTCAAGGCCGCTGCCGAAATATGCCCGTCGAAGGAAGAGATTTTTTTCAACCTGTCGTTTTGCCACGCGATGGATTACCGGGAAACAGGAGATCTGGAAAAGGCGGTTGAAGCCTTTCAAAAGATCGTTGACGATATGCCTGGCAACCTGTTAGCATGGTACAATTTTGGGAAGTGCATGTTTCAGCTTAAAGAGATTGAGCGCTCCATAGAGTGCTTTTTGATGGTCGTCGGCGAGGACCCAATGTTCTACGAGGCTTGGTACAGCCTTGCAATGGCGTACGACGAAGCGGGGCATGCGGTGGACGCGATAAAATCGTATTATATGGCAATTGAAGTAAAACAGGACTTTATCGACGCGTACAACAATCTTGGAGTGTTGCTTTCAACGGTCGGCAGGCACGGCGAGGCGTTGAAGGTATTAAGAAGCGCGGCGAAAATAAAGCCCGACGATTTCGAGCTGAAATTCAATATTGGCCTTACGCTAACCGAGTCAAAGAAATATGACGAAGCACTGACCGAACTGCTCCCAGTAGTTAAAAGTAGGCCGGAAGACGATACTTTGCTATACACTATCTCATTGATATTCTTGAACCTCGGGAAGGATATGGACGCACTGGAATACCTGGCGTTTGCCGTGAGGTGCAACCCAGGCATTAAGGACTGGGCATTAAAGGAAGAGAAGTTCAGGAGGTTGCTATATTCAAACGACAAATTCCGTAGCCTAATAAACTGAAGTTACTGTTGCGGGTGCGCTGTGCAGTGGGTTCGTGCCAGGGGGAGTATGACGTGGTAGGTTCGTACCAGGAGGAGTATGATGCGATAGGTTCGTACCAGGAGAAGTGCGATGCGAAAGGTACGTACCAGGAGGAGTATGACGCGGTAGGTTCGTACCAGGAGAAGTGTGATGCGAGAGGTACGTACCAGGAGGGGTATGATGCGAGGGTTTTTGCCTGTAAACCATGACGAAATGCGAGCGTTGGGCTGGGAACAGCCCGATTTTTTATATGTGTCTGGGGACGCGTACGTCGACCACCCCAGCTTTGGACACGCAATTATTTCAAGGGTGCTTGAGAGTAAGGGGTTCAAAGTCGCTATGTTGCCCCAGCCAGACTGGGCGGATGCGGGCACTTTCCTCGAATTTGGTGCTCCTAGGCTCGGCATCCTGGTGACAGCCGGGGTGGTGGACTCAATGGTTAACCACTACACGGCAAGCAAGAAGATAAGGAACCAAGACAGCTACTCGCCTGGCGGGAAAGCGGGTTTGCGCCCAGACCGGGCGATTATTACTTATTGCAACAGGCTGAGGTCTGTTTTTAAAAACTTGCCGATAATCATCGGGGGCGTGGAAGCGGGGCTTAGGAGATTCGCCCACTACGATTATTGGGACAATAAGGTGAGAAGGTCTGTGCTAGTCGATTCTGCTGCCGACATTTTGGTTTTTGGAATGGGGGAGTCGGCGATTTGCGCCGTTGCAGACAGGCTTAACAGCGGAGAAAGGGCTTTTGAGATTAAGAATGTGCGCGGAACCATGTACATTGAAAGGGACGGTACAGGCGCCGCGCTGAGCCGCCATGCCGATTGCGTTGTCTTGCCTTCGTACTACGAGGTTGCGAGCGACAAAAAGGCGTATGCGGAAGCGTTCATGGCTATTGACGGGGAGCAGGACCCTGTTAGGGGCAGGCCGCTATGCCAGGATCAGGGGGGAGGTATGCTGGTGGTGCAAAACCCGCTGTCGGAGCCGCTGGCTACGGGCGAATTGGACAGGGTGTATTCGTTGCCTTATCAAAGATCCTGGCACCCTATGTATGACAAGGATGGCGGGGTACCCGCCTTGGAAGAGGTGAAGTTTAGCATCACAAGCCATAGGGGTTGCTTCGGGGGCTGTTCTTTTTGCGCGATTAACCTCCACCAGGGTAGGATGGTGCAGAAAAGAAGCGAAAAATCAATTTTAAGGGAAGTTGAGACGATAAAATATGATCCGGGCTTCAAGGGCTACATCCATGATGTAGGGGGGCCGAGCGCGAATTTCAGGAACCCGTCGTGCAAGGGGCAGAGAAAGCGAGGAACCTGCCGCGACAGGCAGTGCCTTTACCCAACGCCATGCAAAAACCTTGAAACGGGCCACGGTGAGTACCTTGAGTTGCTAAGAAAGATTGGGGAAGCTGAGGGTATAAAAAAAGTGTTTGTCAGATCCGGGCTTCGCTTCGACTATATTCTGCTTGACGGTGACGATGTTTTTCTGACTGAGCTATGCAGGAGCCATGTCAGCGGCCAGCTTAAGGTGGCACCGGAGCATGTAAGCCCCGGGGTGCTCCGTTGCATGGGGAAGCCAGGGAAGGAAGCCTACGAAGCGTTCAGTGCCAAATTCGACAGAATAAACAAGGCACTTGGGAAAAAGCAATTCCTTGTACCGTACCTGATATCAGGGCACCCCGGGTGCGGGCTCAAAGACGCTGTCATGCTTGCTGAATACATGAGGGACAAGAGGTTTTCGCCCGAACAGGTTCAGGATTTTTACCCGACACCAGGCACATTGTCAACGTGCATGTATTGTACGGGGTTAGACCCCAGGACGATGAAGCGCGTTCATGTGCCTGATTGGGAGGAAAAGGCAATGCAGAGGGCTCTGTTGCAGTACAGAAAGCCGGAGAACAAGGATAAGGCAATCAAGGCGCTGATGAAGGCAGGCAGGGGGGACCTTATAGGGTACGGACCCAAATGCTTGGTTAGGCCAAGCGCGAAACGGCACGATGGGCCTGGCGTGAAGCGGTATGATAGGCTTGGCGTGAAGCGGCACGAGCCCCAACGTACGGTAGGGCTCAGCGCGAAGCGGCGCGAGCCCCAACATTTGGTAGGACCCAGCGCGAAGCGGCGCAAAAAGCCCGGTGCAAAGCCGCATTCCCGAAAGCCCGGATAGGATAGCTACCCGGATATGTACCTGTCTATGGAATTTGCGGCTGTTTTGCCCGCGCCCATGGCAAGGATTACGGTTGCGGCACCCGTTACAGCGTCGCCGCCAGCGTATACTCCTTCCCTGTCGGTTGCCATTGTTTTTTCGTCCACAGCAACGCAACCCCATTTGTTGACCCGCAAGCCCTCTGTAGTCTTTGATATCAGCGGGTTGGGAGATGTGCCAATCGCCATGACGACGGCATCCAATGGCATCTCGAAGCAAGACCCCGCTTTTGCAACAGGGCGCCTTCTGCCTGAGGCGTCTGGCTCGCCAAGCTCCATTTCCACGCACTCTATCCCTCGTACATGGCGGTTTTTGTCACCAAGTATACGTATGGGGTTGCTAAGGAGCTTAAAGACGACGCCCTCCTCTTTTGCGTGGTGAACCTCCTCGGCACGGGCAGGAAGCTCCGTCATTGAACGCCGGTAAACGATATAGGTCTTCTCGGCGCCTAAGCGGGCGGCACAGCGGGCGGCATCCATTGCCACGTTGCCGCCGCCTACAACCGCGACCCTCCTATGTCTGACAATTGGGGTGTCGAAATTTGCGTCGTAAGCCCGCATTAGGTTAATGCGGGTAAGGTATTCATTTGCGGAATAGACCCCGAGCAAAGCTTCCCCTTCAATATTCATAAACGTAGGGAGTCCCGCCCCGGTGCCGATGAACACGGCTTTAAAACCCATGGAAAACAGCTCGTCGATTGTAATGGTTTTGCCGATTACTATGTTTGTCTCAATGACAACGCCCATTGCCTTAAGTGCGTTTATTTCCATGCGGACAATCTCTTTTGGTAGCCTGAACTCTGGTATTCCGTAAACCAGAACGCCGCCCGCCATATGGAACGCCTCGAAGATGGTGACGTCGTAGCCCATTTGGCGCAGGTCGCCTGCGCAGGTCAACCCAGCGGGCCCTGAGCCAACAATAGCAACCTTGTGGTCGCGTGGCTTCAGCATCAGTGTAGGAGTAGGTGTAGGAGTAGGAGTAGGTGCCGACGCTGGTGCCGACGCTGATGCTGGCACTGGCGCTGATGCTGGTGCTGACGCTGATGCTGGCGCTAACACCTGCACGGTTTCTGTTTTTGATATTGGTTCTAGTGCATGTGGTTTGCCTGGCTCGCCATTATTCTGCAAATGGTAGTCGGCGGCAAATCGTTCCAAGCGGCCGATGGCCACCGGATCGCCTTTCTTGCCACGGACGCAAAGCTCCTCACATTGGGTTTCCTGCGGGCAAACGCGGCCGCAAACAGCGGGCAAGGAATTCGTTTCGCGAATGGTCTGGTAACCTTCTTCAAACTTGCCCTCTGCAATCAGGCTAATGAATTCCGGAATTTTTACATAGACAGGGCAACCAGCCACGCATGGCCTGTTTTTGCACCCGAGACAACGCCTAGCCTCCTCAACGGCTATTTCTGCAGTATAGCCCCGCGCGACCTCTTCAAAGTTTTTTGTGCGGGCGCCGGGTGCCTGCTCGGGCATCCGAACCTTTTCAAGCGACATGTTAACTGAATGTGTACTAGGCATGGGCCCCCTCCTTTTTCAACGTACGGAGACAGGCGTGGCCTTGACCTTGACCGTAGCCTTGACCTTGACCTTGGCCTTGACCTTGGCCTTGGCCTTGTTCTTGCTCTCGCGCTTGTTCTCGCTCTTGCTCAACGTAGAAAGAGTTTCGACTCATAAGCTCGTCGAAATCAACCAGATGGCCGTCAAAGTCTGGGCCGTCAACGCAGGCGAATTTCATTTGCCCCCCGATCTTTACCCGGCAACCACCGCACATGCCTGTGCCGTCGATCATTATTGGGTTTAAGCTGACAATGGTCGGGATGCCCTTCTCCTTTGTTACCTTGCAAATGGCCTTCATCATTACTACCGGGCCGATGGCAATAACCGCGTCATATTCGTTCCCTTCGTCCAACAACGACAGGAGTTTGTCCGTAACGAAACCCTTATCGGCGTATGAGCCGTCGTCTGTAGTAATGTATAGCCGGTCGGATGCAGTTCTCATTTCTTCTTCAAGAATTACAAAATCTTTGTTGCGAAAGCCAGCGATTATATCAACTTTGGCACCCAAACGGCTTAGCTCTTTTGCCTGCGGGTAGGCAATGGCGCAACCGACGCCCCCGCCGACCACGCAGGCCTTTTTTATTCCTTGCAGGTGGCTTGGCTCGCCAAGAGGGCCGGCCAAATCATGTATGCTGTCGCCTACGCCGAGTTGCGACAAAAGGCGCGTAGAGCGGCCGACATGCTGGAAAATGAGGCTAATGGTGCCTTTGCCCCTGTCATAGTCCGCCACAGTCAGCGGCACACGCTCGCCGCGCTCGTCGAGCCTGAAGATTATGAATTGTCCTGGCTGAACCTTGCCCGCGATCAGCGGGGCTTCCACTTCCAACATTGTTACCGAGCTGTTCAATAGTTTTTTGTCCCTTATTACATGCATTCCAGCGCCCATCCCCATTCCCTTTCTCATGCTGAGTATTTCAAATATAGCATAATTAGTTGTAATATGATATATTTTACATTATAGACTGATATTCATCACTGCGCAATACAATCAACCTTTCAACTGTGCTTGTCAAAAAAAATAAAAAAGAGTGTGGAGGTTATCATGACTGAATATCAAAAAGCTTTGGAAAGCGCGGAATACATAAAATCTAAACTTACGATAATACCCGACATTGCCGTTGTTTTGGGTTCCGGAATAGGCAGGTTGGCGGATGAGACGGAGTTTATGGTTCCAATCGACTATAAAGACATACCGCATTTTCCGTTGACGTCTGTGGTAGGGCATAAAGGGCGGTTTATATCCGGCAAGCTGAGCATACGGGACGAAAACGGGAAGGCTAAGGATACCGACGTATTGCTAGCGTTAGGGCGGGTTCACTTGTACGAGGGGTTTAAACCTGCGGAAGTCGTGTTTTATGTTAAGGTTTTTAAACTACTTGGAATAAAATACTTGATCCTAACCAATGCTGCGGGCGGTGTGAACACGGAATTTAACGCTGGTGACATAATGCTGATAAAAGACCACATCGGGCTTTTCGCAAAGTCGCCGCTGGCTGGCGTGAACGAAGAAGAGTTTGGCGCAAGGTTTCCCGATATGAGTGCCATATATGACAGCGAATTAGCGTGCATGGCTACTGCAGCCGCCAAAGAATGCGGCATTCTGCTACGGAAAGGCGTATACGCCTACGCGCAAGGCCCAATGTTTGAAACGCCGGCCGAGGTCAGGGCCATGAGGGTATTAGGGGCTGACGCTATTGGTATGTCAACGGTTCCTGAGGCAATCGTAGCCAATTACTGCGGCATTAGAGTTATTGGGTTTTCTATGATATCCAATATGGCGGCTGGTATACTTGACCAACCTTTGACACATGAGGAGGTTATTGAAACAGGCCGTGCAACAGGCGATAAATTTATGAAGCTGATAAAGGGTGTTATACGCAGAATATAGCTTAGCTAAGAAAATGTATAAGATGTATCTTAGCTGAAAGAATATATTGGATATAGCTAAGCTTAAAGAATATATATGATATATCTTAGCTGAAAGAATATATTGGATATAGCTAAGCTTAAAGAATATACTGAATACGGCTAAGCTGAAAGAATATTGGATACAGCTAAGCTGAAAGAATATATAGGATGTATCTTAGTTGAAAGAATATATACGATTTATCTTAGCTGTGAAATATGTAGGATATAGCTTAGCTGAAAAAATCTGTATGAGAGGGGCGCTGGGGCCGTCTGCCTGGCGATGGGTGCAGTAATGTCGGAGGTTAGGGATATTTCGTTGGCGCCGTCTGGGCGCAAGAAAATCAGCTGGGTTGAAAAGAACATGCCGGTAGTAGCGCGGATAGAGAAAGAGCTTATTGCAAAAAAGCCCTTTATTGGCGTACGATTTTCAGTTTCTGTCCATTTGGAGGCGAAAACTGCTAGGCTGTTGAAGGCTATCAAAGCGGGCGGGGGGATTGTTTCGGCGACAGGGTGCAACCCTTTATCCACACAGGACGACGTCGCAGCGGCTGTTTCAGAGGAAGGGGTCAGCGTATACGCCTGGCATAACGAAAGCCCCGAGGAGTACAAACGCCACCTAATACAGGCGTTAAGCCATGAGCCTAACATTGTCATAGACGACGGGGGTGATCTTGCGTCGCTGTTGCATTCAGAATGTGGCAATCTGTTGCCGCATGTTTTTGGAGGGTGCGAGGAGACGACTACCGGCGTAAACAGGCTCAAGATCCTTGAAAGGGAGGGAAGGCTTAAGTACCCTGTTGTGGCTATCAATGACGCATACTGCAAGCATTTGTTCGACAACAGATACGGTACGGGCCAGTCCGCGTGGGACGGGATAAACAGGACAACAAACCTTATTGTCGCCGGCAAAACCGCTGTTGTTGCGGGGTATGGCTGGTGCGGCAAGGGCGTTGCTTTGCGAGGGAAAGGCTTTGGGGCAAGGGTTGTAGTTTGCGAGGTTGACCCGATCAGGGCTGCGGAAGCCTGGATGGATGGGTTTGACGTAATGCCTATGGACGACGCGGCAGCCGTCGGCGATATATTTATCACGGCGACAGGCTGTAAAGGCATAATAGCCGAGAGGCATTTTGAGAGAATGAAGGATGGTGCCATATTGTGCAATGCCGGGCATTTCGACGTGGAAATAGACATTAAAAGCCTTGAAGGTCTTGCTGTTGAGATAGCGGAGCAAAGGGCAAACATTATGGGGTACAAGCTGCCGAACGGGAAGTGGGTGCATGTGCTGGCCGAGGGCAGGCTCGTGAACCTTGCTGCTGGGGACGGTCACCCCGCAGAAATAATGGATATGAGTTTTGCGTTGCAGTTGTTGGGGGCCAAGTATATTTTGGATTTCCATTCCAAGCTTAGGAATGTGGTTTTGAACATCCCCCCCGAGTTTGACAGTATGGTGGCGAGATATAAGCTGGAGTCGCTTGGGGTAAAGATCGACTCGTTGAGTAGGGAGCAAAGCGAGTATGCAACCTCATGGAATCTGTAAGCAAGGTTTTGGAGTAGAGTGATTATGCAAACTCGTGAAATCTGTAAGCAGGGTTTGGGAGCGGAGTGATTGTGTAACTTCATGGAATCTGTAAACAATGTTTAGGAGTAGGGTGATTGTGCAACTTTATGGAATCTATGAGCCAGGTTATAGTGAAGGGGATGAAACATGAGGATACTTATTAAAAATATTGATGTTATAAAATCTGCCCACTGTGATGTTGTAAAGGGTGCGGACATCGGCATTGAAGGTGGGCGTATTTTGTTTATTGACGAAGGCGCTAGGACCGGGGCAAATGCTGGAGCAGGAGCCATGAGCTCCTGGCGCCAGGCGGTGGCTGGCGCCAGTTCAGCGGCTGGTGCCAGTGCTGGGG
>Ga0099364_10013988_pt1 | contig 10716 bp, 4 predicted proteins | sample TergutTh196P3_FD_73070 | JGI IMG/M metagenome (GOLD analysis project Ga0099364, IMG submission 73070) | Microcerotermes parvus P3 segment gut microbial communities from Pointe-Noire, Republic of the Congo - Th196 P3 | ecosystem: Host-associated > Arthropoda: Insects > Digestive system > Gut ...
AATAATTTCGGAACAGTAAACTTAAAATACCCAATAGAAACCACATCTGGAAGAAAAAATATAAATCCTAATTTGGCACTTGTTTACTCATCGACATCGTCAGATGGAATTTGTGGAATAGGATGGAGTTTAGTAGGACACAAATATGTTATTTCAAGATCATTGTCCAAAGGAGAGCCCTTTTATAATTCACAAGATGAATTTAACTTTAATGGCAAGCGATTAGTTAAAGTTGATGAAAGTGAAAGTGAAAATGAGGATGGAGATTATCGTCTTGAAATAGAATCTGAGTTTTCACTGTTTACGCTTAAAAATTCCAAACAGGGTGGAACTTGGTATGTTAGGGATGTGAATGGAATTTGTGCAATCCTTGGAGAAGACATCACAAGCAGGGTGCATCATCCGCAAGATATTAATAAAACTTATTCATGGGAATTATCTTGTTTAAAAGATCTAAACGGAAATTTTTTGAAAGTTATTTATGATGCTGATGAATACAAAAAAGGAAACATTTTATACGTTAAGGAAATTCAATACACAGGAAACGAGCAAACAGGCGAGCAGCCTCTTCAATGGGTAAAACTTCATTACAAAGAAAGAGATGTACCTTTTAGAAGCAGAGCCACAGGTTTTTTGATGAACATGGATTTGATTTTAGATCGAATAGATGTAGGTTACAAAAAAGAAACCCTTTGGTATTATCAACTTGTTTATGAAACAAGCAATGATAGGTCGAGGCTCAAAACGGTAAAGTCAAACAGAACAAGTACACAGCCATATTTCGAGTATACCGATTTTACAGGCGGTTTTAAGTGGAGAAAACTTAAAAATTTATTTTATAGAGAACCTCAAAACAATTTTGAAAATGTAAAATATCTTTCGGGCGATTTCAATGGAAATTCAATTTCTGAGGTGTTAATAGTTGACCCTCACAATGAAAGTTGGCTTGGTGTTGAACAAAACAATTATTTGCATTATGGCAGGCATGCAGGCTTAAACGATAAAAATTTTATGTTTTTTAAGGGCGGGGTTACAGGCGAGTATACCGGCAATGGCAGAAACGATGTGGCAATGTATATGCCTGAAAGCAGAGAATTTGTAATAGCCGAAAATTCACCACAGGGTTTTGTTTTAAAAAACTATGGCAAAAATATTTTAAACAATATTGATTTAGACAGATGCGAATGGTTTCAAGGAGATTATACAGGCAATGGCTTGTCTGATGTAATACTTTTCAATGAGCCCGAAGGTGAATGGATATTAATGGCAAATCAAGGAGACCGTTTTGAGTTTCATAAATTTGCTACCAAGTTTAAAAATATTTTCAAAGATGATTTTTCTCCCGACTCTAACTATGATAGTTTTTTTACTTCTGATGAAAGCCGTTGGGGTAATGATAGAGATAAAGTTCACTTTTTTTGCGGCGATTTTACAGGCAATGGCAGAAGCGATATTTCGTTTTACGATTCTCGAAACGGTTATTGGTGGATAGGTGAAAATTTGCGTGATGAAAGATTGGGCTTTAAATTTGAGTGGAAGATTTATAAAATTTTTAATCTATCTGAACAGGTAATTTTTGGACATGAAAAATTTAGCGGTGACTTTAATGGCGACGGCGTTTCAGATTTTTTAATTTTTGATGCTCAAACAGGTGATTGGATTTTTGGCGATGTTAGCAATCAAACTATAAATTTTAGAATTATTGCCAAAACCCCTCAGTTTAAAAATATAACAAGATTTTTACAAGGCGACTTTAATTCAGATGGCAGAACTGATATTGCATTTTATAATAGGGATGATAATTGTATTTGGATTGCCGAATCTGTTTTAGGCGGGCTTCGTTTTAAGGTGTATACCAATTTGGAAAATGGTCCAAGCCCAAAATGCTTAGAAGATGCACCTCTTCCAAAAGATGAAGTTGTTATAGGCGATATTGAACAAATTGTTGCAGGTAAAAATTATACTTCTTTGATTAAAACAAAAATAGATGAGAACTATTATACAGGCAGCGGCGAGAAAATTTTCTTCGGTTGTTTTGAAAGGGAGGATGATTTTCAAACTTTAATTTTTAGGGAAAACATCAAAGGTTCAATACTTTCGGGATTTTACACTCAATCAGGCACAGAAGACGTAAAATATTTAGGCAATATTAACAACAATTTTGGCAATGCAAAAATTCTTAGAAAAAAGAATGTGGCTAAAACAAATCAAAATGATATTGTAAGATATTACAATGAACAAAAAGATAAAGTGCAGGTTGAATATTTAGGATTAAGAAACGGCAATTTGTTTTCAGGCTTAATTGCAGAAATAGATAATGATACTAAAAGTAAACTTGCAATAAATGCCGAGATGAACTTTGCATCATTTGGTCGTTTTTATGATAGTTCAAGAGCCAATGAACAGTTAATTATTTTTGATGAAAGCACTTACAGTTTAAACTTATACGAAGAGGGGCAAAGCCCGCTAACTATTGATATTTTAGATGATAGTGAACTATCCATAATTGATTTAGTTTACTGGAATAGCAATAGGTTTCGTGTCTTCACAGGTAATTTTATAAAAAGAGAAAATAAACTCGATAAGATTTTTCTATGTGATATGAGAGAATTGAGACACAAATGGTTTATAGGAGAAGTAAACAGAAACAATGATAATAGCTTATCGATAAAGTTTACCGGTTGTGATTTAGATTACAATTTAAACCTTTCTCAATTTAGTGAAATGTATTATGGAGATGATGCAAGGTTAACTTTTCAATCAAATAATACTATATTGCAATTTGAGTTTGAAGAAAACTCATCATCTGTTTTAGTGAAACTAAGGCATCAATACCTGCTTAGAGAAAATGAGCTGTTTAATAATGAGTACGATCATAATGGAAATCCAATATTAAGAATTGCCGGTGAACCAAGTTGTTTAGATGTGGTAACCGGTTCAAAAGTAAATTTTATAGATAGACCTAATTGCAAAGTTTTAACTTTTGAACGAAAAGATTTATGGGAAAACTTTTATCCTTATAGTTGGCTAACAGGAGATTTTAATGGAGATGGCATTGCCGATATAGCGATAGTTTCACTTTTTGACGGCGAGTTTTACTTTGCAGAATCTATCGGCACAAAAGCCGATGAGCTTATTAGTGTGCAAAACGGTATTGGCGGAGAATATGTATTTGAATTTATAGATTCAACTGAATGTGATAATAAGGGCGATGATGGGCTTTACTATATGCCAATGAATATTCGCTTATGTTCAAAGGTTACCGAACATGATGGAATGGGTAATAAAATTTATAAAAGTTTTGATTACTCAAAAGGATATTCTTTTTCGGCTTTTATAGATGGTCAACGAGAAAGCGATTATTTTGGATTTAGAGATTTTATAGTTACAGACGGCATGGGATGCCAAAAGGTTTCCATATACTATTCTGGTGAAGATGAAGATTTTAGAATAAATAGAGCATTAAATGGAGGTATAAAAGAATATAAGTTTTTTGGTTTGGATGGTATAGAATACGAGAGAACCGAATATACCTATAAAGTTTACGAAATGAAATCGTCAACTGCAAAAAATCCAAGTTACTTTTCGGCTTTAACTAATGCGAAAATTTACAAAAATCAAAAGCCATATAAAACAATTAGTTCAAGTTATGAATTTGTACCCGACAAGTATCAATTAAACTCTATAACTGAAAATATTGTCGATGAATATGTAGATGCACTCCATGACAAAATAAATGTTTCTACTTTTTCAGATTTTAAAACCCATCCGCATAATAATTTGAGATATTTATCTCAAAAGAAAGAGTTTTATTTATCTCAATATGAGATTACTAATTCGTATAAATATGATGATTTTGGTAACATGATTGAGTTTAACAAAGAGTATACCGGTAATGGATTGCTTAAACCTTCTGTTGAGGTTAAATCTTTTTTGTATGATGAATATGGCAATTGTGTTTCAAGTATAGACAATAGCGGTGTGCCTGCCAGAAGAACTGATTATGAATACGATTCGATTTTAAATACTTTTATACAGAAGACTGTTTTGAGAAATAGCATAGATATTGTTTCGACTAAGAAAATAGATTATGGCATGGCATTTGGAAACGATTTAAGTGTTACCGATCCCAATGGTCATACCGTGTATTTTGAATATGATGAGTTTGGACGCAAAACAAAAGAGTATGTCGAAATCAATTCACGAAAAAAATTAACTTCACAGTACGAATTTGATCATCGCTCATTTCATTTAAGTGCAGTTGTTGCGCATCATACAGGAACAAAAGATATCAATCCCATGAAGAAAGTTTACTGTGATGGAATGGGAAGAAAAATTCACGATATATCAAACACAAAAGACAGCTATATAAAAAGCGGTTTAATATTGTACAATGATGCAGGCAAGGTTATCGAAACAAATATGAGTGCTTTTTGTGATGAATCTGAACTAAAAATTTTTAGACCCAATACTCATAAAAAAAATCCTGTTAAGACGTATTTTTATCATTCAGGAAAGGTTTCGAGAATAGTTTATCCACCTGCTAATGTGGGTGATGATGAGGGTGTGATGGCTTTTGAGTATCCATATAATGATCCATGGCTTCATAGAGAAATCAATACAGAAGGTACAATCAAAAGCATTAGAAAGAATGCCTTTAATTGTATTTTTTCAATAACAGAACAGGGCAGAGATGGTGTTACTGCTTCGGTGGGTTTTATTCACAATGATGTTGGCAAGAGAATCAAAAAGTATGATGAGGCTTCTATTGGCATTAACAAAAATATAGATAGTTCTCTTTTTGCATTGGGTAAAAAAGATAATTCTGGAAGAAATATTATACAATGGAATTATGATGGATTTGGGCGAATAGTTGAAATGAGCGATTCTGATACAGGATACTCTCGCACCGAGTATAATCCTTTCGGTGAGGTTTCAAAAACTATTGATGCCCGCGGAATTGTAATCGAAAATAAATATGATGTACTTGGAAGAATTATTGAAAAAAAAGGTTTAGCCCGCACAATATATAAGTATGATGGCTCTAATTCGATTGGTAGACTTGTTTTGGTTGAGGATGATACTACAAGAATAAATTATTCGTATGATAGTTTAGGAAGAATTAACGAAGAAATAAGAAAGTACAATGATGAACATCTTCACTTCACTACAAAGTATACTTATGATTTATTGGGAAGAAAAACCAAAATAGAGTATCCCAAAACCAATGCATCGAGGGGTGGACTTATTTGTGAGTATGAATATATTCCCGAAGGTGTTGAAAAGATTTTTGTTACTGCAAATAATATTAAAAAGCCTTTGGTAGAGCAAATTAAATACAATGAGTTTTTAATGCCATATTATATTAAAAAAGGAAATAATATTCTAACCAATATCGAATATGATAATTTAAACAGAATCAAAAGAAAAGTTGAATCTTGTTTTGTAGGTGAAACAAGAAAAGAAATTTTAAACGAAGAATACAAGCTAAGAAAAGACGGTAAAATAATATCTGTAAGCAATAATGCTAATATAAGCACACAGGGTTCAGGAGATTGGAGTAGTGAATTTAATTATGTATTTGATGGACTGGGTCGTTTAACCCAAGCAAGAGGAATGATGTCATCCGAAATTGATGATTTACATTATAACTTTTTGCAAGAGTTTTCTTATTTTTCAAATGGCAATATTGCTGCCAAGAAAAGCATGGGTGATAAAGTTCCCTCTGAGAACTTTCAGTACTTCTATCAAAACAATCATGCGGTAACTGAAATTAAAAACAGCAATAATGTTTTTAGAATTATGAACTATGATGCAAGTGGAAACATGGTTAAAATGATTTGTGATTTTTTTGAGAATGGCAAAAGAAATTATTTTGAAAACAATATGAACTATGATCACCTTAACAGATTGATTGATTTTTCGAGCAATCAAAACGATTTTTCAAAAGGAAAATATCATTATGATTATTTAGGATTTAGGGTATTAAAATTATCTGAGCAAACTAAGTTTAACGTGATGAAGAAAGAAGTTAAACTTTTGAATCCTATAAAATACTATTCGCATGAGTTTACAAAATTGAGCGAGGGTTCTATTTCAAAAGAGGATAATTTTTCTGTGAATCACATATATCTCGATGGAAAAAGAATTGCAACTGTGGCTCCCAACTGTGATGTGATGTTTTACATAATGGATCATGTTGATAGTGTAAAGTTTTCTGTTTCGGAGAATGGGTTGCCTGTTACTCATAATGAATATCTTCCTTATGGATCTACATGGTTTAGTAAGGGAAGTTCTAAAAATCGTGCCAAGTTTAACTCTCAAGAATTTGATGAAGAATCTAAATTTTATTATTTTAATGCAAGGCATTACGATTCTGATATAGGCCGATTTTTAGTTGCCGATAAAATTATAGACGGCGAGATGTCTACTCAAGGCTGGAACAGGTATTCTTATTGTAAGGGTGATCCCATATCGTTTAAAGACCCTACCGGTCATTATGGTAAAGATATTCATTATTATCTTACATTGTTTTTAGCACAAAAAGCAGGATTTTCTTATGACGATGCAAATAAAATTGCTAAAGCTAATCAAGGTGTTGATGACAACCCCAAAACAAACCCAATTTTATCTGTAAACGCCCGAAAGAATGATCATTTCCCTGTTGATAATGATGGAAAAGTAAGACGCAATTCACCTGCTGCTCGTAGAGTTGTAGAAGAAGCAATTGAAAAAAGTGATATTGATATGTTTGGCAAGGGTCTTCATGTTTTACAAGATTCTTATGGGCATGAGGGCTTTGGATATAAATTAGGTCATGCTTTTGCAGGACATACTCCGGATATAACCGTTCTTGATATGGATAAGGCTATGGAAATGGCTAAAGCAACTTATGATGCCATGATTGATTATAGAAATAGTGAAAACAAAAAGGGTTCAAGCCTAAGAAATATGATGAATAGAAATAAAACAGTAGTTAATGATTGGGAAAATGTTAGCAAGGGCTTAGAAGATGTTATACAGAGACTTTCTTATGAACACAATAAAAATGATCCTAGAAGAACAAAGACGGTATCACATCCTGAATATGGATATTCTACGGAGTATCGTGTACCTGCCGGAGAATATCCCGGTCCATACATACCGCCTAACAGATAATTTGTTTGCAATGATTGTAATGTAGGGATAATCCTTGCGGTTATCCAAGTTTGCAGAGATAAGGTATTCCTTTTTTCTGCTTGGAAAAGAGAAGGGAGCTGTGAGGGTTTTCTTCTCTTTTTTTGTTTTGACTTGACAAAATATTATTACCTGTTAATCATTAGTAATGAATGCATTGATTTCAATGCAAACTTGATAGGAGTGATTTTATGGAATTGGCAAAAATAACCCTTAGAGGGCAGATAACAATCCCTGTTGGGATTCGAAAAAAGTTGGGTGTAAAGGATGGTGACAAAGTAGTATTCATAGAAGAAAACGGACGTATCATTATGGAAAACTCTGTTATGGTTGCCTTAAAAGAGGTACAAAATGCTTTTCGTGGTGAAGCAGAACGTCTTGGTCTGAAAGACGAACAGGATGTAGTTGCCATGATTAAAGGAGTTCGGCAAGAAAAACAGAGAATCAAGGAAAAGTAAATGCGAATAATGCTCGATACAAATGTCCTTGTTTCTGCAATTATTTTTCCAAATGACCGAATGGATTCTCTTATATACAAGGCAACAATAGACCATCAGCTTATCCTTTCTTCTTGTATTATTGATGAATTGTTGGATGTGGTTGAACGGAAATTTACAGACAAGATAAAAGATGTTGATCTTTTTCTAACTCGATTGCCTTATGAATTAGTTTATACACCAAAAGAGTTGGACAATGAACTTTTTAATATTGATGACATAGATGATTATCCGGTTTTATATTCGGCAATAATTGAAGATGTTGACTTATTCGTTACAGGAGATTCTGACTTTGATAATGTTAAAATTAATAAACCTAAGATAATCACACCATCTGAATTTCTTGCAAGGTATTAATTTTAAAAATCGGGGAGCTGTGAGGGTTTTCTTCTCTTTTTTTGTGTAGTTAAATAGCAAAAAAAAACAATAAAAAATTTTCTTGTAATCCACACCTCATTTCTGATTGTTGTTACTTATTGTATAAAGTATTATTTTATGAATTGCAAATGTAAAAATAAAGAAAATAATAAATTCGATTTATCACAGCTTGACCATATACTGACTGAATACGGCAATAGTGAGGGCAGCCTGATTACTATTTTACAAAAGACACAGGATGTTTACGGTTACCTGCCACAAGAGATAATAAAGTATATATCAGAGCGTACCCAAATTAAACCTGCAAAAATTCTTGGAGTCATAACCTTTTACACACAGTTTAGACTAAAACCCGCAGGGAAAAACTTAATTATGTTGTGTCAGGGTACGGCATGTCATGTTAACGGTTCAAGTGCGATTGAAGAAACTATTTTGTCTTTTTTGTCAACTTCTCAAATGCCTATAAAAGAAGGAGACACCACACCTGATGGATTGTTTACACTTCAAAATGTAGCTTGCATAGGCTGTTGCAGTTTATCACCTGTTATGATGATTAACGGCGAAACATACGGCACGTTAACACCCGACAAGACAAGACAAATTTTACAAGATATAAAAACCAAGTCGTTGGAGTCATAATTATGCGTATTGTGATTGGAAAAGGAAGTTGTGGTATAGCAGCCGGTGCCGAAAAAATAGAACAAATATTTAAAGAATCAAAACTCAATACTTCAATAACAGGTTGTATAGGCATGTGTTATATAGAACCGATAGTTGATGTTATTGATGATAGCACAAACAGTAAGAAAACTTATGTAAAAGTAAGTACTGATGCTGCCCTCGAAATTATTAAAACATTAAACGGCGAAGAAAGCGAAGCACAAAAGTATGAAATTTCCCATAAGGATATGGAATTATTATCACAGCAAACAAGAATAGCACTTAAAAATTGTGGATATATTAATCCTGAAAGTATAGATGAATATATTAAAGGCGGAGGATATGAGGCAGTTAAAATGTGTCTTGAAAAATATTCTCCTATAGAAGTTATAAACGAGTTAAAAGTTTCGGGATTGAGTGGACGTGGAGGAGCAGGGTTTCCAACTTGGTTCAAATGGCAAGCGGCACGTGATTCTGAGGGAGATAAAAAATATGTAATTTGCAATGCCGATGAGGGCGATCCGGGGGCGTTTATGGATAGAGCCATAATAGAAGGCAATCCTCATTCTGTAATAGAAGGCATGTTAATTGCAGGGTATGCAATTGGTGCAAACGAAGGTATTGTTTATGTGCGTGCCGAATATCCACTGGCAATTATTCGTTTAAAAAAAGCTATAAATGATGCTTTAAGCAGGGGCTTCTTGGGTGATAAAATTTTAAACACAAATTTTAATTTCAGTTTAAAAATTAAAGAAGGTGCAGGAGCATTTGTTTGTGGAGAAGAAACAGCTCTAATAGCATCGCTTGAAGGTGAGCGTGGAATGCCTCGTCTAAAACCTCCGTTTCCTGCACAAAAGGGGTTTTGGGAAAAACCATCAAATATCAACAATGTTGAAACATATGCCAATGTTCCTTGGATAATTTTAAATGGTGGTAAAAAGTTTGCTAAGATGGGTACTGAAAACAGCAAGGGTACTAAGGTCTTTGCATTAGCAGGTAAAATTAAAAATGGCGGACTTGTTGAAATTCCAATGGGCATATCGCTTAAAGAAATTATTTTTGGTGTCGGAGGCGGAATCAAAAATGATAAAGCATTTAAAGCTGTTCAAATGGGGGGTCCCTCAGGGGGATGTATACCCAATGAGCTAATAGATACCATAATAGATTACAAGGCTCTTGCTGCAACCGGTGCAATCATGGGATCGGGCGGTATGGTAGTTATGGACGAGGATACCTGTATGGTTGACATAGCAAGATTTTTTCTTGATTTTACATGTAAAGAATCTTGTGGAAAATGTACCCATTGCCGCATTGGTACAAAGCGTATGCTTGAAATATTAGAACGAATAGTTGACGGAAATGGCTGCAAAGGTGACACCGATCTATTAGAAGAACTTGCCTTGCAAATCAAGGAGGGTGCTCTTTGTGGACTTGGGCAAACTGCTCCGAATCCGGTATTGACAACATTGAAATACTTTAAAAATGAGTATATCGATCATATAGAAAATAAAAAGTGTACGGCAAAGCAATGCAAAGCGTTAATTAAATATATTATAGATGATGTTAAATGTACGGGCTGTACATTGTGCAAGAAAAAGTGTCCTGTTTTGGCAATTTCAGGAGAGGTTAAAAAACCACATAAAATTGATTCTCAATTATGTGTAAAGTGTGGAGTATGTGTTTCGATTTGTAAGTTCACTGCAATTTGCATTGAGTAGAATCGGCATAGCAAGGAGAACTAAAGAATGTCTTTATTGACTATTAATATTGATGGACATGAAATAAAAACAGAGAGCGGTCAAACAATACTCGATGTGGCAGCTCAAAATAATATATTTATACCTACTCTTTGCAATGATGAACATGTAAAGATATACGGCTCGTGCGGTATTTGTCTTGTCGAATTAGAAACATCTGTTCGTTTACTGCGTGCTTGTTCTACCTTTGTAACAGACGGAATGGTAATTAAAACAAATACCGAACGCGTTAAAAAGGCAAGAAAAAC
>Ga0099364_10013989_pt1 | contig 10715 bp, 5 predicted proteins | sample TergutTh196P3_FD_73070 | JGI IMG/M metagenome (GOLD analysis project Ga0099364, IMG submission 73070) | Microcerotermes parvus P3 segment gut microbial communities from Pointe-Noire, Republic of the Congo - Th196 P3 | ecosystem: Host-associated > Arthropoda: Insects > Digestive system > Gut ...
TATGCCGATAAGCCGTTACTGAAAGAACCCTGCGTCATTGATCTGCCGTTCGGCTCAAAGCCGGAAGCCGAACGCGGCCTGGTCGATTTCCGCGTGACCGATCCTGCGACCGTTGCCGGGGCGGGGATGTTTATCGTCGAATTTGACTGCGACACCCCGGAAGCGATTGGCCATTTCTCGCTTTACTTTCACAGCGGTGACGGTTGGTATGCGTTCATTTTGTCGGTTCCGGACACGATTCCCGGCTTGCCGGGACGATACCGCATGGAGGTTGCGCGGACCGACGTCAGTACCGAAGGCAAGCCGGGGCCATGGGAGGAAATTGATCTTGTCCGTTTTGCCGCCTGGCGGGGTGATCCCAAAGACGGGACGCTCCTTTTGAGAAAAGTCGATGCCGTGGTTTCGCCGATTGTCGCGGTCATGTCCGATTTACCGGATGAACGCCAGACAGGTCAACAATTGGTGGCACGCTGGAACCGGCTGGGCGTTCCCGTCGGGACAATTCCCATGGCCGACTTAACGGAAAGTCGCCTGGCCGAGTTCCGCGTTGTGGTTTTGCCGCTCAACAGCCGGCTTGAAGAACGCGGGACGCAACTGTTGACACAATTCGTCGAACACGGCGGGAAACTGGTCGCGTTTTATCAGTTGCCCGAAACGCTCATGCGAACGCTTGGATTCGAGCCGGTACGATACTTCAGATCACCGGAAGGGGATGAAGCGTTCGCTCAAGTTCGTTTTGAGAAAACGAACCGTCCCGACAATCCCTTTACGAAAATTGACGCTTTCAACCAGAGTTCCTGGAACATCAACACAAGCAAGCCGCTTTCAGATGCGCCACACAACGCACGTATCGCCGCCTGGTGGCATGACGCAACAGGACAGCGAACAGAGCATCCGGCCTTGCTGGTCAGTGATCGCGGCGCGTTTTTTTCGCACATCATAACAAACGACGACCCGGAAAATCAAAACCGGTTTCTCGTTTCGCTCCTGGCGCAGTTTGACAAGTCACCGTTACACAAGAAGGCGGTTGCGACCTGGCACAAACTGCTTTCGCCCGGTGATTCGCGTTCCCTGACTGCGGCACAACGCGACGCTTTGGCACAGGAATATGGCACCCGGCTGCGTGATTTGGGCTTCGATGCGGGCGTTGAGTTTTTTGCCGATGACGCAAACGATGAAACCAAATTATCCGTGCCGCAATATTTGGAACTGATCGAGACGCTTGACGCCCTGCATGAAGAGGCCGTTCGCAATTATTGTGAGTCGCTGGACTCGCGCGAGCCGGAATTTCGTGCCTGGTGGGAACATGCCGGGCTGGGGGCTTATCCCGGCGACTGGGACCGGACGATGCGCGAACTGGCCGACAGTGGTTTCAACGCGGTCATCCCGAACCTGCTTTGGGGCGGTTCGGCGCATTATGCCAGCGACGTTCTTCCCCGCAGTGCCAAATTTGGGCAATACGGCGATCAGGTCGAACAGGCGATTGCCGCCGGAGAAAAATACGGCGTCGAGGTTCACGCGTGGCAGGTCTGCTGGTGGCTGAACGGTTCGCCGCGCGAGTTTATCGAACAACTCCGCAAGGAAGGCCGCACGCAGGTGGGTTTCGATGGTGCAGAACTCGACTGGCTCTGCCCTTCGCATCCGGCGAACGTTGATCTGGAATGCGAGACTTTTTGCGAATTGGTGCGAAAGTACCCGAAACTGGCGGGGATTCATTTCGATTATATCCGCTATCCGGGCGGGGAAAGTTGTTTCTGCGACGGTTGCCGCCAACGTTTCTGTGAAGCGACCGGATGTGAAATCCAAAAGTGGCCTGCCGACGTCCGTCCCGGTAATACACACGCAGACGCCTGGACACAATGGCGTTGCGACACGATCACCACACTGGTCGCACGGGTGCATCGCGAAGCCAAGGCGATTCGACCGGATATTAAAATTTCTGCGGCGGTGTTCTCCAACTACCCGAACTGCCGCAAAGACGTCGGCCAGGACTGGGCGTTATGGGTCGAGCGGAGCTACCTGGATTTCGTCTGCCCGATGGATTACACAGACAACCTGGCGAACTTTGAGCGGCTTGTGACGCGCCATCATCAAATCGTCGGCAACCGGATCCCCTTGTACCCGGGCATTGGCGCAACCGCAACGGGCATCGCCATGACGCCCGACCGCGTGGCCGCCGAAATTGAAATCACGCGCCGCGTCGGAACACCCGGCTTTGTGATTTTCAACCTCGACGCGCGAACGATCAGCCGCATTCCGCCCATGCTGAAACTCGGCCCGACAAAAAGCCGGAACCCGTAGTGCCACGCCCAACTTAAAATGGCAGTTTCCCAACAGTAGCCCGGAGCGTAAGCGACGGGTTTTCCTGGAAGAATGTCGATGATCCGGTCACTTGGGGCTCGCGCAGAAACAAGTTGTTCGATCATTCAGAGCCGCGACGATAACGGAGCGGTCATTTCACTCGATAACTCTCGCGGCTCTGATGGAAATGTTCGCGTGATTATTGCGCGGCTCCTTGCGCTCCCGATTGCTGTTCACAAAATGAGCTTTGGTGAGGCACACTACTCCGCCGCATCAGAATCGTCATTCGCGCCGCCGCTGTCCCGCTTTTTGAACACGAGGCGGAGCGGCACTTCGCCGAAATCGAGTTCGTCGCGCAACACGCCGGTCAGGTAACGGCGATAATCCGCCGCAAACATGTCCGGGTTATTGCACATCAGCACGATTTCCGGCGGTTGCACATCGGTTTGCGTGACGTAATAAATTTTTGGTTTGCGGTGATAATATAACGGCGGCGGGCTGTACTCCATTGCTGCGGAAATCAGTTTGTTGAGCGTCGATGTTGACACCCGTGTGCGGCTTTGCGAGTACAGCATTTGCGCGTGATTGATCAGCCGCTTCGCGTTTTTACCCGTCAGACCGGTAATGAAAATAATCGGCACATACCACATCGTTGCGAAGGTTTCACGCAGGTAGTTCGCCCAGCGTTCGGTCGGCATGTGTTCGGCCATCAGATCCCATTTGCTGACGGCGAAGATACAGGGCTTGGCGTGTTTTTCGATGTAACCGACAAGCTGCTTATCGACCTTGCCGATTTGTTGCGAGCAATCAAAGAACAGGAGTACGACGTCGGCCATGCGGATGCTGCGTTCGGCACGCGTACTGCTGTAAAAATCGAGGTCCTCCTTGACGCTTTTGCGTTTGCGAAACCCCGGCGTGTCGATGGCGACAAAAGTCTTGCCGTCAAGTTCGAAACGCACGTCAATGCTGTCGCGCGTCGTGCCGGGAACAGGACTGGCGATCACCCGTTCCTCTTTGGCCAGCGAGTTGATAAATGTGCTTTTGCCGACATTGCGCCGCCCGACAATGGCGATGCGCATGAGACGCGAGGTGACTTCGGATTTCGAACTTCGGGCTTCAGGAGAGGAGTTGGCCCCGCTTTCCTGAAGCCTGAAACCTGAAACCTGAAGCCTTGTCAGGCGTTCTTCAATCGCCGCCATGAGACTGGAGCGTCCCCGTTTTTGCAGGGCGCTGACCGTCACAATGTCCCAGCCGAAACGGTAAAAATCGTTTGCGAACCGTGCCTCATGTTCCGTGTCAGCCTTGTTGACCACGCAGACGACCGGAATCGAAAGAGTCCGCAAACGCCTGGCGACCTCTTCGTCAAGCGGCATGACCCCTTCGCGGGCGTCGACGACAAACAACACCATTGCCGCCGACTCGAGCGCGATGCGAATCTGGTTTTCGATGTGTTCCGAGAGATCATCGCGGTCAACGATTCCGATACCGCCCGTGTCAACCAGCTCGAATGACCGTCCATCGCATTCCAGAATGTACGTAATCCGATCGCGCGTGACTCCGGCGACGGAATCCACGATGGAAATCCGATCGCCGATCAGCCAGTTGAAAAGGCTTGACTTGCCGACGTTCGGACGGCCAACAATGGCAACTTGGGGATAGGACATGGTTAAGATTCGCGCAAAAATAACGTGAACATGCCAATCAGAGCCGTGAGAGCTATCAAGCGAGGTGATCCGCTCCGTTACCGTCGCGCGGCTCTGATTTATCGAACAGCTTATTCTGGCGTGAGTCCTTATTGCACAGGCCTCGCGGCAAGGTAGGCGTTATTGCCGTTGCCTGACTGCGGTTTGCCGAAAGCCACCATGCCCTGTTGACCGCTGCTCAAGGTCACCAGTTGAGTTTCCTCCACCGTTCGTCCGTTGACCTGGGTGACAATGCGGACTTCATAATCGTACTGCATCCCCGGCTCAAGGTCATTGACAACATAACGGCGATTGATGCCGGTCATGCGCGTTTCGTAACCGTTGATGTAAACCTTTGCGCTTTCAGGAACCGTCACGGAAATCGCTCCCGAACCGAGGTCCAGCTTCAAGTTGTTGGTCGAACTCCCGCCAGGTTGTGTCTCTGTTCCCATTCCTTGCGGCATCGGAAGCTGTTCGCCGCCGGGAGTTGTTGTGCTGTCGGGAGCTGATTGAAAACCGTCATTTGTCGTAGAGTTGTTATTATCAATCCAGCCGCGGTCGATTCCTCCGGTTGTGGGGGGAGTATCCGCATCACTGCTACGGAACGACGGTTGATTGCCTCCAAGGTTTCCCGAAAAACTTCCCTGAACATACGGGTCACGGCGTGGAATTTCATTAAGCCGGCTCTCAACGGGATCAATCGCCGGATCAAGGGCCGTTCCATCGGATGGCTGGGTTGGTGCCAGAGTCGGTTGGTCGATTGATGGCGTAAACGTCCGTGGCGATGTGTCCGGGAATGGGGGTTGTTGCGTTCGAAGGGTTGACGGGTAAGCCGGTCTTTGAGATGACGGTGTGCCAACCGGTCGCTGGCCGGGTACGCCCTCCGATGGGGAAACGCTACCGAAACCCGTGGAACTGGGCGTCCCAACCGACAGGGAACGCGGCTGGTCATAGTAACCATAACCGAACTGATCGGTGCAACCGCAACTCCCGGCGGCAAAACCGCAAGAGTTGCAACAGAAATCACCACAAGGGTCGCAGGGATCATAGCACGGGTCGCAAATCATCGGTGTGACACAACAGCATGGCGAATGCCAGCACCGGTGGCAGAGCATCCCGTGGATTCCGGCGAACAGGCCGCCAAACGGTCGCCATGCGAGATAGCCGGCGGGATAAAAATTGGCGTCGTAGTTCACATAATACGGCTGGGCAAACCGTCCCCATTGGGCCGACGATTCGCCGACCAACACCGCTCCCGCCAGTGTCACCGCGATCAAACTGACGGCACAAAATCGTTTCAACTGGGATTGCATGTCAGATACTCCTGAAGTGAATAATGTGCATTATCCATGAAAGACAAAGTGTTTTCAATGATTGTCTGGTACGACAAGTTCGCGCAACATGGCCGACCGAAACCTTACGTATCAATTCAAGAATACACCGAAACCATCGTCTGTCGAGCAGATTACGTTGAAATTTCCCGTTTTTTCGAGATGATCGCAGGTGTAATGAATAAAAGTGAAAGACTGAAATTATAAGAAAAAAACAGTTTTATCGTTTCACTCTTCCTGTTTTGAATTTTATTAGAGAATATACCCGAACCAAAACAAGAAATGATGACCGCCCTACCGATTTGGCACTGTCGAGCGAAAAATTCCCGCTTGGCCGTCCTGCGCAACAGCTTCGATAACAAGATAATATGTTGACTCACGATTTGCAGGCAACACCGGTTCAACGCGGGTCTGACCATCAGCGTCGGTCCTTAGTGCGGAATTAACAATAATCCCGGAAATATCGGCCCCGTCTGCCTGCGTTTTGGACATGGCATCGGTCGATTTTGCCGATTGGTTTAGCGAGTCAAAATCGTGAGCATCCTGCCCACGCAACATGACCACGCAAACGAACACGCAGGCCAAGCCCGAAACTGTGGCCGTAACCAACATGCGCGGCCTGGAGGCCACTCGCTTGATTGCCAAAATCACGCTCAAAACGGCCAGTGTCACACCGCTGACAAAAACAACCACACCGATGACAATACTCCACGTGCGCTGACTGTGCCGAATGCTCTCGATTTGCTGTTGGTAACCGTTCTGTAAGCCGGTAGGATTGTCAACCATCGCCGATGGTATCGCCGGTAATTGCACGATTTGTACGGCAACTTGGGCATCGGCAACCGCCTGGCCATTGGCGTCCGTGACCTGGATTTCAATCTGCCAGGTCGTTTGATCGTTTTGCGTTATGGGTGTCACCGACGCCGCGATGTTGAGTTCCATGACTCCGCTTTTCGGCCTTTCGCTATCCGGCATTGCGACAGATGATTTACCCGTGCTCACATCACCTGAAGCTCGATCCCTGTTGTCAGATAGTACGTCCATGATTCCCATTCCGCCGCCCATGCCACCACCCATATCGCCATCACTACGACCTCCTTGCATGTTATCGCTACTGGAACCGCCCACGCGACTTCTTGCCGGCGCGGCCATGCTTGGCAGGAGTTGCATGTCACTCTCTTGCTGTCCGGGAAAAGACATTTCACCTTGCGCAACTTCAGACTGCAATACCTGGCTTTGCGGCACTGGTGTTTGCGGTGCCGTTGGCACCGGAACCGAACCTGGCGTGGCTCGTGATTGCATGTAAGCCTGTCCCATCTGGTGTTCCGGGAAAGGTAAGTTCTGGTTGGCCGCCGATTGATTCCGGGGAATCGGCGCAGTACGGGCAGCCAAACCGGATAAGGCCGGTTCCGACGTTTCTTGTGCCTCATCCTCTTGTGACTGGTTTTGCTCCGGCTGTTGGGGTAATGGTATCGTTAAAGGACGCACTTGTGATTCCGCCACCGCGTTTCGCACCGAATAGGAACCGGAAGGTTTTCCCATTGCATCGAAAGACGACAGAGATTCATCGTTGCTTTCCGCCAGGTGATGATCCATGTTCGATATCTGCACTTCCAGCGTTGGTTGCAAATCCGCGACGGGCAATTGCGGCACCACGGCCACATCACGGTGCAATATGCCGGCCATGCGCGAAAGCTGATATCGCTGGTACGCATAACCGCAAATTGTCAGCACAACCAGGCACAAGGCCGCATAAGTCATGATGCGGTTGATAGTGGTCAGTGAGCGGTGGCAAGTTGCTTGCGGTAAAGAAACTGGCCACTGTTCACTGCCCACTGAAAACAGCGACGTGCTGGTTGATACCCGTGAGGCGTCGGCGATCAGCGACGCTTTTTGCAGCACTTGTTCGTACAATTCGGCCACTTCCGGCTCGCCGGCAATGCGCGCACGGAGTTCACCGGCACGCTCCTCCGTCAGGAGACCGTACACCAGTTCAACAAGTTCCGCATGTAACTCCGGTAAATCGCTCATTTGTTTGTATTACACCCAGGCCACCCGATCTTGCGCATCGCAGGACGACGCGGCTAACTCCTAACTCTTAACCCCTAATCCCTCGCCCTTCCAACAATTCCGTGCAATTTCATCACCGCGCGGCGCATTCGGCCTTTGGCCGTGCCGAGCGGGATATCGAGCGTCAGGGCGACTTGCTCAAATGACATTTCGCCGTTCTGCCGAAGCAGAAAAACATCCCTTTCGCCCGGTTCGAGCGATTGGATCGCCTCACGAATTTGTCTGAGTTCTTCCGTCTGCAACATTTTTGAATCCGGTGGCTGGTCCGCCGTTGTCAGGAACGCCTTACTGTCCCCCAACGGTTGCCGACGCTTCCGCCACACCGACTTGCACATGTCGAACGATATATTGTACGCGATTCGGAACACCCAGCCACGAATATTTTGAATCTCGTGCAACGAATCCTTGTGATTCCAACATCGGACAAAGGCTTCCTGGCAGGCATCACGGGCATCTTCGATGTTCCCCAGGACGTGGTACATCGTGCCTAGCAGCTCAGCTTCAAATGATTGAAACGCTTGCACCAGCAACTGTTCGGGCGAAATCGCTTTCCCCGGAACATCGTCCTGATCGGTGGCTTGTGTTATCGTTTCACGATTCATTCAGCATTTCCAATGGCTGGCAACCCACCGCATGTCCAAAGAGTACGACGAGCCAAGTACTGTGGCGGATTCAAGAATATCAAAATATTAGCATTTTTTGGCAAAAAAGGCAAGAAGGAAGTTTTACCGCAATCCATTGAGGCTGCCAAACATGGAACGAGTTTGAGATCGAGTTTTTCGATGCGAAAACACAAAAGTGCGCTGGCATGACACGAATTGACTTGCGTGGTGCGGTGAAATATAATGACATGAATGGATGATCTGCTTTGCCCATACCGGGAAAGTGACACGAAACATTGAACAACTCCATCGAGCTTTTTATTGGGAGAAATACCATGAACAAACCATTTTTCTTTGTAACACGGCCAACACTTTGGCTTGCCGTTGCCATCGCTTGCTTTCTCTGTTGCGGTCTGCTGCCGGCGGAAGACGCGAAACCTGTACGGGTTCTCATCGTCACAGGCGTTGATTACCCCGGTCACCCCTGGCGAACGCAGGCCATCGAACTGCGCAAGGCGTTTCAAGCGTCGCCCCACATCGAAGTCCGTCTCGCGGAAGACATCGAAGTCCTCGGTACCGACCTCATTTTCGATTACGATGTTCTGATGCTGAATTTCAAGAATTATGATCCCCTGAAACGGGAAGATACCGCGAAAAACAATCTCACGCGGTTTATCCGGGAAGGCGGCGGCCTGATGTACTTCCATTTTACCGGAGGCGCGTTTGAAGGGTGGCCGGAATATCAGCAAATCGCGGGCCGTGTGTGGAATCCGGAGTTTCGCGCGCATGACCCCTACCAGGAATTTATCGTCACAATCGTGCAAAAGGAACACCCGATCATGCAGGGCATTGCGGACTTTCGGATCACCGACGAGCTTTACACCTGTCTGGACGGCCAGCGCGAAATCGAGGTGCTTGCCGAGGCCAAATCGTCGGTTGACAACAAAATGTACCCGATGGCTTTCATTTTCACGGAAGGCAAAGGTCGCGGGTTTCACACGGTGCTGGGACACGACGGCAAAGCCTTCAACGCGCCGGAATTGACCACCATGCTGCAAAACGCGGCGATATGGTGCGCGAAAGGCAAATAGGAGTCGCGCAAAAAAGCAAATTGTTCTTCAATAACATCCGGGAGCGCAAGTGACAAATCGAACGGCATAAAACAATCCGGCCGTTGCGATTCATACGATGTCAACTCAACAGCAACCAGAAACGGAGCGTAGCGGAATGAACACGGACGAGCCACGATCGACGCAACAAAACGAAACCAAACTTCAGGCACAACACGATCCCTATTTCAGGTCAACGTTCAGCGAACCGTCATTGTTTCGCAAGTGGCTTGCTTCGTGGTGAGAAACATAACCCGTGAGCAGATACCAATCGGCGAAAGTCTTACGGTTTCTCTCGTTTGACGATGCCGGTCAGGTCTTCCAGTTTCACATCAACCGTAAACACCAGCGAAATGCGGTCGTCAAAATAATCCTTGCGCAGTTCGATCAGCCGCGCAAGGTCGGCATTACCGTCCGTAAAATCATCCGTGTCCAGGTCATTGATTTTCCTCATCATTGTTTCGTCCAGCACGAAGGTCTTGCCCTGAACATTGGCCTCGTACCATTCACTCAGCTTCTTCTTGATTTTGAATGCGTCGTTATTCTCCGCATCGTAGAGTTTTTTCAGTCCCTCTTCGACAAACTTGTTCCACAGATCGTCATGGAATCGGCGGACGGAAATGCCGTTTTCCGTCACGACCAGTTCGAACTCGGCGATGGGTTCCCAGGCGTCATCTGCTTTTTGAGCATACAACCGCCAAGGAAATCCCAGGAGTACCTCGTTGCCGGCCGGATAGGTTGCCACCGGCCCGGACAATTGACAGGTTATCCTGCCATCGGAACAGATGGCGTTCACGGTAAGCATATCTTTGATGTTCCATGTCCGGTCCAGCGAACCGTTGAAACCAATCAGCTCGGTCTGGCGATCCGCGTCGCCATCCTTGCGCGGGATGCCATCTTTCACATTCACCGACACGGCCGGCAGACTCACTTTCGGGAAGAACGAAAAATAATCCGCCACACGGTTGAGGTAGTTGTCTTTGACGGCCAACCGTTTGTCATACTCGGCTTTTGCGTCCTTCCATCCGGTGTTGTCATCGTCAATTTGCTTATATTTCAACTTGTCATTTTCGATTTGTTGCTTCAACCTGTCAATCTCAGTATCCCGTTCTTTGATGGTTTTCTCCAGTGCCGTCGCGTCGTTTTCTTTCGTGAGATTGCCGCCGTAAAGCCAAAACAGCCCGCCGATCATCCCCGCCGTGACCAAAATGAAAAACACGATAATCAGCCAGAAACAGCCTTTGGAGGACACATCGTCATTGCTTTTCTTTTTGTCTTTGGCCGGTTTGGCTGGATGACTGCCCGTTGCCGCCGGGACGTCGGTTCCCGCTTTTGTGGTGATCGGGACGTCGGTTCTCATCTGGGGAACTGCCGTCGGAACATCGGCAGAGACCTTCCGGTCATCACTCTGAATCGCAAAGGGGATAATCTCTTCCCGCTTCTCCGGCAGTTTGCCCGTACGGGCCGCTTCGACCAATTGTCCGGCTGGCGGCGGCCCCAGTGCCTGCGTCAGGTCGATGACCAGCGTGTTGGCCGTGAGCCGTGCCTGAGCCATCTCCGGCGAACCGGCAAGAATGCACTTCCACTGGCAACCGGTCCCGTTCGGCAAATTACAGCAAT
>Ga0099364_10013990_pt1 | contig 10715 bp, 11 predicted proteins | sample TergutTh196P3_FD_73070 | JGI IMG/M metagenome (GOLD analysis project Ga0099364, IMG submission 73070) | Microcerotermes parvus P3 segment gut microbial communities from Pointe-Noire, Republic of the Congo - Th196 P3 | ecosystem: Host-associated > Arthropoda: Insects > Digestive system > Gut ...
GTATTCGTTATCATGTTTGAGTTCGCTCTCGTGCCAATCATAAAAGAAGCACCCAATGCTATTCAGCATTTCAATGTCTTTTAACTTGATAGCTGGTTTGTTTTCCATCGACTCTATAATGGGCTTTAAAAAACGTATAAGCAGCTTCGTCGTCAAGTTCTTCTCACCGACGGGGTATCTGTGTGGACTGTAATAAGGGCAGGCCTTGATAGTCGGATCCAGCGCCAGGAGCGCCGAGAACATTCGTTCCATAAAATACGGAAAAAGCGGGACGTTTGATTTTTTGTCCGCCTTGCCGGTCAGAAATATTTGTTTAAATTCGCGACTGGCGCATATGACTTTGTAGACCGGTTCCGTTAAAGCTAAATATTTCTCCCAAAAAGATTTGTTCCCAACCCAGAAATTGCAAAAACATAAGTTGCTTAAATTATTGCGCATGGACTCTAAATCGATTTTTTTACCCGCTTTTTCCAGAACTTCCCTGGAAGCGTCAATCAGGCCTTTGTGATAATATTCGCCGTGGTGCCAGATGTTGTAAAAAAGGAACGCGTTTTCTGGAAAAGGGTTAATGAAGTACACATCATATCCCGGATTTTCATCGATAAACCGCAAAAATTTTTTGCCGTTAATCCCTGTTTTTTTACCGAATTTCCAAGAGACAAATCCCACCATTTTGGAAGCGTCGAATGCGTCGGGATTATAGTTGTCATACATCACCTTATATTCCTGGAAAATCGGATCATTCGGGTAATTAAAGTAGGGAACAAAGCTGTTGTCCAATCTTGATACCTGATCTTCGTTATAAAAAATTTGATAAACAAGGTGTCGAGGAAACTTTTTCCTGTTATAAATCACGCTTCACCTCATGGGGAACGTCTGCCGATTGAATAACCTCGTTGATGATGTCTTTAGGATACATGTATATTCCACTCAAACTCATTTGTTCGCACGCAACTACGTCTGCGGTATTTTGGGCAATAATTTCTTTCATTTTTTTACCTCACTTTCTATTTAACTCACGCCTTATTATTAGTTTTACAATTGGCTTAGCACTTTTTCAGTAGTTAAAGTCTTTAAGATTTCAAAATGATCAAACGCATATAGTCAGCAAGTCCCTCTTCCCATGTTGGCATACAGTCCAGGTTCAGTTCTTTCAGGCGGGCGTTTTCCAGTACCGAGTACGAAGGCCGCGCGACTTTGGCCGGAAATTCGCCCGGATTGGCTTTTTGCAGATCCGTTTTGACGCCGGCGAGCTCAAATATGCGTGCGGCAAAGGCGTACCAGGAACATTGCCCCTGACAGGTGGTGTGAAAAAGTCCGAACGCCCGCGCTTCCGCTATGCGTACAAGTTGTTCCGCTATAGCCGCGGTGGGAGTAGGCGTGACGATTTCATCATCCACAACGCGCAGTTGCGGACGTTCTTTGGCAAGTTTGAGCATAAGTTGCACAAAGTTCAGCCCGCCCTTGGCGCGGCAAGGGTGGACGCCGTAAATGGCGCTTATGCGCACTACGCTGGATTTATTCCATGTCGTCAGGGCGTAGTATTCGCCGGAAAGCTTGGTGTTGCCGTAGACATTAAGCGGCATGGGCGCGTCGCTTTCCGTATATGGCGCCTTTTTTGAGCCGTCGAATACGTAGTCCGTGCCGATGTGTATAAGATGGGCGTCATGCTCGGCGCAGGCTTTAGCCAGATTCCTGGTTCCAACGGCGTTGACCGCATACGCATGAACGGGATCTGCTTCGCAATTTTCCACATGGTGCATGGCTGCCGTATTGATGACGCACTGCGGTTGTATGGAATCAAAGACCTGCTCAACCTGAACCGTATTCGTTATATTCATCTGCTCGTGAGTCAGAGCGTGAACATCGTGAGTTTTGGCAAAAGCCGCGCATACGTCCATTCCCAACTGACCGTTTGCCCCCGTTATTACAATTCGCATCGTTAATCCTTAACCTGCTTCGTGCAGGGCTTTAAATGTTTGTATGTTGTAATAATCCGGGTTATCCAGGTCCTTAAACTTAGGATAGTTAATTGCAAGGTCTTCCACAATGTCAGGAGCGGCATAACGGGTTTTAAAACTGAGCAGATTGGCAGCCTTGTCGCAACTGACCTTGTAATTGCGAAAATCCTGAATACTACGTACTTCAATGGCGGCGTTAATGCCCATATGTTTTTGGACGCCTTCTTTTACATAGTCGGCAAGCTCTCCAACGGTATAGTTGCCGGAAGCGATGTTGAATACGCCTGAAATTTCCAGAGGGCTTTCAATAGCGCGTATATAAGCAGTCGCGGCGTCACGCACGGAAAGAATCGGTCTCCAGATTGCCGGATTATTTACAACAATCTTTTTATCCTTTATAGCACCGCAAAACATCGTATTAATGACCAAGTCAAGACGCATACGCGGACTATAGCCGCAGACCGTGCCCTGACGGAAAGCGATGACCGAAAACTCGGGCGCGGCAAGCTTTAGACAGCCGAATTCACCCTGCAGTTTGGAAATACCGTATGGGTAGTTGGAAATGGCTGGAGATTCTTCATCGTACAGCTCGTTGACCGTATAGCCATATACGGAACAGGAACCACCATGGATAAAACGCCTTACCCCTGCGCGCTTGGCGATATAGGCCAGATATGCGGCATGGGCGGCGTTGTAAACAAAATTCTGCGAAGGTGAATATTCCGCCATAGGGTCGTTGGAAAGCCCGGCGATGAAGATAACGACATCGTATCCTTTCAGTTCCACTTCCGTAATTTCAAGCACGTCTTTACGTAAAACGCGGACCTCGCCAGGCAGATGATTGCCAAACCATTCCAGGTCAACGACATCAACCGTGTATCCGCGTTCCAGCAACAGGGGCGTGAGTACGGAACCGATGTATCCAGCGCCGCCGGCGATCATTATTTTCATAACAGCGCCTCAATCAAAATGTAAAATTGTTGGATTCCGGCGTCGACAACCATTGTTCCAACGTCTGTGCCTGCGTGTCCTTGCCGGAAAGAATAGGCGTATCCACAGGCCATTTGATTTCCAGCGCCGGGTCGTTCCAAAGAATGCCGGACTCAGCCTTTGAGTTGTAAACGCCGGTGGTGAGATACTGGATTTCCGCGTAATCGCTAACGACGGCAAACCCTCTGGCGAAACCAGCCGGCGCCCATATCAAACGTGGTTCGTCAGCAGTAAGGGTAACGTCTACGTGCCTGCCCAAATTCGGCGAATTTTTACGAATATCCACAGCCACAAGAAAAGCCGTCCCGCGTGTGACGCGCATGAGCTTGCCCATGGGAGGATCCCATTGAAAATGCAAGCCGCGCACGGTGTTTTTTATGGAACCGGAATGGTTGAACTGTACGAACGCCGAAGGCAATCCCAATTCTTTGTATTGGTCGGCACGGTATACTTCAGTGAAAAAGCCGCGTTCATCCTTATATAACTCAGGTTTGATAATGACGACGTCGTCAATCAGGGTTTGTTCAATAGCAACTTGCATATAAGCTCCCGATAATTTTTAAACAATATCCTATGAGGAAATTACAAGACCTCCGGAACCTTGCCGGGAACGGGAACCTCCAACCCGCATTTTTCAAGAATTTGCGGGCGAGACTCCCGCGCTTCCAGGGGTTTTGAATTGAGATATTCACGTGCTTTGAGATGTCCGGGATTACGCGCCAGACATTCAGCAAAATTTTTTTCGGCCGCAGCCAGGGCAATCTCGCCAAGATGAAAGGCCGCTCCGGCGCTCATTTCAGTTTCAGAACTTTTTTGTAAAATACGTTCAAATATAGGCATCGCTTTAGTAAATGCGCCTGACGTTTTCGCTTTCGACGCAAAACGATACATTTCACACTCCATGTCTTTGACGTTGGAATATGGCAGGGTAATAAAATGATTGATCAATGATTTTTGCAAAGCCTTAAGTTCATCAGTCTCGCCAACCAACTTCATGACATCGGCGATCAAATTAATGCTTAGAGAGTTTTTATCCGCTGTTTTAGCAATTGCGTTCCGTATCTCACTGACCGCGATATGTCCTTTTAAATACACAGGATAGAATAAACGCGCGTATTCCAGGAATTCAGCCGTTTGATCCGAGTTTTTAACCAGGCGGGTGAGGCGAATCGCTTCTTTCTTTCTTGCTTCCGATGAAAGCGGCTTTGTAGCTGCGACACGTTCCAGGATATCAGCAAAACGTTCCGACTCAACCTTAAAGGAAAATCGGGTTTTAATGTCCTCAACGGCCTTTTTATACAATTGGATCCGAAGCTCCGGATTTTCTATAAGACGGCAAATGCCTTCATACCATTTATCAGGGGTGTTCTTTACAAGGACGCCTCCCTCGATTCCGCGATAAGTAACAATATCTGAATAAATACCGACGGTTCCGGCATGAGTGTAATCGATATATTTTATGACGCTTTTCGAGCGGTTGTACGGATTATCCAAAAGAGGAGCGAGTCCGACAGCGGGTTTGCGTGAATGAAAAACATCCAGTGCCGCATGATAATCGGAATTAAACGGACAAATCTCAATCGGGAGTTTTTTCCGAATGCCGCGCGAAGGCGCGGCGCCCATAAACAGATAACGTATTTGAGAATGTTTTTCGGCGACTCTTTCCAACGCGTTTCCCATAAGGGCAAAATCAGGGGAATGCGACGGCGTTCCCATAAAACAAACCAGGCGCGGGTCGGTTGCCTCCGCGCAACGCGCGACGTTAAAAGCAAAGGGCGGAGCATTATAAATCACGCTTACGTCTTCGCTGTAAATCTTCATTTTGTCGGCCAGGTACGATGTCGATACGATAAAGGCGGCATTCCATGATCCCAGCAGTCGCTGCTTTGCCGTCACTAAGCAATTTGATGTACGATGCAATGGACGTTGTTGAATTAAGTCGTCTGTTTCGTAAATAACAGGTTTGGGGTGGTCAATCATCAACCGAACCAGCTCGGGCGTCAGGGTGGCGGCTTCCTTATGGATAATAATGATGTCGGCCTTGGAATAACGGGAGACGTCATTTACATAGTATTCAACGCGTTTTTGATCTTTCAGTCGGTCGAGAAAATATCTCAGTCGAAGGCGGAAGCTGGGTTTAAAAATGTCTTCGCTGGTTATTATCAGAATCTTAAGCGGAGAACCGGGCTTCCTGGCATGTGATGTAGTCGCATTGCATGGAATGCCGCTTTCAGCTTTCACGCGACCTCCCGGAAACCGTTGTCACTTCAGCGCCGGCAACATCCATTGAAATATCAAAGGGTATTTTTTGCCGCCTGACAGCGGTTCTCGCAAAAACATTAAAAGCTGTAGTCATTGTCAGCCCCAGGTTGTTGCAAAGGTTCTCAAACTCGCCTTTCAATTCCTCATCCATGCGAATATTGACGTTCATTTGAGCCATAAAAACCCTCCTCCCAGCGCAAACAACCTGTTTTCGCCCATGACGACTATCAAAAGGTATACCTTTTGATAGTGTTCGGATTTTCGTAAAACGCTTATCATTTCATATAAATTTTGGTTGGAATTTCGGAAATTTTTAAAAATTGCTAAAATAATGAAAAGATTTGCCGATAAATAATTACGTGTTTTTTACTATCAAAAGGCATACCTTTTGATAGTGAAGTTCAGAGTACAGACCGCCTAAAACCGCAAAACCCCCAGTAAAATTGAACCCGGATTCCGAAGTTGAGATATTTGGTTTTTATCTAACCTCTTGTTTATTAAGCACATGCACGATTTAAGACACGCACGAAACAATGCGTATCAGGAGTCAGGGCAAACCAGTGATTTTGCGGGCGTCGTACTTGTTGCCCGCGCTTCCACGATCATCTTCGGTATCCTGGTTAAAAATTGTGCCGCTGATACTCTTCCAGCTTCTTCTTGTAGAATTCATTCTCCGAATTCTCTTTTGCGAGGGCATCCAGAGCCGCCTTATAACCGGATGTATCAATATGATTTTCTATTTTAACGCCCGGATTGACGATATAGCCGAAACCCTGCATTTTTTCCCACATTTTTACGACGCTGTTCCTGTATGGATCGACATGATAATAAATGTGCGGGCTTAGTAAAAAGCTCTTTGCGGTTTCAACGGGCATATCCAGATTTTTGGACGTCAACTCCACAACGCGGTCCATATTATCCGGCATAATCTCTTCCGCTCGCAAATATGCGCGGATCAGGCATTGTACGGCGTCCTGATTGCTCTTGAGCCAATCGCTTCTGGCGAGCATTCGGCAACAGGAGTGATCGGGCCAAAGGTCATCAGGCCACATAACAACCCTCATGCCCATTTCTTGAATTTGCAACTCAAACCCGGTTGATACCGCGCCGAAATCCACCTGCCCGCTGCGAACCGCTTCCATTACATCAGGGTTTCGCCGCATTTCAACAAAGGTAACATCCTTTTGCAGATCAAAACCGGCGTCATACATAATGCCTTTCAAAACCAGGTCGGGGGTGCCTCCCCTCATTATGGCGATCGTTTTGCCCCGGAAATCTTCTATGCTTTCATATTTGGTTTCAGGTCTCGCGAAAACAGGGGTTGCGCCGATAAGCATGTAACCGCCAAAGATCGTAAAATCCTGGCCGTTTGCTATCTGGATCAAAGGTCCGCCCGTACCGTAGGTGGAGAGAATGTCCACCTGCCCGGAACTCAGAGCGGAGAATGCGTCGGAGGCGGCATTGATATAAACAAGCTCAACATCGACGCCTTCTCTTTCAAGAAATTTCTTATCTTCCGCAAGAAACTGAAACACTTGACCCGACGTAGCCTGCACAGCCACTTTCAACTTCAAATTTCCGGAACTGCCGTCGCCGGCGAGTTTGTCGCTGTTTTGTGAACACCCTGAAAGCAAAATCATCCCCGCCGCCAGCAGAGAAACCAGGCTTTGCAATTTTTTCATTTCTTTTCTCCTTTAAATTTTCTGTAAAGTCATAAATTTTCAGACTTAGCTCTAACTTCATCATGGATAATCTTTATAAGCGTATTTCTCAGTTGCACCATTTCAGGGTCATCGAATATTTTGGTTCTATCCGGCTTTTCCCTGTCATTAAACGAATGACTGTAGATTATTTTGCCGGGCGTCGGTCCAAACACAAAAATATCCGTCGCCAGCAGCAATGCCTCGTCTACATCATGCGTAACAAAGAAAATAGTCTTGCGTTTTTCCGGTTCTTTGCTCCACAGATCCAAAACCAGTTCCTGTAATCTGGCTCTTGTCACCGCGTCAAGGGCGCCAAAGGGTTCATCCATTAAAAGAATGGGCGGGTCAATACCGGAAGCTCGCGCAATTGCGCAGCGTTGCTTCATGCCGCCGGAAAGTTCCTTTGGCAGTTTGTCAAAAACCGATTCAGGCAATTCCACATCTTTAAGCCACTTTATTGCCAAAGCTCTACGTTGATGGGAATTCATATCCTTAAATCTTCGTTTAAGCGCTATCATGATGTTTTCACCGGCGCTCATCCATGGGAAAAGTCCATAATCCTGAAATACGACGCCTCTCTGTAAACCGGCTTTTTTAACAGGCGCGTTACCTATAAGAATTTCTCCCGAACCAGGTTTTTCCAATCCTGCCAATAAACGCAGAAACGTGCTTTTCCCGCAGCCCGATTGTCCAAGCAGGCATACGAATGATCCCTTTTGAACTTTCATATTGATGTCGGACAATATCAAGTCAACGTCATAAGAAAAGCTTAAATTATTTATGGATACATCAAGCATCGCCTCTCCGTTTTAACCATGTAAAAAATTATAAATTTTCGATATTGACCGGATAACCTATTCTTCTTACCGTATCAAGCATTGCGTGGATATTTGCAAAAGGCGTATCAACCGGAAGGCTGCACCCTGTCGCTGCAATGTAGCCTTTTGGGTTGTCGTAAGCCTTTTTTACGCATTCTATTGTTGCCTTCTCTACATCACAGGCGTCGCCCTGAAGCATGATCTGCGAAGGATTTACATTATCCATAAGCATAGTTTTATGACCGACGACTGTCTTTGCTTTTTCCAGATCAACCACATTATCTATACTGAGGCAGTCTGCCCCCGCTTCAACCGCCATATCCCATATCCTGTTGGTTTTACCGCAGATATGCAGTGTTACGCGCTTATTCCTCGAATGTATGTATTCGATGAGTTTTTTAAGATACGGGTATGAAAATTCCTTAAACTGTCCGGGACTGATAATGGTGGACGACGACATGGGTTCGGTCACGCCTGCGGAACATCCCGTATCCAGCATGGCTTTGGCATAGGCGAGACAGGTTTCAAGCGACACCTGGCATAAACGGTGAACGGCTTCGGGATTTTTATAAGTCATCCTGACAAGATTATCCGTGCCGATCAGAAAAGACGCGGTAGTAAAAGGTCCGACTACGGCGCCTGAAACCGGCGCCATACTCCCAACTGAATCAACGGCAATTTTCAAAGCATCAAGTATATAAGGCATGTTGCCGTCTTTTAATGGATCGGCAGGCATAAGACTATTTATCTCTGAAATATCCTGACAGGCCGGCGCATCAAGGTGAGCAGTTTCATCCGGGGGATACAGTACTTTGGCGCCCATTGCCTCCGCCTGAACATAAAGATCTGTAAAAATCCTTACCGTATCATAAGGACGATGCTCATGCGTTCATGGAGTTCGTCACCCGGCAGCTTATCACTTTTGGACGGGAACAATTGGCGGCAGGCGCCGATGTAATTACGGTTTCCGACCCTGGCGGAACAGGCGAAATCATGGGACCCGGTATGTTCCGGGAGTACGCAATCGTCTATCTGAACAGGCTGATCCACGGTTTGCGACAGGTACGAACGGATGTGGACGTAATCGTACACATATGCGGAAAGATGCACACTGTTTATGATTCTCTGGCCGAGGTGGACGCCGACGCGTTTAGCTTTGACGCGGTTGTAAATTTGAGGAAGGCAATCGCCTGCCTGCCTGGAAAGGCGATCATGGGCAATACAAGCACCTATGCCATCGAATTTTCCACTCCCGACAACGTGGCAAGGTTGACAAAGGGCTGCATACGCTCCGGAGCGGACATAATCGCGCCTGCCTGCGGAATGGGAAACAACTCGCCGCTTGCCAATACCCGCGCGTTGTTGCGGACTGTCCTGCAAGAGTATTCGATTGATAACAACAAGTAGAAAATCAGTTATTCACAAATCGAATTGTATAAGGCGGGCTGTCCCGGATATTGGACAATATGTCGAGGCGCCCAAACAAGCGTAACGCAGTAAACCCTATGAAATATCCGGGTTAATACCTGTTGTCGAAAATGCGCGGCGTTTTCTTTTCACTGCGCGGCAACTCTCCCATGCCGACAGCCTTCGCCTTTGGCATCATGCCGATGACTGATTTAAACTCGCGTTCCACCGTCTTTTCCAACGTCCGGCGCTCGCCGGCAGTTGACCGCGTAGTTTCGAAAAACACGGTAACGACGTCTTTTCCTTCCACGTGGTCGATCATTATCTGGTATTCGCTGCTTGCGCCGTCCACGCCGGAAAGCAGTTCGTCCACGCTGCCGGGGAAAAGAATCGTTCCCTTCACCTTCACCATGTCGTCAGATCGCCCGTCAATAGCCCCAATGCGCGGATGCGCGCTGCCGCAGGCGCATTTGCCGGAAACTTCATGAGTGAGATCGTGCGTCCGGTAGCGGATAAGCGGAGCGCCTTCCTTTTGCAATGTCGTAATAACCAATTCGCCGCGTTCGCCTTCCTTTAATCGTTTGCCGGTTCCGGGATCAATAAGTTCGTAATACATGTAATCCGACCACATGTGCATTGCCGAACCGCGCATACAGTTAATGCCTATGCCGGGACCGTAGATTTCCGTCAGCCCGTAAATATCGTAAAGCTCAACGCCAAGTTCATCCGCGATGCGTTTGCGCATTTTTTGCCCCCAGCGCTCCGAACCAATGACGCCTTTTTTTAGTTTGATTTTATCCTTCAGACCGCGCCTCTCGATTTCCTCAGCAAGCAGGAGGGCATATGAAGAAGTTGCGGTCAGAACCGTCGTTCCCATATCGATCATCATCTTGATCTGCCTGTCGGTATTGCCGGGACCGAGCGGGAGCGACATCGCGCCAAGAAGTTCCGCGCCGAGCTGAAATCCTATTCCAGCCGTCCATAATCCGTAGCCCGGCGTAATCTGGATTTTGTCTTTCGGCGTGATCCCGGCATATTCGTAACACCGTTTGAACATCTTAGCCCAGTCGAGGACGTCTTTTCGCGTGTAGGGAATAATGACGGGAGTTCCGGTCGTTCCTGAAGATGAGTGAATTCGCACGATACGTTCTTCGGGAACCGCGGCAAGTCCAAGCGGGTAGGCGTCGCGCAGATCGTCCTTATCGGTAAACGGCAGTTTCCTGAAATCCGCGTCGGTTTTGACGTCTTCCGGATTAATGCCTGCGAAATGTTTTTTGTAAAACTCGCTCTTTTTTGCGCGTCGTATGCTTTTCCGGATTTCCGCCAATATGTTTTCAGTCATTTTCATAATTAATTTCCTGTTATAAGGCTTGCGCCGTAACGCAGCGCCGCAATGTTCATTGAGAGAAATTTCGTATCGAGTCTTTCAGCCAGCGCTCTTTCAATTTCATCAAGGCCGAAGGGGAATACGCCGCCCGCCGCCGCCGCGCCTATAAGCGCGACGTTGACGCTCCGCGCGCCGCAGTTTTCGATAATGTTTTTTCCTGAAACAACGCGGGCGCAGGCATGTTTTT
>Ga0099364_10013991_pt1 | contig 10715 bp, 12 predicted proteins | sample TergutTh196P3_FD_73070 | JGI IMG/M metagenome (GOLD analysis project Ga0099364, IMG submission 73070) | Microcerotermes parvus P3 segment gut microbial communities from Pointe-Noire, Republic of the Congo - Th196 P3 | ecosystem: Host-associated > Arthropoda: Insects > Digestive system > Gut ...
AAATGATGGACATAATGTATGGTTAAACAGCAAAGCACTTGAAATGAACGGTATCACGAGGGAAACTACCCACCCAACAGGGATGATTCATAAAGATGAAAATGGTGAATTGTGGGGAACGCTTTCAGATGCTTCCGATCTTCTCACGATGCAGCAATTTTTTTTACCAGACCAGCAAAGAGCTGCTTTGTTAGCTTTTCAAGACAAAATGCACGAATGGGGATATACCGGCGGACACTTGATAATAATGTCCTTGGATGAGGCTGGCTCAGGCAATGTCTACATAGATTATTTAAGAGAAATGGAGCTGGCTGGCACTTTGAAAACTCGTGCAAGTCTGATGGTTAGATTTCAACCTGAAAATGATTTTGACGATGAACTTGATTTCTTTTTGAGTAAAAGAGATGCTTTTAAAAATTCAAGCAAAATAAAAATAACCACAGCAAAGTTTTTTGTAGATGGCGTATTAGAGGGTGGAACTGCATATTTGTCAGAACCTTACTTTAATAACACAATAAAGGGATACGATCCAAACTATGTGTCTATGCTTCTCTGGGACAATGAGTTTTTAAAAAATCGATTTAGTACACTCATGAGTTACGGCATCCAAATTCATGTACACTCCATAGGAGATCAAGCAACGACTGAAACCCTTGATGCTTTTGAATATGCCCATAAAAATTATCCCGATGTAGATGCCAGAAACACCATCGCACATCTGCAGATTGTAAAAGACAGCGACAAAATTAGAATGGGTAAAATGGGAATTATCGGCTCGACACAAGTTTTTTGGCATTCAAAGGAACCGGGATTTTATTATGAGGTAGAACAAGCATATTTAGGTGAACAAAGAGCATTGAATACATATCCTGTAAGAAGCCTTATTGATGCAGGTATGCTAATCACCTTTTCATCAGATCATCCTGTAACGCCTGATCCAAATCCTTTTTTTGGTTTGGAAATTGCTGTTACACGCAATCTATTTTCCGGTGAGTATTATGGAGTAGAGGAAATCTTAAATCTAGATGACCCTGCATGGCTTCGCAATGCAGCAGAAAGGATAACGCTCAAAGAGGCAATAGAGGCATTCACTATAAATGGGGCATATCAGATGTTTATGGAAAATGAAATAGGCTCTCTTAAAACAGGCAAATGGGCCGACATGATAATCATTGACAGAGATATATTTCAGATAGACCCAATGCATATCAGCGATACAGTGTTGTTAGAAACTATTTTTGCTGGCAAGTCGGTGTATTCAAACAGCAGAATAAAACGATAATACCTAACTCTTCTCTTTCAATAACACTCCGCTTGCAAACACTGTAAGCGGAGCAACTAGAGTAAGCCCAAAACAGCCGACAAGTGTATGTACAACTTCGGAAGAAACCCAAACCATATTGAGGATATTTTCTAACGGAATTCCCTGCGCAATAAATGTCATAATCATTGCAGTGTATTCGGCGGAATATGCAAGCAGCAATGTTGTGGACATAGTTCCTGCCGCCTGGCGTGCTACAATGTAGCCGGATTTCATTAGCTGTAAACGGGTAATTGCAGGCTGCTGTTCTTTGATTTCGTCCATTGCGGCGGCAACATTCATTGACAGATCCATCATTGCGCCGGAAGCGGCAATAAATATTCCCCCTATAAAAAGATTGGCAAGATTTAAATGACCGTAACCTGTATATAAAAGCATTTCCGCAAATGGCCGCACCGCTCCGTGGATTTTAAACCAATAGGTAAAGATGTAGGACAAAATCGCGGTAAATAAAATACCGCTTACCGTTCCTAAAAATGCGCTTAACGCCCGCCGCGAGATACCGCCAACTAAAAATAAAATAACCGCAGAAATTATAGTGGTTATTATTAACGCTCCAATCAGAGGATCAAAACCGCGCAATGCAAGAGGATATAAAACTTTAATTAGCATAACGGCGGAAAAAACAAAAGTTAAAAGGATTTTCAGCCCCATCCACCCCATAATTATTATTGTAAAAACAACAAAAAGAGCGCAAAGAATAATTGTTTTATCAGTACGATAATGATCCATAACCCTAATCATGGAAACGGCTCCGTCATCTGCTAATGTTAAAACCGCTAATGCGTCTTCTCCTTTGACAAAAACTTTGTCCATTTCCATTTTTCCTACAAGGTTATTTGTTGTAGGATAAACGGCACCCTTGAACTTGCCCCTAAGCACCTGTATCTCCAGTATTTGATGTCCGTATTTTACAGGGCCTATTGTTCTAACATATTGATTATCCGCATGGGTAATGAGTACTTTACACCTAACAGAGTTTGACTGCACTCCGCTGTTTTCAAACCCTGTAGGTATCATAAAAACAGCTATTGTTAAAAGAAAGGAAATAATAATAAAGATGATATCCTTTTTGGATTCCTTTAAGGAAAGTTCTTTTAAGAAACTCAAAAAAGATAATCGTTTGTTTAGCATAGATACCCCTTACTTTGATATTTTTTACTTTTTGAATATTTATGTAAAATGAGAGAAATGTTAAATTTTGGTTAAATTAAAAACATGCTTTACAATTCAAGCAATTCCGCACGGGATTCAGTGTTTGTTTTTGTGTAAATACGCCCAAGATGATTTTCTATGGTTCGTGGGTTAAGACCAAGCCGTTTGGCAATTTGTTTTGTGTTTAAGTTTTGTTTTATTAGCGATACAATTTCATTTTCACGGCGGGTTAAAATAGACCATGCCTTTTCTTTATAATTTATCTTGTATTTGGAGTTTACATAAGTATTTCCTGAAATAATAGCTTCTATAGCAGTCATTATTTCTTCTGATTTTGCAGACTTTGCAACATAAGCTTGCACTCCTAAATTAATAGCCCGCTGAATTAAAAATGGGTCTTCAAACATTGAGCAAACAAGAATGCCGGGTAACTTTGCATTTTTCTTTTTGCACAGTTCTTTTAAAATTGGAACAAATTCAAGACCGTCTTCCTGTCCCAGCGAAATATCCAAAATAATAATTTCCGGTAAAGTTTCAAGCCGTTCCATTAATGCTGTTGCTTCCTTAAGGTTTTCTGCTGTGCCGATGACTCTAAAACGACCTGTATTAGAAAGCCACGCACCTATCCCGTTAATTGCCAATGGGTGATCATCTATTAAAACTATCGAAATCATATTTCCCTGCCAATGCGAAGCGTTATAACAGTGCCTTCGTTTACTTCGCTGTCAATATCTAATTCGCCGCCTATAGAAGCGGCTCGTTCAGTCATATTCCAAAGTCCTAAATGTCCTTTTGTTCTTATTTGCCGCAGAAAATCATGTTTTTGTATAGAAAATCCACAGCCGTTATCTGAAATACACAGCAAAAAATCGCCTTCTGTTGTATTTCTGACAAGCACAGACACTTCTGTTGCCTTTGAATGTTTTTCTATATTTGCCAACGCTTCCTGTGTTATGCGAAACACTTGAAGCTGTTTATCCGTATTCAAAAAGCCAAATTGTAAATCGGGGTGTAATATTAATTGACATTCGATATTTGTGCGCTGTTCAAAATTATAACAAAGGTTTTGCAAGGCATTGTCAAGATGGTGATATTTAAAATCAGGGGGAGCCAGGTTATCGCATATGTTTTTAATCCGTTTAATCATGTTTTTTTGTTCATTAACAACTTCGCCGCAAAGACGGTTTCTTTCTGTTTGATTTTCAGTTTTTATTATGCTCTCTGTTTGAAACGATAACCGCCACAAATCCTGCGCGATTGTGTCATGTAATTCACGGGCTATTCGCGATCGTTCCTGTTCCTGTATTATCATGGTTTCACGAGAAAATGCCAAACTTTGCTGTTCTCTTTTTTTGGCTTTTTCAAGATTTGAATAAATAAATCCAAAAGCAAGAATAATAATCAGTATTATTACAGAAAAGAAAAAGAACAGCAAAAAATAATTTAAATTACTTGCGTCTGAAAGATTAGTGTCCACACTCTGCAGTAATTCCAGTTTTTGATCTATGTCCATTATAATTGTTATTTGCAAATCATCATTACTGTTTAACAGCATAATCAATTCATTTACAGATGATTCAATTTCAGAAATTTTGCCCATTTCAAAGGAGCGGTGCGTTAAGAACAACTCTCCTATTGGGGAATGAATGAACTTATTTAAGATAGCATTAAATTCGTTAAGCTGCATTTCAAGCTCAGGTAAATTATAATCCTGTGTAAGCAATTTTGTCCTTATTTGAAGCCACGCCGAGGTAACATCAGACACAGAAGGGTGCAAGTTGTCGCTAGTACAACTTGTCGCACAACTTACCGCAAGTGACAAAACTAAAATAAATAAAAACAGCTTAATAAAGCGCATAACTTATAATACCACTTTTTTGGGTTGTTTTCTATGGTGTTTTTTAGTTCTTTTAGGGCTTTTATATTTTTAGAAAATCTGCTATAAACTAAGCATGAGCCGTCTAAATTACTTAAAAATCTTTGGTCTCTGCATTATTGCCGCCGTGTGCAATGCGGTATTAAGTTTTACCTTAAATGGGCTTTTGGGCATTCCCCTTTATTTGGACACTGTGTTCACAGCGGCCATTTGTTTTAGCTTTGGGCTATTTCCAAGTTTATTTACTGCCCTTGCTACGGCTGCCTTTTTCTCTTTTATTTACATTAACCTGCGCGGGTTTCCTGTAGAAACAGTTTGGACGGTTTTTGCTTTTTCTATCTGCGTTGTTTTGGAAGTTTTGCTTATTTCTTTTTTCAAGCCAAAAATAGAACCCCGTAAAGATATTTTTTTGAAAAAACCTCTATTTCAAAATTTTATAGGTCTTTGCGCTCCTCTTTTGGTATTAACCGCTCTTGCCTGTATTACGGTAAGCATTGCAGGCGGCTTAATAAACTTTATTATTACTCAGTTTGAAGTTCACAGCCCTTCCCACCCGGAAGATTTTTTTAAACTTGGGCTTTTAAGAAACAATGTTCCGCTTTTGGCAACAAATATTTTATCTCGTATTCCTATTAACATTGTGGACAGGTTTATCGTTATCTTTGGCGGTTTTGGGGTTTCGTTGGTTTTAAAGCCCTGTAAATAATAAAAATATCTTGCGCTATAACCTAATCCCTACACCAATCCAAGGTCTTAAACAACCTGAAACAGAATTTGTAAAATAATGAGTATAATCAAAACCTGCTTCAAAAAATAAAGAATTAGTTGCCATCCACAAGAAGGACACGCCAAGGTTTGTGTGAATAAGCTGTGCCGCGGAGGCTTGCTTTTCTTTGCCAAGCAAAACAGTGTAGCCGGCTCCAAGACGGAAATTGACAGCGATAGTATCATTAAGGCGTTTAAGAGCTAGGAAATTCAAGCCTGCTTTTATTGTTTGATCTCCATCGGCAGAGTACCATGAAACCGCAAAATCCAAACCCGGGTTAAAGGCTAGGAATTCTTTATCAGAAACAATTCCAAAACGAACTGCCGCTCCTGCAAAAGAAGGGGTGCTGTCAAAAATATCGCCTTCTCCTTCATAAACCGGAAGGAACGGCATCCATGCGGCACTTACAAATATATTAAATGGCAGATCTTTTTTTACTCGTTCTTTTATTGGCTCAGCTTCCTGTTCCGGCTCATCAATATGTATAACCGGATCGATTACTGGTTCTTCAACTTGAACGATAATTTCCGGCTCATCAATTTGTATAACCGGATCGATTGCAGGTTCTTCAAGTTCTTCGGTTTGGGCGAGCGGTTCGGGCATCGGGGCAAGTACTTGAAACGATCTCCATTCTGTTTCTCCAACAGGTATATCCCGTATATCATGCAAAATTACGCGCATACGGTAATTTCCGGGTGAAAGAGAAAGTTCTAAAAAAGCCGTGTTTGTAAATTCCCGTAATAGGCTTTGATATATTCCGTTTACCTCTTGTTCAATTACAACTTCATACCGTAAAACGAGTTCACTCCCCTCCCAAGAAAATCGCTGCACAGACCCCCTGCTCTGCCCCGGTAACACATGGACAAAACATAAAAATAATAACAATGGAAAAATCCTAAAGTAAATTTTCTTATTCATATAATATCTCTATATTTATAGTTTCCGGGATTTTTGGAACAGGGATATTCACCTCAAATGAATTTTCAGATACTGTTCCTCTCCGTTCAATTGTACCGTCACGGTTTCTGTTTAACGCTTCTACCTGCCAGATAAAAGTACCGTGTTCCAGTACGCTAAGATCAGTCAATGTCCAGTTTGTTCTTTCCAGCATTTCCGTACGAATAACCTGCCGCCTGCCGCTTGTGTCTTGACGGGAAAGAGTAAACTCATAAGCATTAGCGCCGGAAACAGGAGACCAGTTAAAGTCAATTCTTTGATTTGCCCTTAGGTTGTCCGGTTCGATCCGTTGTCCGTCAGCAGGCCGTTGGCTCTCTCTTGCAGGTTCAGACAACCTAACAGGTGCAGGTTGCGGTGTAAGTTGCGGCGCAGGTTGTGGTGTGGGTTGTGGCGTTGGTCGTGACGGTGGTGGTGTTGCAGGTCGTGGTTGCTGTGCAGGAGGCGGCGGCACAATAGCGACTGCTGTCGGTTCAGGCTCCGGTTCCGCTTCTAGCTCAGGCTCTGCAAGAAAAAGTGTAACCGTACTTCCTTCGTTTATCTGTATTACTGTTTCATCATCTTCTACAACCGCGCTAAACGATGTTCCGGGTAACGCGGTTACACGGCTACCCATCATGTTTATCATTATTCCGCTGCCGCCGTTTACGGCGACTACGCTTACGCTTCCCATGTTAAGATCAAGCATGATCTCTCCGTCAGGTGAAAGCAGTATTCGTATAAGAGTGTTTTCATTTAATTCGATGGTGTTATCCGCAATGTCAAGTCTTACGCCGGAATTTTCCGCAACACGGATAAGATCCCCTACATACACGGGCGAATCTTTAGACAGCCTCCCCCAAAGTACCCTCTCCCCAAGCCGCCTTTGAACATTGTTATTTTTGGCAGTTACTGTTCCTACAGGTTCAAGGTTCCGTGAGTTAATTGTCTGAAAAAGGTCCAGTCTAAAAAGATTAAAGCTATACGCCGCCCCCGCAAGACAAAACAGAATGACAATAATATCAATAGCCCTAATTTTTTGGCTTTTTGTTTTGCTCATTATTTTTTACTTCCGCCAATATTATATTTTTTCTCATCCGCGTTAAGATCAACCTTGGAAATATCAGGAGCTTTTGCCCCTGTAATTCTTCTAACTTCATCAAGTGTCTTGGGGCCGTTTTTGGCTTCCGCAAAATTAATAACGGCAAATATTCTTACTGGCTCGGCTTTTCCTTTTACGGTTACAGACGGCATCTCCTGTGTAATAAAATATTTTCTTACAAGCTTCCAAGTGTCCTCTGCAATTAGAATATCCGTGCCAAGGGGTTTGTTAAGGGATTCCACACGGGAAGCAAGGTTTACAGGGTCTCCTATAACCGTATATTCCATACGCAAATCAGAACCAATCTGCCCTGCCGTTACAATGCCCGTATTTATTCCGCATCCAATCTGAATATCAGGAGTTCCGGGATCATTAGGATTTTCACGGCTGCGGTTTATTTTGTAAACTTCAAAGCGCATCATCAAAGCCGCCTTGACGCAGTTGAACGCATCCTTGAAAGGATTGCCCGATGAATAAGCCGTTCCCCAATGCGCCATTACGGCGTCTCCTATAAACTTGTCAACAACGCCGCCGGTTTTTTCCACGCACTCTACCATCTTGCTAAGATAATTATTGAGCCAAAAGACAATACGGTCTGAGGCGTCATCGCCGAACACTTTGGTAAAGTTTTCCGACTTTTCCGTAAAGCCGCGTATGTCAGAAAAGAAAATTGTTGCGTGCTTGGGCAAGCCGCCGGGTTTAATCTCGCCGCGCATTGCCTTTACCGCAAGCTCGCGGTTTGTAAACCTTCCGAATATGTGCAGTGCGGAACTCATCCTGCCAAAGCTCATGCCCAGCACTCCGATTTCATCGCCGCCTTTTACATCCAGCTCCTGCTCGAACTCGCCGCCTTCGATACTGCGCGCGGCAACTGCCAGTGCTTTAAGCGGTATGGAAATTCTTTTAGAAAAAAGCCAGATAAACATTATCGATATAAATAAAACCCCGGCGGTCAGGTAAACATTTCTTTTTGTGGTAGCGGTTATACCTTCAAAAACTTTGTCGTATTCTATACTTGTTATTACAACACAGCCGCCTATGTTTATTTTTGTAAAGGCTGAATAAAAGCGAATCTCGTAATCATCTTCAATAATCATCTGCCGACTGCGGTCGGGAACATCGCGAAGCAGGCGGACAAAATTATCCTGCGATACATTTTTCCCTTCTGCAAGAAGCGTAAAATCGGGGTGCGCTAAAATATCGCCATTTGAGTTAATCAGATATGACCGATTAATTCCAAAACCAAAGTTATCGTTTATTTTTTCAGTAGAAAATATTACCCCTGCTCCCGTATCACGCCATGAAAAAAACAGGGCTGTAAGCGGACTGGAAAAATACGGGCTTGCGTTAAACGCCAAGGTTTCCCCTGCCGCCGCCTGTTTTAGGGCGGTTCTGTTTTCATTAAAATAAGAATTTACAAGAGAAGGATCGATATTGCGGCTATTAAAAAAGTTTCTGTTAATTAAAATATTTTCCGTGCCATTATACAGATAAACAACCGCCGCCGCCTGCGGATTCTGTTCAAAAAAGTAATTTGCCGCTTCCGTTACCGCCGCTCTTTCCCTGTTCACAAGGTGTATTGTCTGCATCAGCCCCCTTGTATTTGCGCGCATATTCACAAGGATGTCTTCCGCCTCGGAAGCAGACCGCCTGTTCGCCTCAAAGTTATTCTCCTCCGCCGATATTTTTAAGTCTTCCCTAACCAGCCAAGAAACCAGCACGGTTATTGACCCTAAAGAAAGCAACACAATGATTGTGATGATTGTTATGAGCTTTGCGCCTATGGAGAATTTTATTTTGTCGATTGCCCGGCGGTTTTTATGGTTGTTTTTCATTTATTTTTACTCCTTGTCTTTTTGCTTGTTTCATGGTATATTTACTTCTATGGAGCCTGAATTTATATTTGTTCCTTCGGCGTTCAAACATGGCGTTACGCAAGAGGACATTTACCATGCTTACAAAACCATGATTCTCAAAGGTTTGCTGGAAGGCTACCATAACAAATACGCTTTTGTTGGTTTCAATCGGGCAGGTAATCCGATTGAAGTATTTTATAACCCCATTGGCGATGATACGATTAAGGTATTTCACGCTATGGGCTGCCAAAGCAGTACAATTGCTCAAATTGAGTAGGAGAACCAAATGAATAATTACACCGACATGACTGATGAAGAGTATGATGCTCTCGATGAAGAGTTGACCCGCAATCCGCCAAAAATAATCTCCAACGGCAGCGACTGGCTTAGCCAACGGGAAATCCGTATTTCTGGGCTGAAGAATATGACTGTTCAATACCTTCTGACAAAAGCCAAGGCTGTAAACAAAAGCCCTGTCCAGATCATTGACGAACTGGTCAGCAAAGAACTTGCCACCGCCTCCTGAATTCAGGTAGCAATTAGCAGGTAACAGGCAGCAGGTGGTCTGTTCCCTGCCTCTCGACATACCGACTGAAAGGATGTATAATTTAATATATGACGATACAAGAAACCTTAAAAAGAGAAATTGATATACTGCCGAATGAAGCTCTCTATCTTGTGCGTGATTTTCTGCTGTTTCAGAAATACCGCAGTATTTTAGAGATGGACGACACGGCATACTTAAACTCAATTCCGGGCATGGCAGATTCGATAAAGGAAGGGATTGAAACCCCTCTTGAAAATTGCGTGCCTTTGTCTCGTGTGTGGCAGGATGTATAAAATATCCCTTACGCACCAAGCCCAGAAAGATGCCAAAAAAATTGAGGAGTCGGGGCTTAAACCTAAAGCATCGGGTTTGCTGGTTGTAATCCGTAAAAATCCTTTTCAAAATCCACCTCCTTACGAAAAATTAAAAGGCTATAAAGACACATATTCTCGTAGAATAAATATCCAACATCGCCTTGTTTATCAAGTTCTGCCAAATGACGATAACGAACTTGATGAAAACGGTACCTCTTACCAGGGTAAAATTAAAATTATCCGAATGTGGACACATTACGAATAACCACCCTTTTTTATTTTAACCACAGAGGACACAGAGGACACAGAGTTGTTGTTTGTTATCTTCCTTTCTTCCTTCGCGTCTTTGCATCTTCGCGTGATTAAATTCTTCATTGTTTTTTACTCCTTGCTTTTTTGCTTGTTTCTTGGTATATTTAATATATGACGATTGAGGGTATTGCACAGCTTTGTAAAGAAGAGTCCTTGCGTTGGACACGCCATATACTTGAACGGCTTTTTCAGAGAGGAATAAGTATAGATGATGTTGTAAGTGCATTGACCAACGGCGAAATAATTGAACAATACCCATCTGATTATCCTTTTCCCAGTTGTTTGGTTTTGGGGCTTACTACTGCAAGGCGTTCCTTGCATGTGGTTTGTGGTTCAAATGGAACGGAATTGTGGTTAATCACCGCATATTTTCCTAATCCCATTGAATGGACAGAAGATTTTAAACAAAGGAAGAAAAAATGAGTTGTTTTATGTGTAAAGGAACAGTAAAAGAGGCATTCTCCAGTTTTACTACCGATATGAGCGATTGCGTTATTGTGGTAAAAAAAGTACCTTCTCGTGTATGCGAGCAG
>Ga0099364_10013992_pt1 | contig 10714 bp, 2 predicted proteins | sample TergutTh196P3_FD_73070 | JGI IMG/M metagenome (GOLD analysis project Ga0099364, IMG submission 73070) | Microcerotermes parvus P3 segment gut microbial communities from Pointe-Noire, Republic of the Congo - Th196 P3 | ecosystem: Host-associated > Arthropoda: Insects > Digestive system > Gut ...
TAAATAATAGCATAAAGGAGCTAAATATGAAAAAAGATTCTTTAAAAAAGAATTACGTTATGAATGAGGGGACTCAGAAAACATCTGAACGAACAAAACCCTCACTATGGAAAAGGTATGATGCAAATATGTTCAAACATATAGTCATCACGATTTTAATGTTAATGTGTTTGACTGGGGTGTTGTTTGCACAAGCTGGCACAACACAGCCACAAAAACCACCAGGGACAGGAACATCTGCTGAACCTTATCTGATCAGCACACTTTCACATTTAAGATGGGTGTCGGAAAGAAGTAATGAATGGTGGGTAAATAATACTACTGCAGTTTATTTCAAACAAACAGCTGATATTAATGCGAATGAAACTCGTTTATGGAACAGTAATAGTGGATTTAGACCTATAGGTTATCCTACGACATTAGGTGGAACAATAGGACATTATTTTGTCGGAGAATATGATGGACAACATTTTTCAATTAGTAATCTATTTTCATCAAATGGTGCTATAACAAATTCTCCAAAATCAAGAAGCACGGGATTGTTTAGCTCTGTCTTTAATGGTTCAATAAAAAACCTAAGAATGATAAATACAGAGGTTTTTGCTAATCTTGAAGAGGATTATGCAAATGGAGAGTATAATGTCCATGCCGGAGCAATAGCTGCTAGAATAATGAACACTGAAATAATAGATTGTTCATCAAATGGAGGAGTTGTAAAAATTACATTAAGACTCCCAGGTTCATGGCCTTCTAATTCTCCGCATGTAACTTCAAATGCTGGTGGAATTGTTGGATCCGCAATAAATAATTCAACAATAAGATTTTCATATTCAACTGCTAATGTCAGTTCAGATGTATGGGGTAATAGCTTTGGATGGAGAAACAGCAAAAGTGGAGGTATTGCAGGAGCAGTAGATAACTCTAAAATTTTCGATAGTTTTTCTAGAGGAAGCGTTACATCTACTTCTCAAGGTGCTAATGCAAATAACCGTAGAGCATGGGCTGGTGGAATCACTGGTAGAGCTGAGAATAACGCTGAAATAAGAAATAGTTATGCTACTGGAAATATAAATGCTCATTCAGGTTCTGAAAATCAATTTGGCGGAGTAGTTGGTTATACTTCAAATATGAATAATATAAATATAGCAAATAATTTATGGAATGGATTAACAACACAAAGAGCAGTTGGGAATATACCCAGTAATGGAACTAATGTGATAATGTCAGATAGTAATATGAAAAATGGTGACTATTCAGGATGGAACTTTTGCACTATTTGGATTGTGCATAGTGCTTTAAATGATAGCTACCCTACATTTAGACGTTATTTTGCTCCTCCTGCAAATATAACTATAGAACCTACTATGAATGGTTTATCTTTAACATGGGGATTACCAGAAACTGTTATAGGTTCTATAGTAAATTATACTATATTTCGTAGAACAGGAACTGAAAATTTTCAAAATATACATACTACTACATCAGCAGAAACTTCTGAAAGGCATTTTACGGATAGTGGAGTAAACCTTGGCACAGCATATAGTTACTATATAACCGCATCATTTTCAAGTCCTAATCGTAATTCAATTAACTCAAATACTGTTAGTCGAACTATAAATTTATCAGCACCTATAATTTATCAAGGCATATTAACAGAGGATCATATTGAAATAAGCTGGAACGAATCTATTGAGTCTCCGGGAGAAATAAGTTATGAAGTATATAGAAAAATTGGAACTGATTCTAACGCTCAGTTTTCAGTATTATCTACAAATATTACCACAACCTCTTTCAACGATATAAATATTGATTTATTAGAAGAGCATTATTTATTAACATATTATGTAGTTGCTGTTAGCGGTATTTTTAAATCAAATCCTTCCAATCCAATAGAGGTAACATTAAGTGAAGTAAAAACACCTGCACCATCTGGTTTGTCCTTTGAAATTAGCTCTGATGGCGAAATGGTTACTTTATCTTGGTTAGCACCAGCAGGACAAATTACAGGAGTTTTATCTGGTTATAAAATATATCGAGATGACATAAACATAGGAATCGTATCTGCAGCGGGATTAAGTTATGTTGATTCAACGATATTACCATTTGGTGAATATCTATATGAAGTCTCAGCTACTTATGTGATACCAGACCCTGAAAATCCTGATAGAGAATCGATGAGATCCTTACCTGTCCTTGTAAAAATATCTGATATAGTTGACAATGTAGAAGATGCTCGTGCACCAATATTTGTAAGAGCATATAGAGTTCCGGGAGGCATAGAAATAAGCTGGGATAAACCAATACATGATAACCCAGATGGATACACAGTTTATAGAATCTCGTCATTAGATGGAACAGAAACAGTATTATCATCAAATATATCGCATCATGGAAGAAAATATATAGATAGCTCATTATTTGCTCCGGGTGAAAGATATAGATTATATGGAGTTCAGGCTAGATATAGTGGAACTATAGGCGGAGAAAGAACATCAGGAAGTCAATATTCAGAAACACTAAGTGAAGATAGAACAGTCACGACAAGTCATGGTGTACAAGTGGGCATAGCGGTAACAACGGGCGCAGAAGCAGAAATAGGAATTAAAGGATTTGGGTCAGTAACTGTAAAACAAGAAGTAACAGCAAGTGTAGGTCATTCTTTTGAATATTCAGAGTCTTCTACTATAGGAAATGCTGTAACAAATGAAGTTAATCAGTCTCAATCATTTTCATGGTCAAATGAAAATCAGAATTCAGCCCAAATCTGGACTGTAATAGTAAATAATGAGTTTAATGAACCGAGAAATTTACATTTTGTGCCTACTGCTTACGGAGTTTATTCTGGTACTGTTTATTTAACATGGAGCATGCCTATTGATGCAGGTAATAATCTTAAATATTATCAAATATACCGTGATGGAGTAATGATAAGAAGGATCAATGCTTCTAATGTTCCTACGCCTGGTGAACCAGATGGAAGGGCAGAAGATAATCTTCAAAGCTCATTGCTAATTATAGGTCTCGACTATCATTATTATGTTACAGCTATATATGACATAGGAAGTGGGTTAGAGAGAGAATCAAAACCCTCAAATATTATAAATGCATATACTACAGGTGGTTTAAAACCTAATGGTGCAGGAACAGAAGAAAATCCTTATGAAATATGGACATTAGATCATTTAAGATGGATTTCAGAATTTGCACAAGATAGGCAACACGAGGGAGCTGAATGGGGATGGGTTGCACCCAATGCACCTGAAACTTATATTTTTATAAAGCAGATGACTGATATCGATGCAGCTGCTACACAAACATGGCATGGGCATGGAACAGATACAGGATGGATTTATAGAGGTTTTCGTCCCATAGGATATAGTCCTAATAGATCACATTCAAGTCTAAGATTTCGTGGAGTTTACGATGGTCAAGGTTTCTCAATAAGTAATTTATATATCAATGCTGATGATTATGCTCTTTTTCCAGTTGGTTTGTTTAGTAGTGTAGAAGGGAGATTTAGTGTTATAAAAAACCTGAACTTGGTGAATGCAAATATAAAAGGTGGCAGTATTGTTGGTGGACTAGTAGGTGAACTTGCATTTGGTGCAAGGATAGAAAACTGTAGTGTAAATGGTTATATATATGGTTACGAAAGTGTAGGAGGTTTAGTAGGGTTTGCAGCTAATTTATCATCGATACATAACAGTTTTTCAACAGGTGAAGTTATAGGCAGCATCGCTGGTGGTCTTATCGGCACTTTAAGATCAAGTTTCATTCATAATAGTTACAGTACTGCTGATATTTATGGTGGATATATAGGTGGATTAACAGGAACCATGCTGAATAGTTCTATATATAATAGTTATTTTATAGGTAACGTAGAAAACAATGTAGATGGATCAGGTGGACTGCTTAGCGGTGTGGCATTTATGCTTGAAAATGTTCAAGATACAAATTTTACACCCAATATAATTTCTAATTCATTTTGGATAAATTCATCTGAAATGAATGGTTTTGGAGAGATATCTAGACCACATCTTGCTCTGACTTCTTTAGGTAAAACCCCAGTTGAGCTGAGAACATTAAATACTTATCTAGAAGCAGGCTGGGATTTTTCTACAATCTGGGGTATTCATGAAAATGTTAATAATGGTTATCCTTTCCTACAAATGCTTACTCCAGCAGCACCAGTTAATCTAACAGCAGAGCAGCAGATTAATACTATTAGTTTATCTTGGGACACCATTACTGAAGGATATATAGGAACAGTTGTTGGATATAATTTGTTTAGGGATAATGTATTACTTAACTCTACTCCTATAGCTCATAATCCAAATATACCAGTACATACCTATATAGATGATGAAATAGAAAATGCAATGAGTTATTACTATTATGTCACAGCTTTATATACGAATCCAGACAGAGAATCTATGCCTTCAAATCAGGCAGTAGCAAATATATATAATCCTCCTACAAATTTAACAGCAGAGAGCATTAACCACTGCTCTGTTGTTATATCATGGACTGATCCTGATATACAAAATCGTGTTGTAAATAATAGCACTTTAAGAAGGATGCAAAGAACAGAAACAATAAATAGAAATGGTAGTCGTTTGCTTTCTGGTTACATAGTTTATAGAGATGATATTGAGATAGGGCAAACAACAGAAACTGTCTTTACAGATATTTTTGATAGTTTAGCTGGCGATCACCCATCTTGTGGCAATACATATACATATCATGTTGTTTCAGTTCATACTGACCCAGACTGGGTTTCTGTTCCATCAAATTCATTAGAAGTAATAATGCCTGAAGAACATTTATTCCATCCCGCAGGCACACTATCATATTCTATTAATAATAATGGTCATATAATTCTAAACTGGAGCGAACCAGAAACAAGTATTTGTGGTAGTTTATATGGATATAAGGTATTCAGAAATGATGTAGAAATAGGAGATACAGATATAACATATTATACAGATAATAATCCAGCAACTGGAGAAAACCATTATTTTGTGCGTGCTATTTATGTAGAACATAATGGTGTATCTATAAATTCAAATACAGTATCTATATATCCAGGATTTTATATAGACCATAGTTCTTATGATTTTGATAATACTATTATCGGAGAAACATCAGTTCAGCAGACTTTCACCATCACAAATATAGGTGAAAGTCCTTTTGTGATAGAGTCTATTTCAAATGATAATACAGAAAACTTTACTCTTGTAGCTGTTGACTTGCCATACACTATTGGAATAGTAGATGAATATACTTTCACAGTCAAGTTTTCACCTGTCATAGAAGGTAGCAAAACAGCAAACCTAAGTATCAGTCATAATGCTGACGGCTCTCCTCAAATAGTGGTGCTTTCAGGAACAGGACTAGGGTTGCCGAACCTTGAAATAACCCCATTCTCACATAGTTTTGGAAATGTGTTAGTAGGTGAGACCTCCGATGTTCAGAGCTTTACACTTAAAAACACAGGTGGTAGTTCGCTTGTAATAGATAGTATTGAAATATTAGGTCTTAATGCAGATGATTTTGATTTGATAGATGAAGATAATATTATGGGTGTTTATGCAGCAAATGAAAGTAAGAGTTTTAGTGTAGTTTTTGTGCCAGAAAGTATAGGTGCGAAGAGTGCCTATATTGAGATTGTAGATAATGTTATGAGAGGTGGACTAGAAATGAGTCTCTCCCCAGCCCCCGACATGAATGTTGGGAGAAATCAGAATAGATTGCTTCGAGAAAATATTCAAGGAAGTGAACTCGCAAATAGAACAAATAGGACAACCAAAGAGAATAGAGCTATAAATACGATAGCTTTGTCAGGTGCTGGTTATGCCTTTAGTTCGCCTACAAATCTACAAACAAACATAATTACAAATGGAATCAACCTGACATGGGAAGCCCCTCCAGCTCAAGATGTGGTAGTGGTAACTGGCTATCGAATCATCAGAAATGGTGAGACTTTGACGACCGTGACTACTACAAATCATCTAGATACAACTGTTTCATATGACACCACTTATGCTTATGGCATAGTAGCTATATATGCTAACCCGGCTGGCGAGTCCAGTGTAGTAAATACTACTCCTATCACTACACCAAATAGTTTGCCAGTTACAGGTTTACAGGCAAACCTTAATGCTGGAGCAGTGAGCCTGACATGGACACCACCAGTTCCTACTTTGGGGACTATCACAGGGTATAGAATAATTAGGAATGAACAAGTGCTTACTATAGTAAACACAGCTGAGTATTTAGATACAGCAGTAAGCCCAAATTCAAGCTATACTTATGGAGTGGTAGTTTTATATGCAAATCCGAACGGAGAATCAAGCTTAGTCAGCACTTCCATAAATATATCTGGCTTTGCTCAGCCTAGAAATCTGCAAGCGAACCTTGTCATAAATGGAATCAATCTAACATGGGAAGATCCTATTAGTGATATAGGCACGATAACTGGTTATAGAATCACCAGAAACGGAGAGACTTTGGCTACCGTGACTACTACAACCTATCTCGATACAAGTATTTCCTATAACACCACTTATGTTTATGGCATAGTAGCTATTTATGCGAACCCAGCTGGAGAGTCTAATATAATAAACGCATCAGCTGTCACTACTCCAAATACTATGCCAGTTACTGGTTTAGAAGCAGGCTTTGATGATGAAGCAGTGAACCTGATATGGACAGCACCAGTTCCTACTTTGGGGACAATCACTGGCTATAGAATAATTAGAAATGAACAAGTTCTTACTATAGTAAACACAACTGAGTATTTAGATATGGCAATAAGCCCAAATACAAGCTATACTTATGGAGTAGTCGCTTTATATGCAAATCCGAGTGGGGAATCAAGCTTAGTCAGCACTTCTATAAATACATCTGGCTTTGCTCCACCTAGAAATCTGCAAGCAAACCTTGTCATAAATGGAATCAATCTGACATGGGAAGATCCTATTAGTGATATAGCGATCACTGGTTATAGAATCGTCAAAAATGGTGAAACTTTGATAACGGTTCCTATGATTACAAAAAATTATCTCGATATAGGCATTTCTTATGACACCACTTATGCTTATGGCATAGTAGCTATTTACACAAATCCTGCGGGCGAGTCCAGTGTAGTAAATGCTACTCCTATCACTACACCAAATGCTTTACCTGTTACTGGTTTAGAAGCAGACCTTGATGCTGGAGTAGTGAACCTGATATGGACAGCACCGGAGCCTACTTTGGGAACAATTAACAGATATGGTTATAGAATAGTGAGAAATGATGTAACCTTAGCTACGATCATAGAGACAAACTATACAGATAACGGGGTAATTTCTGATACACAATACACTTATGGAGTAGTGGTTATTTATAATAGTCCAGCTGGAGAGTCCACTATCGTAAATGCGACACCTATCATAATTCCTGTATTTACTCCTATCACTGGTTTGCAGGCAAATGTAGTGTCAGGAGCAGTGAATTTGACATGGACAGCCCCAGTTGTCCAAAATTATGGGACTGTATTGAACTACAGAATCTTTAAAGATGGTGTTTTCCTCGCAAATACTACAAATACAAATCATACAGACAATGCAGTAAGTATAGATAGCGAGTATAGTTATAATGTGATAGCTGTTTATGGAGGCGATATTTCAGGGGATTCTATAGAGGTTTCTGTAACTATCATAGTTCCAGCCTTTACACCAGTCACTGACCTGCAAGCGAGCCTTGAGGGGAATATAGCGAATCTGACATGGACAGCCCCAGTAGCTCAAACTCATGGAATAGTCACCGGCTACAAGATAATGAGAAATGAAAGCCTTATCACGACCATCACAAATACAAATTATGCAGGTGTTTTACCTTTGGTTGATACCGAATATAAGTTTGGAGTGATAGCAGTTTATAGTAATCCAAACGGAGAATCTAAAACAGTAGAAACAGCTGTCCTTATCCTTCCTGTTTATAATCCGCCTATCAGGCTCACAGCAGAAGCAGGTAATGCGATAGTAACTCTCACATGGGAAGCTCCAGAAAGCCAAAATTTCGGAACTCATATCGGATACAGAGTTTATCGTGATGGCACTCCTCTGCCAGCAAATATAAATGCTGAAACTTTGGCATTTACAGATAATACTGTCATAAATGAGACAGAATATACCTACCATATCACAGCTCTTTATGAAATTCCAGACGGAGAGTCTGAAGCATCAAATAGCGTAACAGTTACCCCACGAATAACCTCTGGATCAGACGAAAATACACCTCCATTAAAAACAGAGCTTTCTGATAACTACCCAAACCCATTTAACCCCGAAACGACTATCAATTTTGCTATTTCAGAGTCTGGAAATGTTCGGATAGATATATTTAATATCAGAGGAAATCTGGTTAATACCATAGTTAATGGTGATTTATCTGCTGGAAATCATAGTGTAGTATGGAAAGGAGTAGATGAAAGAGGACGTCAGGTAGCTAGTGGTATCTATTTTTATAAGATGCAAACGAATGATTTTGTGGCTGTGAAGCGGATGCTGCTGATGAAATAGATTTCAAATTACGAATTACGAATGCAGAATTAAGAATTATTGAATGTAGGCGGATGAAAATCCGCCTATGGTTTAAATTTTATAGCATAATATTTTACATGGAAAGGGACGGAGGTGAACTCCGCCACTACGGGTTACCTCATTATTTTCAGCACCTCATCATTAACTTCAAAGTCTTTGTGTGTGGTTATTTCCAGAGCAGCTAAAATGTCGTTCAAAACTTCATTTCCGAGACGGGTATCGTCTGTATGGACTTCACCGATTTTTTCATTTATGGAGACCTCATCACCTATTTTTTTATATAGATACGCTCCGGCGCCCATATTTAATGGACTTTCTAAGGTAACTCTACCTGCACCTATTTTAATAAGTGAATAGCCTATTTTCTGGCTATTTATACTTTTGACATATCCTTTTTGTTTTGATAAAACATCTATTTTATGAGTTGCTTTTGGCAGTAAATCTGGGTTAATTATACTATTTGTATCGCCTTTTTGTATGGAAACTAATTCCACAAATTTATCAAAAGCAGTGCCGTTTTTAATTACTGTTTCTATTTTTGCAAGAGCATCTGTCTCATTTTTTGCAAGGTCGGATAAAAGTAACATTTCTATAGCCAAAGCTTTTGTTATTTTATCTATATCAGGGATATTAATTCCGCGTAAATACTCTATCGACTCCTTTATTTCTATGGAATTTCCGATAGCATATCCCAGCGGGGAGTCCATTCGTGTAAAAATCACACTAACCTTCTGCCCGAAACTCTCGCCTGTAAATTTTAATAGTTCACCAAGTTTTTCTGCATCTTCCATAGTTTTCATAAAAGCACCACTGCCAACTTTTAAGTCGATAACGAGATTTTGAGCACCTTCAGCTATTTTTTTACTCATAATACTGGCACAGATTAAAGGCAGACTTTCTACTGTAGCCGTCACATCACGTAAAGCGTAAATCTTTTTATCGGCAGGAACTAGATCAGCAGATTGAGCTATGATAGCTAGTTTATGTTTAATTACTTTATCTTTAAATTCGCTTTCAGTCATAAATGTATCAAAACCGGGGATAGATTCGAGCTTGTCTAATGTTCCGCCTGTATGCCCCAGCCCTCTACCAGAAATCATAGGTATATGACCGCCACAAGCAGCTACTATGGGAGCGAGGGTCATAGTTATTTTATCACCGACACCACCTGTTGAGTGTTTATCGATAGTTTTAAGTTCCTCTGGAAAAACTAATCTGGAACCAGATTCTATATAAATTCTCGTCAATTCCACTATCTCAGATTTTTCCATACCTCTAAAAAATATAGCCATCAAAAAAGCTGACATCTGATAGTCTGGAACAGAACCAGAAATATAACCATTAACCATAAAAGACATCTCGGCTGGGCTTAATTCATGCCCACTTCTCTTTTTTAAGATTATTTCAACAGGATTTAACATATAGTCTCCTAATAAGTTATTATGCTTGACCAGTTTTATAAAATGCTTGTTTTGGTCAAGTAGTTTTTAAGGATAAATAAAATCTTATAAAATTTCTAAATATCACTTGACTTAAATAGTTAATTTTATAATTAGGAAGTCAAATAAAATAGTCGATGGAGGACTTTCTAATGACAATGCAAGAGTTCATGGAAAAAATCGAAAAAAAGAATCCTGGTCAAACTTTATTTATCCAGGCAGTGCAAGAAGTGGTAGAAACAGTATGGGATACGTATATTAACAATCCTAGTTTCGTAAAAAATAATATACTCGAGCGAATGATAGAATCTGAAAGAACGATCATTTTCAGCGTTCCTTGGGTTGATGATGCGGGACAAGTTCAGCTTAATCGTGGTATTCGTGTTCAGCAAAACAGTGCAATAGGTCCTTACAAAGGTGGAATCCGTTTCCATCCAGACGTAAACCTTTCCACATTAAAATTTTTAGCTTTCGAGCAAACACTTAAAAACTCTTTAACTACGTTGCCTATGGGTGGCGGTAAAGGTGGTTCTGATTTTAATCCACAAGGTAAATCAGAAGGTGAAATAATGAGATTCTGTCAGTCATTTATGACTGGGTTGTTCCGTCATATCGGTAATCAAACAGACGTTCCAGCAGGTGATATCGGCGTTGGTGCGAGAGAAGTGGGCTACATGTTTGGTATGC
>Ga0099364_10013993_pt1 | contig 10714 bp, 6 predicted proteins | sample TergutTh196P3_FD_73070 | JGI IMG/M metagenome (GOLD analysis project Ga0099364, IMG submission 73070) | Microcerotermes parvus P3 segment gut microbial communities from Pointe-Noire, Republic of the Congo - Th196 P3 | ecosystem: Host-associated > Arthropoda: Insects > Digestive system > Gut ...
AGCTGCCGGACGATGGCAAAGAGATAAAGGAACGATACTTTTTCAAATCTTCCGCTAGAGGTGATGGTACGCCGGAAGACCCCTATACCCCGGCAAGCAAGCAGAAAAAAATCAAAATTACAGGCTTACGCAGACCGCCGAGGTACAAAGTAAACGCCAAGAAGAACATCATCAAATACAAACCGAACACCTACGTCAGCATCAACGGCGGTGAAATTGAGTATAAATCCGGCAAGGGTGTACAGGAAATTGCGGAGGGTAATGTTTATGAGTTTTGGCACAGTGCAGAGGTGAGGAAGCCGGCGAGTGCGGTGCAAATGTTGCCGTAAAAACTTCATACGGCGATTCAATGTGAACCGCTGCATGAGGTTTTTGCCTCTGCCTACCCTAGCACATAAGCTGTTGCCCGGCCATGGCGGTCTTTTTGCTGTCTTTGCCCAGTAAATGAACACATTTGGCGTTTTCGTAGCCATGGCGTAAAATAAGCTCAAAATTCTTAGGCGATGGTGTAAACAATGTAGTAGCATAATCCCGGACATTAGCAGCCTGCTCCTTGGAAATGCAGGTTTTAACTAAATACTCTGATTTTTCCGGCGGTATGCCTAGGCGTCTGGCAATTTCATCTGCTGAATTTCCGATTTTTAAGTACATGCCATTGCCCTTTGATATAACTGCGGCGTTAATCTCCCTGGTACGCAGGGCAACCACCTGCGAGGATGAAATGTCAAGCAACCTCAGCATATTGCCTACCGACATACCGGACTTGTGTTTTTTATGGGCAATGGAGGCAGATGCGTTGGAAACCATGAGGCAATCAATTTCACTGTCAAGTCCTTTGCCTATTTTATAAAGAGCTTCCAGACCCAGGTTATCGTATACCCCTCCATCCCAGAGCGTATATTTGCCATCTGCTTGGATTTCCTTCCCTTTACCCCATTTGTCACTTGTCCAGCGCAATCCTTTTGTCTTTAGGATATAAGGTCCGATTAGTACCGGAAAACCCGCCGATGCCGCTATCATATGGGAAATGGGCAGTTGGGGCTTTTGCACATATCCGAGGTTGTATCCGCCCATGAAATCCCGCCGAAATCGGAAATTTTTACCTGTTTCAAAGGCAGTGCAGTTGATTTCCCAGTAGGGAAATGGAGAAATATCCTGCAATGTGCCTGTGATCCCCCACTTTTTCTCTAGCATTTTGGCTATAAGTCCTACCTTGTTGTGCCAATAGCGAGGTGAAACCGGAAGCCGCAGCAGAGCGGATTTTTGTATGTCGTTGCCCAGAATGCGGGAACATACCTCCGGAAGTACCGTTTTGAGAAAGGTCCTGCCGTTAGGCCATATGTTTCCGTTGGCTGCGAATATTGTCCCCACGCACAAGCTGGCACCGGATACTGATGAAATATTAGCAATGCGGTCAAAAAGTCCCACTTGCGACATGTATTTCAGTACGCCAAGATGAAAGATTGCCGCCCGGATACCTCCGCCTGAGAGAGCTATGCCAATTCTGGAGTTGTTTTGTTCCATAATTCATACCGCCCTAATATTGCACAATATAGTATATTGCCTAAAAAAATAACATCCAACTTACTAGAAATTCGCCGCAAGATGAGCGGTGGGAGGCTATGAGAGCATACTCTTAAATTACAGAGCTATCCGAGGGCCACATCCAGTGCCATCATAACAGCAAACCCCAAGAGAACCCCCAGTGAGGCAATGGTCTTATTATTCCTGAATGATTCCGGTATCAATTCCGCGCAAACAACTGCGATCATTGCCCCGGCGGAAAACGATAAAATAAGAGGTAAGGCGTTTATTACTGTCATTGCAAACAGAACACCGAGGACGCTGGCTATTGGCTCGACAATACCCGATGCCTGCGCGATCATAAAGCTTCTTTTCCGTGAGCAGCCCTCTCTACGCAGTGGCATAGAAACGCACAGGCCTTCAGGGAAGTCTTGTAACCCAATGCCGAATGCCAGCATCATGGCACCCCAAATAGACGTGCCTTCAACTCCCATTGCCACGCTCCCGAACGCCACGCCTATAGCAAGACCTTCTGGTATGTTATGAAGTGTCACGGACGAGGTCAGCAAAATAGAGCGTTTGAATGCCGACCCCTTCGATTGTATCAGAGAAGCCTTTGACAAAGCTATATCCGAACCAATGACAAAAATGCCGCCGAATATAAATCCCACTACAGATGTAAGCCAAGCATTGCTGCCGAGCTCAGCTGATAGTTCAATAGCCGGAGCCAAAAGTGACCAAAATGATGCGGCAATCATAATGCCTGCAGCAAATCCTAGCATCATATCCAAAGCTTTTTGGTTCATTGACCTAAAAAAGAAAACCACTGCTGCACCCAATGCTGTTACAGTGTAGGTAAAGAGACCGGCATACAATCCCTGCAAAATGGGGTTTAATGCAATGAACCAATTCACGAGTTATCACCTCACATAAAACTTCATTTTATTCTATGCGGGAAACAGTTTTTTTGTTAATCCCCCTTAGGTATAATCCGGTAAATAATGGGCAGCATAGAATTGTCACCAATATTCATAAAGGAGGTGCTTTCTGCTATGTCCAAGAAAAAAAAGAAAAATCAAGTAGATAGCGACAATTCCGGGCCAAACACCAAGAGCAGCTAGATGTACAGACTAAACAATGGCAACAAAAGGGAGGGTGCAGATTGCACCCTCCCTTTGATTGTGTGAATTTAATCATACACATCGTCCATCAAACCGGAAAATAGGGCTTTTAGAGGTTGACTGAAGGCATTATCTTTGCAGGGCGTTTTCTTGTTGCCCTTCCTCCACATTTTCCTGCATTAAGAACCACGCCTCTATAATTTCCCTCGCCAGAGAAGCAATTGTCGATCCGCCGCCGCCTTTTTCTACTACCAGTGCCACAGCGATCTGTGGGTTGTCGTAAGGTGCATAGGCTACAAATACGCCGTTATTGGGACGATTGCCCTGCTGCACCGTCCCGGTCTTTCCGGCAACATCATAAGGGCAACCGGAAAATACAGAGGCGGCTGTCCCTATAGCGACAACCTCACGCATGCCTTGCTGAATAGCCTTGACATTGGTTTTTGAAATTCCTGTATCATGGATTTTTTCGGGTTGGCGCAGATAGTAGGTATGACTGTAATCATTGCTGACCGCCTCCTTAAGCATTGAGGCTTTGTTTAAGGTTCCGCCATTAGCAATAGCGGCGGTGTAGTTTGCCAGCTGCAAAGGGGTGAACTGGTTATTTGACTGTCCTATAGCGGCTGACAGCACATTCCCAGCATACCAAGTATCGCCCAAAACCTTTGAGGACTCAGGCCCTGCCACAATACCTGTTTTCTCATCCAGTTCTATTCCTGTGGGAATACCCAAGCCGTAGTTATTCGCCCATTTAACAATATCTCCTATGCCAGTTTTAAGCCCCGTGTCATAAAAATAGTAGTTGCACGAGTGCCGCAGCGCGGCGGCAGTATTTACGCTTCCGTGGGATCTTGACGACCAGCAACGCGGGCGCGGGGATTTATAATAGCTGAAAACAGTTTTGTCATGTATAGCCGTCAAGGGCGAAACAACCCCTTTTTCCAAGGCTGCTGATGCCGTTACCATCTTGAAGGTTGAGCCGGGGGCGTACACCCCCCCTATGGAGCGGTTAAGCAATGGTTTAAGAGGATCCTTCAGTAAATCAGCGTAATCCTCCGAAAAGGTTTCGAGGTTATATGTGGGATAATTGGCAGCTGCTAAAATCTCGCTGGTGTTTACATCTAAGACAACTGCCGCCGCCGCCTCAGCCTCCCTGCCCTTTAGGGCTTTGGCAGTTTTTCTAAGCCGTGCTATGCCCTCCTCCAAAATCCGTTCCGCCTCTGCCTGCAAACGAATATCAAGTGTTAGATAAATATTTTTACCTGCCTGGGCATCAGAGGATGCTTTGCCTTGTATACGCCCATTGGCTCCTGTGGAAATTTCTTCACCTCCGGCTATACCCCTAAGCCAAGGCTCAAAAGCTTTTTCAGCACCATCAATGCCTACCGTTTCATCCGCGCTGTACCCGGCATCCCTATACGACTTTAAATCTTTTTCCTGTATCTTTCCAACCCGCCCAAGGAGATGGGCTGCAAACCTTGTGCGGTATTCTCTTGTCCCCTGTGCGGAAATTTCAATGCCACGCAATCGGTTTTCGGCAATACGTGCACTCATCTCAATAGGGATATCCTCTGCAAATACATAGGGATGAACATGGTAATACACTTGACCCTCCCTAGAATCGGCAAGTCCTGCCTGATAGCGCATCTCGACTTCATACAGCACTCCCGCCACCCGGCGCATTTTTTCTAGTGACCAGTCGTAGAGATAGGTCAGTTTTCCTGTTTTCTCATCTAATGCCGCCATTTTGTAATCTACAAACAGGGCGTCCATTAGCTCTTGGGGGGACAAATCAGACTCCCACCCCATTTTTTCAAGGTAATGGTCTAATTGGCCTTTTACTGTTTTATCTATTTTAGTGTATTTGAATGGAGGTTTGCCAGTAATGGGAAGGGTGTCGGCATATTTCAGGTTTTCTTCCAGGGCAAAATCAATAAGGGATTTGACAGTCTCAGCCGGAATGCCTCCGGAATGCAGATAGCTCCGGTTAATAGTCAAAATATAGCTCTGGCGGTTTGTAATAAGGGGATGGCCGTTGCGGTCAAGAATATCACCTCGTACTGCTGGGGTTGTTACCGTATGCGTGTATACCGGCTCCTTGGCTTTTACATAGGCGGGCATATCGTGCAAAAGCTGCAAGCCTGCAAGCCTTGCCGCAATGACAAAAGCAAAGGCTATTGTTATAACACCGAAAAGAAACAACCGTACCATGAGATTATTGCCTTCCATAAGCCAGACCTCCTTGGCCGCCTGGGGTTGGGCGAGTACGCTCGCCGCAAAATGCCATATTGTCCATTTCATAATAACGCCGTATTAGCTGTTCGGCAAAACAGACGATTTCATACAAAATACCCATTTTATTATATCACAGCTGTCAAAAGAAAACTATGAACAAACTGCAAACATTTTCGTTACACAATACAAGCGATAAGCCCTGAACCTATGTGATTTATCAAATTATAGAGCCACGGCGATACGGAGAAACAGTCTGCGGCGTGGGCACGGATGCCGGAAGCTCTATTTGATTGCCCGGATGTCGGTGGCGGCACAGGTCAGATAGGCTGAAATGAAGCGATCTATATCGCCGTCCATAACTGCGCTGATGTTACCGTATTCATGCCCGGTGCGGTGATCCTTTGCCAGCGTGTAGGGCATGAATACATAGGAGCGGATCTGGCTGCCCCATTCAATGGCACGCTGCACCCCTTTGATGCTGCTCATTTCATTCTCAAACTCCTGTTCGCGCAGCTTTAGCAATCTTGCCCTGAGCATACGCATGGCCACCTCCCTGTTTTGGTGCTGGCTGCGTTCATTCTGACAGGCTGTGACAATGCCGCTGGGAATATGGGTGATACGCACGGCACTTTCGGTTTTGTTGACGTGCTGTCCGCCGGCACCACCGGCCCGGTAGGTGTCAACCTTTAAATCCTCATCTCTTATTTCAATTTCTCCTCCCATATCCATGTCCGGCTCCACCTCAACGGCGGCAAATGAGGTGTGGCGTCGCCCACTCGAGTCAAATGGGGAAATCCTCACTAAACGGTGAACCCCATGCTCACTTCGTAAAAAACCATAGGCGTTTACGCCCTCTATTAGAATAGAGATATTTTTCAAGCCTGCCTCGTCACCATCCAAATAATCTAATGTTTTACAAACAAAGCCGTGCCTTTCAGCCCAGCGGGAATACATACGGAAAAGCATCTGCACCCAGTCCTGCGCTTCGGTTCCGCCCGCCCCTGAATGCAGGGAGAGTATGGCACTGGAGCTATCATACCTTCCTGAGAGAAGGGTTGATAGTCGTTCTGCCGCCATTTTTTCCTCTAACAATTTGTATCCCTGCTCAATCTCGGGCAGAAGTGAAGAATCGCTTTCCTCCAGTGCAATTTGGCAAAGTGTCTGTAAATCCTCCCAGTCGCCGTACAGCCGGTCGTATCGCACGACAACACTCCTTAGCTTTGACATCTGCTTTTGACCGGCACGTGAACGCTCAATATCGTTCCAGTAGCCCTCTTCAGCAGTTTCTTGTTCAATGGACTCTAATTCTCTTCGGGCATCGGCCAAGCCAAGACCTCTTTCAAGCTCCTTCATGCCCGGCTCCAGTGCCGACAGCCTCTGTTTATACTCTTCAAATTCAATCATTGCAATCCCTCCTGTGTATTGTTACCTGAATATGCACCAATTAAAGCTCCGGCAACCTCGATTACATCCCTGCCAGCTTGCAGCCGCAGCGACAAATACGGTTCCTTTCCCGCCGAAAACAAAATCCTGCCTTTGTATTCGGGCAAGGCACATAACGCAGCTATTTTGGCAAAATCAGGTATGGCTATTTTAAAAATCAAACGCTCACTTTTTTGTGAAATTTCTGAAATGCCCGCGCTGGCGGCCTGCGTCCTCAGGAGTGAAATTCGTGTAAGTGTATGAACGCTTTGCTCAGGAGCACCAAAACGGTCGATCAGCTCATCAATAAGCTCTAAAGCCTCGTCTTCGTCTGCTAAAGCAGCAATACGGCGGTAAAAATCCATGCGTACTCCGGCATGAGTTATATAATTTTCGTCAATATTAGCCTTGATCGGCAAATCAACTGTGCATTCAACCCGCGGCAATTGTGCATTGCCTTGCTCCTCTAAAACGGCTTCCTCTAAAAGCCGCAAATACATTTCATACCCAACGCTGATAATTTGACCTGACTGCTCGGGTCCTAAAATATTGCCGGCACCTCGTATTTCCAGATCACGCATAGCGATTTTTAGTCCTGAGCCGAACTCGGCAAAATCCCTTATTGCTGATAATCTTTTAGCGGAATCTTCCTTCAAAATTTTCCCCCTGCGATATGTCAGATAGGCACAGGCGCGGCGATTGCTCCGGCCTACACGCCCCCTGATTTGATGCAGCTGTGCCAGCCCCATTCTGTCGGCATCCTCTATGATCAGGGTGTTTACATTGGGGATATCCAGACCTGTTTCAATTATGGAGGTGCATACAAGCACCTGTACCTCCCCCTCCACTACCTGCCGCATGACCTCGGAAAGCTCCTGTTCCTTCATCTTTCCGTGTGCTACCGCTATATTAACCCCCTCGAGTGCCTGTGAAACACGCCAGGCGGCACCTTCAATACTCTCTATGCGGTTGTGCAAATAATATACTTGACCGCCTCTGGCTATTTCGCGGCGGATGGCATCAAATATCAAGCTCTGCTCATATTCCAAAACAAAGGTCTGCACAGGGTAGCGGTCCCTGGGGGCTTCCTCAATGATTGACAAATCTCGTATTCCAGACAGTGCCATATTCAAGGTGCGGGGAATAGGCGTGGCTGTGAGGGTCAGCACATCGACTTGGCGGGCTAATTCCTTAAGCCGCTCTTTATGAGTAACCCCGAAACGCTGTTCCTCATCTACCACTAGCAAGCCTAAATTTTTGAATTTTATATTTTTTTGCAGAAGCTTATGAGTGCCTATAACCAAATCAATCCTGCCCATTGCCAAATGCTTCTTAACAGCCGAAGCCTCAGCGGCGGTACAAAAACGAGACAAAACATCAAGATGTACAGGATAACCTGAAAAACGCCGCACCGCAGTTGTATAATGTTGCTGTGCCAAAACAGTTGTGGGAACAAGCACCGCCGCTTGCTTGCCGTTTAAAATACATTTCATAACCGCCCTGAAGGCTACCTCTGTTTTACCGAAGCCTACATCCCCGCAAAGCAGTCTGTCCATTGGTATCTGCTGTTCCATATCGCCTTTAATTTCGCGTATACACCGAAGCTGATCATCGGTTTCTTCATATTCAAAGGTCTCCTCGAATTCCTTTTGCCAGTTGTCGTCAGGCGCAAAGGCAAAGCCGGGCCTACGTTTGCGTTCCGCCTGCAACTGAATCAGGCCTTTTGCCAAATCCTTAGCCGCCGCTTTGGCGCGGATGCGGGCCTTAGTCCACTCTGCACCTCCCAATTTGTGCAGCCTTGTGACTGTTCCCTCGCCCTGGCCAATGTACTTGCTGACGAGATTTAACTGAGTAACCGGGACGTATAGGGAGTCGGAGCCGGCATAGTTAATTTTGATGTAATCCCTTTGCAGATTGTCCACAAACATAGAAACAATCCCAACAAAGCGGCCTATGCCCTGATGCTCATGAACCACTAAATCACCCGGCGATAAATCCGTGTATGATACGATATGTTTTTTTGACGGGTCCTGCTTGGGGGATTTACGCTTTTTAACAGGGGCGGATTGCTGACCCTCCGTTAAAATCGCCAATTTAATAGCAGGGTATTCCAGCCCGGAGGAGAGCGACCCGGTCATAACCGATACACTCCCCGGAGTTAGCTCTTGCATTTCCCCCAATACGGCGGGGATCCCGCGTTCGCGCAAAAGTCCCTGCAAATGCTCCTTGTGATGCTGACCGGGTACTAATACCGCCGCGGAATAGCCGCCGCCAATACAGTGAGCAATGTCGCCCGCCGCCGTATCTAAGCTGGTACGGAATCCCGGAAGCTGCTTGGCAGTAACTGAGGCAATAGAATGAGGGCGCAGAGGATAGGCCGAGGGAATGAACTGATCAAGCATAACGCACTCAAACTCTTCGAGTCTGCTCCACAGCTCGGCCTCCTCATAACAAAACCTTGCCCAATCCGGCAAAATCAAGCTTTGTTCAAGCAATCGCTCAATATCCTGCCCTATTTGCCAAAGAGTGTTTTGAACCCGTTCACTTAACCGCATCTGTTCGGTAAGAAATATAATAGTTTTTGAGTCAAGGAAATCTAGGGCTGAACTCATTTGAGGTGAAATAAGATGAATATATTTATCTATATCGGGCAACGAGCCTGTTTGCATAAGTCTTTCGGCATCCTGCTTTCTGCCTTCAAGCTTCCCTGCCAAACCCATCACCCCGCCGGGTGCGGCATGAGCTAAGGTTTCTGATGCGGGGAGTAACAAAACGCTTCCCAGACGGTCTAAGCGCAACTGAGTTGAAGGGTCAAAGCTGTGTATGCTGTCGATTTCATCGCCGAAAAATTCAACTCTTGCCGGATGCGGCAAGCCGGGAGGGAAAAAGTCCAGCAGGCCGCCGCGCCGGGCAAACTGCCCGGACCCTTCGACTATTTCACACTGCTTGTATCCCCCATGGATCAGTGCCGTTGTTAACTTAACAATGGAAAATTCCGAACGCTCTTTAAGCAAAAAAGAGTTTTTATCAAGCATTTGCCTTGATAATGTCCTTTGCATGAACGCATCAATTGACCCTGTAATAATTGGAGCGGCACCGGATAATGCGCGGTGTAAAATCGGCAGCCGGACGTGCTCCCATTCTCGTGATACAGTTTCCACCGGATAAAATGAAAATTCTCGTGCGGGCAGTATTGCGGCTTCCTCTTGGGCAAATGCTGCACAATCCCCGGCTAACCGGACAGCCCCGGCTTCATCAGGACACAGCACAACAACTCTGCGGCCTGTTTTACGCCGCACAGCCGCAATCAGATGAGCCTGATGAACCCCCGAAAGGCCGCCCAATGCCGCCGGGCATCCCCGGCCTTGCATACGCGACAGAATTTCACTGTATTCGGGCATAGACCAAAGCGCGTTACATAAAGTGTGCAAATGAAAAAACCCCTCTTGCTATTACCCATTCGCGCCTCGCGGCCGCTCGGATTAGTTCGCTACAATCTGTTTTCACCGCTTCTCCCCGCCCGGCGATGGCGGCGCATTTTTTGAGACAGCGCGGGAAGTAAATCTTACGGCATAGGTTCGGTTGGAATTTCCCTGCAATCTGCCTCTCGTCACCGATAAAGGCGGTTTCCCATTAAAGACTGCCCCGCCGTGTTACCAAAACGAATAGCGTAAAAAACCACTCCGGCGTTACCGAATTGCCACTAAGTCCGTACTTTAATCCTCGCCGCGCCCTTATAAAAAGACGGTCTAGGCGTTTTCCGCTTAACGGTATGCCCGGTCCTTAGCCTCTTTTGCAGAAACGGTTTAACGGCAAAGACCTGCATCCCCATGGCCATGGGGATGCTGCCTGAACCCATGTCTGCCGTTCCCACGCAAGGCAGGCTACTCTGCACACAGCACCAAGAGGCACCGCATTGCAGGTTTACACCCCGCGCCGTAGGGTCAGCCCCCACAGCCACGGGTCTCCACGGCAAGAGGGTCGGCAGGCACATGCCGTTGTGCCTCGCCCCCAAGCCTTACCCCCCCAGCACTCACCCCAAGCTGGGCGCAAGCAGCAAGCACAAGGGACTTCATCGATATGCCCTTCAACGGATTTTTAGGCCCGTCCTGGGAACCGGTCGTTCCGACTAGAATACCGCATCTCAAAATGCGCCGCCATCACCAGGCGGATAAGCTTATTATAGCATCATGCTCTGCACTTGTCAATTCAACCTGAAAAACCATCTGTGAACAACCGCATTGACTGCAAATACCCCCAGCACAGCCCCTCAGCGTATCAAACTTACCCCACCGTCTGCCTCGCCGTTGCCGCTTTTTTAGCTGTAGCTCTGTGCCATACTTGATCCCCGGCAGTCAGAGTTATGGTTTGCCCTCGTGGATACATCGTGCCGTTGACATATGTATAATCGG
>Ga0099364_10013994_pt1 | contig 10714 bp, 10 predicted proteins | sample TergutTh196P3_FD_73070 | JGI IMG/M metagenome (GOLD analysis project Ga0099364, IMG submission 73070) | Microcerotermes parvus P3 segment gut microbial communities from Pointe-Noire, Republic of the Congo - Th196 P3 | ecosystem: Host-associated > Arthropoda: Insects > Digestive system > Gut ...
GAAGTGACTACGGCACAATGACCTCCAATTACGCCCGCTCCTCCGGCATGACGCTCACCTACGGCGGCACAGCCTACACGCCCACAGTCACAACCGCCGTTCATGACGGCAAAGACGGCTTGGACGTAAGTGCGGCAGACACGCACGGCTCAGCAAGCAATGTATGGTGGAGACCAGCAGCGCAATTTGGCACGATGCAGTGGTCAGCCACGACTTGGTCGTTTGGAAGCAACCGCCTGCCTATTCTTCAGGGATTTGACGGCGATACACAGAATCCGACAGTGGAGTAATGAATAATGGTTAATGGTTAGTGCAAAAAAAATTAACCACTAACCATTAATCATTTATCATTAAAATAAGGTTATCTTTGCGGTGGTTAATTACGTATATAACAATAAAACAAGATGAACGATGAAATACAACGTATCATTTCAGGAAAGAGCCAAGTTAGGTATGGAACAAATATCCAGGCAACCATTGATAACCTTAGAAAAGGCGAGAAATCAGGCGCTTTGGATAAAACAGACAAGCTCTTCAAACGAGAAGAAACAGAGAGGTTGAACAATTTATGGAGTTAAACGGCTTTCAGAAAATTAGAAATAACGATTATTTTAACCCTAAATTGAGTATTATTCTTGAAGATTTGCACGATGAAAATGTTTTAACAAACAATGGAATACTCTATTTTATTGATACTGTGTTTTATTTGAAATAATTTAATCTGAATTACCTGTAGCGTCATCTCCCCAAACGCGGTACAGAATTAGTGGTTAGTGCAAAAAAAATTAACCATTAATCATTTATCATTAACCATTAAATCCGTTATTCATAATTTATTTAACTTTGCGTTTATAATTTTGCCGGTATGAAATTAAAAGAAAGAGTATCTGCATTTGCAACTCTTGGGCAGAGGCTCAGAGAATGCAACGACTATAAACTGCCTGATATAATTGACAGTCAATATTTAAAAAACGCATGGTTTACGCCTGAAAATGTGAGACTTGCCATATCTTCAATAGCCGAAAATCTTACCGAAAACTCGATTGAAGAATGGCTTTCAAAATATCCTGAAATATCAAACATAAACGAACCTAAAACAATAGGCGTTATAATGGCAGGCAATATTCCGCTTGTGGGGTTTCACGATTTTATTTGCACGCTGATTACAGGCAACAAAATTATTGCAAAAACAAGTTCAAAAGATTCAGACCTTATCGTTTACATTGCAAAAATGCTTTGCGAAATAAATAACGGGTTCGACAAACTGATAAATATTACTCAAAGTCCGCTTTCGGATTTTGACGCCGTTATAGCAACCGGAAGCAACAATACGTCAAGGTATTTTGAGTATTATTTCGGAAAATACCCGAACATTATCCGTAAAAACAGAAACAGCATAGCCGTTATTGACGGAAGCGAGTCGGAATATGAGTTGAAAGAACTTGGGCGCGATGTGTTTTCATATTTTGGATTGGGATGCCGAAATGTTTCAAAGATCTACATGCCAACAGGATACAGGTTAAACAGTCTCCTCGACCTGTGGAATGGTTACGAAAACGTAATAAATAACAATAAATATGCCAACAATTATGACTTTTATAAAGCCGTATTCCTTGTAAACAGAGATAAATTTATTGACTCCGGCTACCTTTTATTGAAGGAAGATGACAGCATTTCTTCGCCGGTTTCGGTTTTGTATTATGAATATTACGACTCAAAAACAGAACTTGACGGCAACATTGAAAAACATAAAAACAGTATCCAATGCGTAGTTTCAAAAAACGCCGTTCCGTTTGGCAAATCTCAGAACCCTCGTCTGTGGGACTATGCAGACGGAGTTGATACAATAGATTTTCTTTTAAAAATAAACCCCGTTTTGCCCTGACAGCGTTCGCAGAACCTGTCAGCGCCTGGAAACCGCAATGTAAAACTTTTTGTAAGAAACATTAAAATGCGATAATCTGCTGTCCCGTTAGGGATTTTTTCGAACCGGCGTGCCGTATGCAAAATCAAATATTTTTTGTCATGTACTAAAAAATCAGAATTTATTATAATTTTGAACGCTTTCTTATTATCAAAAACGCAATTCGATGAAAAAACATATTCCGAACTTTATTACATCGCTTAACGTAGTGTCAGGTTTTACCGCTATCATATTGGCGTCTCATGGGGATATTCTAATGGCGGCGTGGTTTATTACGGCTGCAATGATATTCGACTTTTTAGACGGTTTTTCGGCAAGACTTCTCAACGCCTATTCGGACGTAGGAAAAGAACTCGATAGTCTTGCCGATATTGTCAGTTTTGGAGTCGCGCCGGCGGTTATTCTATATCGGCTGATGATAAATGCTTGTCCTTCTGCGGGATTACCAATAATTCTTATCCTGTCTGTTATGCCGGTTTGCGCGGCTCTAAGGCTTGCAATCTTCAATCTCGATACATCACAAACAACTTATTTCAAAGGACTTGCAACTCCTGCCAACGCTATTGCCGTTATTGCAATGGTTTTTGCTTCACATTTTTCAGATTCTGAAATAATAGCATTCTTAATAAATAGCCCTGTCGCCATCATAATTATAACCATTACCCTTTCGCTGCTGATGGTAAGCAGATTGGAACTTTTCTCGTTAAAAGTTTCAAGTTTAAGACTAAAAGGCAACGAAAGCAGATACCTAATGCTCGTTCTGCTTATTATTGTCTTTGCAATTACCGGAATCGCAGGAGCGGCGCTTATTATTCCTGTGTATATAATTGCTTCATTAACTTCACGTTGGTTTTAAATATCGTATCTTTTCCAGTAACACAATATTTTCAACGTGCAAAGTATGCGGAAACATATCGACCGGTTGCACTTTTGTTACCGAATAAAAATCTAACATCATTTGCAAATCGCGTGCCTGAGTGGCAGGATTACAACTTACATATACAATTTTTGAAGGATTTGCAGAAAGAATAGCCTTAACTACGTCCGAGTGCATTCCCGCTCGTGGCGGATCGGTGATAATGACATCGGGAGCGCCGTTTTGGGCAAAAAAACTTTCCGAAAGAATATCCTTCATGTCGCCTGCAAAAAAAGCGGTATTGGAAATATTATTAATCTTAGAGTTAATCTCAGCATCTTCTACTGCTTCGGCAACATACTCTATTCCAATAACTTTCGCGGCTTTGTCTGCAATATAGTTTGCTATTGTTCCCGCGCCGGTATACAAGTCATACACAATCTCGCTGCCCGATAACATTGCAAACTCTTTTACTTTTCTGTACAGTTCTATACCTTGACGGGTGTTGGTCTGGCAAAACGTTTTTGGTCCTATTCTGAACTGAAGTCCGTCCATATATTCAGTCAAAGAACCAATTCCTTTATAGAGTATCGGCTCTTGGTCGATTAACGAAGAGTTTCTTTTTGAGTTAATTATATAATAAAGCGATGTAATTGCAGAAAACCTGCCTGCGATAAAATCGAGCAATTTTGTTCTTTTGTCAATATCGTCTTCAAAAAAGACAACGATGACCATTATTTCGCCATTCAGCGTATTTCTTATTATAATATTCCTGATAAAACCGCTATGATTTTTCAGGTCGAAGAAATCGAGCCGGTTTTCAATGGCAAATCTCTTTATTTCGTTTCGTATTAAGTTTGAAGGCTCCGGCTGAAGCCGACACTCTTCAATATCCAAAATCTTGTCAAACCTGCCGGGTATATGAAAACCCAAAGCCGACTCGCGTTTAATATCATTTCCAGACTTTATCTCCTCGTCCGTAAGCCAACGCCTGTTTGAAAACGAATACTCAAGTTTGTTTCTATAATTATAAATATCGGCTGAGCCAATAATTGACTCCAAAACAGGACTGTTTATTTTGCCAATCCGTGTCAGGCTGTCGGCTATCTGCTTTGATTTCCATGCAAGTTGCAGGTTGTAAGGCAGATGTTGCCAGCGGCACCCTCCGCAAATCCCGAAGTGGCGACATTCAGGCTGCTGTCTGTCGGGCGAATACTCATGAAATTTTACCGCCCTGCCTTCAAGAAAATTTTTGCGTTTTCTTAAAATTTTTATGTCGACAATATCGCCCGGAATAAGCGCCGGAACAAAAACCACCATATTATCTACTCGCGCAAGAGCGTTTCCTTCGGCTCCAATATCGGTAATCGCAACATTTTCAAGCGTTGGAAATTCTTTTTTTATACCCACGTTTAATGAAATTAAGTTGTCGGCAAATATAATTCATATGGCAAAAATTTTTTGTTTAAAATAAATTTTGTATTATTGTAACTTGAGAAGTATGCTCTGTTTCGACAGGGTGTATAGGTAGAGGTATGTACTTATATGAACGAAAAATATTCGTATGATATAAATAACGCGCCAAAGGGCGCAAAGGAAATGTTGAAAAAGTAGCGTATTGCTATTTGTTTTTTGAAATTCTATTGTTGCCACAAGTAACTTGTTTTTTTTAAGTTACGTTCTCAATAACAACTGTCGCGAGAGTTTCTGAGCATGAAACCGCTGACATTACTACTGGTTCTTGATTTTTTCAAGCGCCTCTGAAATCGTAACAACATCTATACCGTAATTATGTATCACTTGCATTTGCTCCAAAAACTGTTCCAGAGTCTGGTCATTTTCCGTGGGAACATTTGCACCCCCAACTTGATGATACAGAAGAATCAGCCATAAATTTTCTTCCTTGGCTTTTTTAACCCACTCTTCAAACTCTCCTATGGTTGTGGTGAGAAGAACGCACATATTCTTTAACTTGCTGTAATCCAAGTTATCTTTGGAATTATAGCCCGCATCAACCGTGCGATGCGTATCATAATACTCCATGATTTTATCGTTCACAAATGTATTGTAGTCCCCGTAAGGGGTCGCAAAATGCCGTACGGTAACACCCAGATAATCCTCCAGATATTGTTTTGAATCTGCCAACTCCTCTTTCAACTTCTGCTCCGTTACCGTTGTAAGAAACGGATGGGTGATGGAATGTGAGCCGATTTCATGTCCGGCATCAATAAATTTCTGAATTTGTTGTTTAGACCACGGGTGCGGTTGCCAAGGTGTATCTTTAATATATGTTGTTGCATAATATTGAGTTGACTTGAACCCATACTGCTGCATGACAGGAAGCGCCGTATTTGGATTTTCCTCCCAGCCATCGTCAAAGGTTATGGTTATCATGCCACGGTCAAAACCTTCGTAATAGTAACGAGCTATCTGATAATCGTCTGTAATCAGCCAGCCGATGCTGTTTATCACGTGATAAACCGTAACCTTCACGCCGTTTTCCGGCATCGTAAAAGACGCCTCGTATTTCGTCCAAACTTCACTTTTAGGAGCAAACGACAAACCATAATAAACTTGCTCCCCTGCTGTGTTGGTAACCACCAAAACAACCTCAGTATCTACGTTGGATTTGTACCAGTTGCTGAAAACATAGTCTCTTTTTGGCTCAAGCTGCACAGATTCAAATATCCACTTGGCATCGCCTGACGTATATTCGGTTACATCTACTCTAACGCTGCGGTCGCCGGTATGTCCTTCATTCAGCAGATAAGTAAATTGAGCGGTAAGGCTGCCCCAGTAATTCGTCAACCAGCCCAACGGAAGGGTATTATTATAATTGCCTGTTTCCACGGAAGGATTCATAATTGAAATAACCGATTGTGCCACTCCCCTGCCTGTCAGGGCAACGGTTTTGGTTTTTTCGGTGGCGTTGCTTTGTATGGTCAGCGTACCGCTGTAACTCTTTTCCTGCGCAGGCGAAAAGGTTACATGCACAATTTCTTCCTCGTTTGGAAGAAGCATGGATGCAGCAGAGGAAGCCGTAAAGGCGGGGTCTGAACTTGTTACGGACAAGATTTCCAACGTTGCATCGCCGGTATTTTTGACGATTATTTGCCGAGGTTCACTCTCTCCTGTCGCCACAATGCCAAACGAAAGCGAAACCGGGGCGATGGTGATTTCAATTACCGGATCTTCTTCCTCGGGCGGTTCGGGAATAACCGGCTCTTTAGACTTGTTGCAAGCTATCATAAAAAGAACTGCCGCCATGCAAAATATATATTTTTTCATAAACGAATCTATTTAATAAAATTCCACTGCTACAAATATACAAAAAATGATTTTGAAAAGTTCCCCGCGTTTTTATTTTACGCTGTCAGGTCAGGGGTAAATCGAAAAAACTAATTGAAAGTTGAAAAAAACTATAAAACTGTTTGTTTTATTGATTTATTCATTACATTTACCGCCGTTATTACAACGGCATGTTTACGACACAAAATAGAGTTTTGCAGATATTAAGCCTTGCAGAAAAAGTGCCGGCAAATGACGCGGTTTGCCGTGTAATTTGCTGTTTATTAGGTGTTTACCCCCCCCAATTGCCACCCCTCCAAAGGAGGGGAATTATTTACGGAATATGAATTAAATTAAACTACCTTCGGCTTTTATGTTCGGCTAAAGCCGACTTAAGACTGCTGTATGATGAAATCTGTATTGTTATCTTTGTCATCCTGATTGTTTATATCTTCCAGTATAATTTCTCCATAATATTTCCAGATGTTGCTACAAAATATCCCCTACCCATAATGATGACCCAAAAACATCTTACCATAACAACTTATATCCCAAATAATACTAAAGTCGTCGCCTAAAGGCGAGGAATTTTCCCACAGATTGATACATTAAAATGCGATAATCTGCCGTCTTGTTAGGAATTTTCTTATAAATGGCGTGCGGTATGCAAAATCAAATATTTTTTGTCATGTACTAAGATTTTATGAAACAAAAATTACTAACTTTGCATTTGTTTTTTTTACTAACCACATAAAATTATTATTTATAGTATGTCAAAAATTAAAGTAGGAATCAATGGTTTCGGCAGAATAGGCCGACTGGCTTTCAGAGCCGCCTTAAAAAGGAGTGATATTGAAGTAGTTGGAATAAACGACCTCCTCGATGTAGATTATATTGCTTACATGCTGCGTTATGATTCGGTTCATGGCAAGTTTGACGGCGAAGTTGAAGTGAAAGACGGCAAACTTGTCGTTAACGGACAAAGCATCAGGGTTACGTCCGAAAAAGCGCCCTCAAACCTCAAATGGAATGAAGTAGGCGCCGACTATGTTATCGAATCTACAGGATTATTCCTTACAAAAGAATCTGCCGCAGGTCATATTGAAGCCGGCGCAAAAAAAGTCGTAATGTCGGCTCCTTCAAAAGACGATACACCTATGTTTGTCATGGGCGTTAATCACGAAAAATATACCGCCGATATGCAGTATGTTTCAAACGCCTCATGCACAACCAATTGTCTTGCCCCTGTTACAAAAGTGCTGCACGATAATTTCGGAGTAGTCGAAGGACTTATGACCACGGTGCACGCCACCACGGCAACCCAAAAAACTGTTGACGGACCATCGAGCAAAGACTGGAGAGGCGGTCGCGCTGCTTCGGGCAATATAATTCCGTCATCAACGGGAGCCGCAAAGGCGGTTACGAAAGTAATTCCCGAGCTGAAAGGCAGGCTTACAGGCATGTCATTCAGAGTTCCAACGCTGAACGTATCGGTAGTTGATCTTACATGCCGTCTTGAAAAACCCGCCAGCTACGATGCTATTAAAGCAGCTATGAAAGCCGCATCTGAAGGAGCTATGAAAGGAATACTCGGATATACGGACGAAGCTGTTGTTTCAAGCGACTTCAATGGCGATTCGCGCACTTCAATATTTGATGCCGATGCAGGTATTTCGTTGAACGACAACTTTGTAAAGATTGTCGCCTGGTATGACAACGAGTGGGGTTATTCAAACAAACTTCTCGATTTGATTGCTCACATGGATACGGTAAAATGACAGTGTTATTTTACTAAATGATATGAAGGCTGTTCAAAAAAAGGACAGCCTTTATTTTCATTCGTGTCTTAAGGCTTCAATAGGATCAACGTTAGCCGCTTTTACCGCCGGCGCATAACCGGACGCTACGCCGACAATAAAACATATAAATATTCCTGCCAATACCCAAATCCAAGGTATAACAAAGCTCGATTTTAACATTGATGAAACAAGGTTGCCGATAAGAATACCGAGAATTATTCCAAAAACGCCTCCAAGCTGGCTAATCATAATCGATTCGAAAAGAAATTGATTTTTGATTGTGTCGGGTTTGGCTCCGACTGCTTTTCTTACTCCAATTTCGCGGGTTCGTTCGGTAACCGAAACAAGCATTATATTCATAAGTCCTACTGCGGCTCCAATAAGCGTAATTATGCCTATCAGCGTAGCCGCCAAGGTTATATACTTAATATTTTCAAGAAGCAATTTCACAAGATTGTCGCTTTTTCTTATATTGAAATCCGATTCATCTCTCGGATTAAGACCTCTTATTATTCTGAATGCCGCTTCTGCCTCGCCTGCCATAATATCAAGATTAACCTGATTCATAGGCATAACGGCAATATTGTAAGACTGATTCGGGCGCGGAAAATATTGTCTTGCCGTTGTTATGGGCGTAAAACAAACTCTGTCGGGATTGCCAAAATCCGAGCCTTTGCCTTTCAAAACTCCTATTACTTCCAGCCTCATTCCCGAAATGCTGATTGTTTGTCCCACAGGGTCGTTTCCCAAAGGAAAAACATCACTTACAACATCGGCGCCGATAAGGGCAAAATGTTTGGTCAGTGAAATATCATCGGCGGCAAAATTGCGTCCCGAAGATATTTCGTAACCGGCAACCGTAAGGTAATTTTCATCTACCCCCCGAAGAGTTACTGTAGGATTGCTCTCTTCCGACCTGTATATAACTATTGCCGAGCCTGTTATATTAAAGGATACCGAAGTCCATGCCTGTTCATCAAATCGCTCTTTAAATGCAACAGCCTCTCTGTAAGAGATATTCGAAAAATTTCTCGTCCTGTTTCTATTGTTAAGCTGAAAATTCATTCCGCGCGAAGAGATGGTAAACGAGTTGGCTCCCATCATGGTAAACTGATTGGTAAGAGCGTTTTTTATTGAATCGATAGCCGTAAGAATTCCTACAAGCGCCATAATTCCGAATGCTATAATACATATTGTCAGGATTGTCCTTACCTTGTTTGAACGTATTGCAGTAATCGCAACTCTCAGGTTTTCTTTAAAAATGCCTATCTTTTTTATAGTCTGCTTCATTTCTGCCGCTTAATAAACAGTAAAAGTACTCTTTTTTTATTTACCGGTAAAATGAATTTCAATCTCTCTTTTGCAGGAAAAACCATTCGTCAGGCACAAAAATATTAGTGTTATCATGCTTTTTTTACTTAAATACGACACTATTTGTGAAAAAATAATAAAATATTTTGCATAATATTATAAATAAAATACTTTTGTAATAAATAAAGGTTAGTCTAACTTAAATATCTCTAAAAATGACAAAAAAAGAATTGATTAATGCAATTGCAGCAGACGCAGGTCTTTCAATTAAAGATGCTGGCAAAGCTCTGAACTCATTTGTTGCATCTTTCGCAGATGCGATGAATAAAGGACAAAGGATTCAACTTCCGGGAATGGGTACTTTTTCTGTAGCCGACAGAAGTGCAAGGGTAGTTCGCAACCCACGCACCGGCGCAAAACTCAATGTTCCTGCTAAAAAAGTTGTAAAATTCAAAGCCGCTCCGGCTCTTAACAAAAGCCTTTAATCTACATCGATTGAGATTGCTTTGGGGGTGTTTTCGGCGCCCCCCTTTTTATTTTTAATAACTTTTTAAAAAATTTTATTGAAATATTTACTCTTGTATATAAAACTTGTATATCTTTATGCGTTTTATTTTGATTGAAAATAGGGAATGAATTGTATCATAATAGACGATGACAAGCTTAGTTGTCAAGTAATTGTAGAATATGTAAAAAAAACGCCCGCGTTGACTTTAATCGGCGTTTACAATAATTCGGTTGAAGCTCGCAATATACTTACGAAAAGACACGACATCGATTTGCTTTTTCTTGACATTCAAATGCCGGAAATGGACGGATTTGAGTTTATAAGCAGCCTTGAATCTCCGCCGTATATTATTGTTACTACGTCCGAAGAAGCGTATGCGGCAAAAGCATTCGACTTTAATGTTGTTGATTATCTTGTAAAGCCTGTAAAATACCCAAGGTTTTGTAAGGCTGTTGATAAGGTAATGCGTTACTCTTCCAAAATAAGATCAAACATTCAGGCTGAAAAGGAGATTTTTATTAAAAAGGGAACCTCGCTCGTAAAACTTAAAATTAAAGACATTGTTTATATTGAAGCGCTCGAAAATTATGTAACTCTGAATACAAATGACGACAAGTACATTATTCATTTTACGATGAAAGGCATTGAAGAGTATTTTCCTCAAGGATTATTTACGAGAGTGCACAGATCATATATCGTGAATAAGACTAATATTCAGGCAATTAAAGAAAATATGCTGGAGATTAACTTAGACGGAGTTATTAAAAGTATACCGGTTGGTAAATCGTTTAAGGATTCGCTTCTCGATGATATTAATGTAATGTCGCGATAATTTACAATCAAATGTTTTCAAATCGCAGTTTGTTTTTCCGTCATCTCGGGCAAACTTCCCCCACTCCAATGCTTCTCGAAATTGACAGGGCTGAAGGAGTTTATCTGTTTGGACATGACGGTAAAAAATACATTGACCTTATAAGCGGCGTTTCGGTAAGCAATGTCGGACACAGGCACGACAAAGTGGTTGAAGC